>ENA-UOJR01000011-UOJR01000011.1-human-gut-metagenome-genome-assembly--contig:-C115P-NODE-11-length-303622-cov-45.824348_pt1 | contig 303622 bp, 273 predicted proteins | sample MGYA00242354_ERZ723901 | MGnify/ENA metagenome assembly ERZ723901
AGGTTTGCGTTGCTGAGGTTTGCGCCCCTGAGGTCTGCGTCGCTGAGGTTTGCGTCGCTGAGGTTTGCGTTGCTGAGGTTTGCGTCGCTGAGGTTTGCGTCGCTGAGGTCATAATCTAAGATTGCTTTTTTACAGCCATCTTTTAAAAGTTTCAGCACTTCCGCGCGGTCAAACTGCTTTTGATGACCTATAACCTCAAACTTTTTCGGATTTACTGTAAATATGCCGGTATCACCATCGTCGTGGTCTAATACTCGCACCACTATGCTTCCATCGCGTACGTCAGTAACTACGCCTCGCGTCATTTTTGTATTTGTAATACCGTAGTCATTTGTTATGCCTTTCACGAAGTCGCCTATTTTAATATTCATAAATTAAATCTCCTTTCTATTAGGCGAAAAACCTGTGCGCGCCTATCGTGCATATGTATGTCTGCGATTCGTGCCACTCGCTGTATACCAGCTCGGGCGCATAAAAATAAAGAATGTCTGCGTCTGTCACCGTCTCGCCGGCATCAAAGACCGCGGCGACGGCTTCCCTCGTCTCTGCGTTCGGTTCTACCCTGCGGTCGGTGTAACCATACTCCTCAACTATCTCCGCGGGGCGTTTGCCGGTCTTTTCACACGCATTTAAAATGCACTGTGAGACCGCCATTTTGCCATCAAACGGCTCGATTCCCGATTCAGCCATAACAACCTCGCATATAAGCTCTCGCTCGTCTGCGGTCAACCGGTAGCGTGCTGTGGGTATCTGCGCCGATACCGTCAGCTCGGGCGCGGTAATCGGTTCTGTCTCCGGAACCGCTGCCGCCGCGAAAAGCAGGACAAGCGCCAGCACTGCGGCAATTGTTAAAAATCCTTTTGTCATTTTGATGTCTCCTTTCTGTTTTTGCCCTTAGCTCACCATAAGACCAATGTCTCCGCGCTTGAACTGCTCAAGCCGGTCAAGCCTAATGTAGTACGAGTACGACCCGCTCGGATTTTTGATCGCGATACAGAAGGTGCATTTTCCCTCCCTCGCGAGCAGACGGATCTGATGCGGCGGTATGTAGATAATCTCTCTCAGGTACATTGACGCCTCGTCGACTGACATAAGTGCCATTTTTTTACGCATGGTTTTTGTCTCCTTTCACGAGAGCGCTTTCAAAAAGCGTTCTTTTCCTTTTACGGTGATAAGCATCTGAACGCCCGTCCAGTCGGTCTTATCGTTGTATGTCTCTTTGACAGTGAACAGCCCGGAATCGACATAATCGGCATAGGGCATCAGCCTGCCGCGCTTGTCGCGGTAAATGTACTTGTGGTCTATAAGCCACTTTACGAAGTCGTTCTGCTTCATCCCGAGAAGCTTCGCCGTTTCTCTGACGCTGGTAAGACTCTCGCGGTCGCACAGGCCGTCAAAATATTCCGCTTTCGGCTGCATAATGGCGTTCTGAACTGAGAGGTTGGCGTTTATAGCTTTAAATCTTTCAAGCCTTTCCTCAGCCATTCTGAGGGCTCTCGACATCACCGCTTCGGGTGAGTTCCACTTTCTTTCGAGCTGCAAGAAATACTGCCTCGCCTGCTTACCCCGTTCGTTGCGCTGAAGCATACAGATCTCTTTTGCCATATCGATGGTAAGTTGTGCATCGTCTACGGTTCTTGATACAGCTCTCGAACCTTCGATCTGAACCCGCTCATTTTTGAGCAGGTTGAAATCCTCACCAGCCGCAAAGCCGTATTCGCACATTCTCGGGAACCAATCTTTGTAGGCAGTTTTGACTTCCAAGAATTCGTGCAGGTCTCTCGCTAAGACCGTCGGTCTGTCGCTTTCATAGTTGATTTTGATTAACTCGTTCATTTATAAAGCTCCTTTATATTGACTTTTAGTCTTGAAATTTATATACTAAAAACAAAAAATATTGAGGTGTGTCATGCAAGTTTCTAAAACAACGAATGTTACTCTCCCAGCATCTGCTTCCTGGAGAATCGAAAAATTTTCATTGCTTGAGCTTTTTAAGACTATTGAAAATGAGTACACCGCACTGATTCCGGCATCGGAGAATTATCGAACTACCGTAGTTGTCTGTCGTGACATAAGCGATGAGACAAGGTACACTTTAGAGGAATTTAAGAAATACTTTTCAGGCAGTGCGCCTTTTAAGTCTATAACTCTCCTGTGTACCAACGCACTCGAAGAGTCCGCGTACCTTTATCTTGATACCAAAAGCATTCTGTATAAGACTCCATATCAGTGCTACATTTCAATTTCTTCCTCAAGTCTCACAGAAGCAGAAGCAGAAGATTTTTTAAAGAAGATGACAGCACTTGCTATTCCGTTTTTATCGGAACCAAACGCAGCGCAGAACATCGAAGATTCCCGCATCCAACAGGCACCTGCTTCAAAGACTCAAGAGGAATCACGCAGTGGTGATGATAGCGACACAAACCACGACAGCCCAAACGGCAAGCAGCACAAGAAACGAACGGCTTTCTGGAATTCGGCTGATAAAGTCGATCGGATTATTGGAATTATAGTCGGTGTTCTTGCGATTCTCTCTTTTTTCGGCATTCACAGTTGCACGCAACACAATGATAATTTGAAAAACCAAACATACAGTGTTAATAGCGAAGCAGATTTTACCTAACACCATATAGTCACCCCCTCTTTCGACTTCTGGGCGAGTAGTTGCTGCTGCTCGCCCAGAAGTTTCTCTGCAGTCTCAAACTTTTTCATTTCTTTATCTCCTTTCGTGCGGATTGGCAAAAGTCGCTTTTAAAGCGACTTAATGACCAAAAAAAATAGAAGCCGGATTTTTGATATTGAGAATGTTTATCATAGCTTCTATCTCGTTGCTGTTGAGAATACCCTTGTTAAGCTTGCGATTAAGCGTAGTTTCGTGTATTCCCATCATCTTTGCAACGTCAGCCTGAGTCATTCCTCGAGCCCGTATCAAACCCTTAATTTCGTTTTTAGCTATCATGTTTCCACCTCCTTTGTCGCTTTTTACGCTACTATGTTATCATCCCATAAAACACTTGTCAAGCGTTTTTGAAAATTTTTTTCGCTTTTTAGTTGACTTTTTCCGCAAATCTGATACAATAGGCCGTGGAGGTGCGAGATATGTCTTTAGGTAATAATATAAAACACGCGCGAAAGGCTGCAGGCTTAACACAAGAGGACATAGCAAAGGAAATCGGTGTTTCCAAACAGACGGTTCAAAAATACGAGAGTGGAGTAATAACAACTATATCCTCTGACAAAATCGAGATAATCGCAAAGCTACTTAAAACAACACCCGCAAAGCTTATGGGGTGGGAGGGCAACTCGTCGCTTAAACTTATTTCCCCGAACATTACGGATGATGTCGTAACTTTCCCGGTTCTCGGTTGCATTGCTGCCGGATATGAAGAAATCGCGGTCGAAGATTGGAACGGTGCGGTTGTAGAAGTTCCGACGGCTTATCTGAAAGGAAGAGACAAAAAAGATTTCTTTGTTTTGGAAGTCCGCGGCAGCTCAATGTATCCGCTCTATCAGGAAAAAGATATAGTGCTTATATTGAAGCAGAATTACATAGACCACAACGGCGATGTCGGAGCAGTCATTTATGACGGAGAATGTGCCACGCTCAAGCGCATTGATGTTTCCGATGATATGGTAAGACTCAGCCCCATCAATCCGGAATATCAGCCAAAAGAGCTGCGAGGCGCGGATTTGGAAATGTATCATATTCTCGGCGTTCCTCGCATGCTCATTCGAGAAATAAATTAAAAATCCCGCCCTCGCGGCGGGATAATAGAAAGGATGTATAAAAATGAAGTGCAAGAAATGCAAAACCGAACTCGGCAAGAACGACAAAGTTTGCCCGAACTGCGGGGCAAAACGACCTAAAGGTTGGATAATTGCTATCGTGGTAGTCGCGCTTCTCTGTATTGTCATTGCTGCAATGGCGATAAGCGGAGAGGGCGGCACAGACACACCGACAACGACGGAACCCGAGACCGAGTATATCACAATGGATGAGTATAATCAGATAAAAAACGGCATGACATACGAGCAGGTCGTTAAGATTATCGGCTGTGAGGGTAAGCTCGCAACTTCCTCCGAGATTGGCGGAAGCACCTCTCAGACCTACGGCTGGTCAAGCAGAGATTTAGGCGGCGGCACTACATATGGCGCGACAATTATATTCGTTGACGGCAAGGTCACTGGCAAGTATCAGACGGGGCTTGATATTGCTGACGATGTTTCGAGCGCGATAAAAGATTTAAGCTAAATAAAAAAAGAACCCCCGGTGCGGGAACACCGAGGGTTCGAGAATCAACACACACCATGCGTATAGAGTGGATTGATATAATTATTATATCATCCGCTCCGGCAAAACACAAGTAAAGGAGCGGATTTTTTAATGGCAAAGCGTGAAAACGGTGAAGGCAGCGTATATAAACGCAAGGATATCAAGCGGCGTCCCTGGGTCGTCGCGTTGCCGGCAAGTTATAGCCTGGACGAGCAGGGCAAGATGATTAAAAAGCAGGAAATCCTCGGGCACTACGCATCGAGCAAAGAGGCAAAAGCTGCTCTGGCTCACTACCTCGAACACCCGGTAGTTGAAATCAATATGACCGTCGATGATTTGCACACATTGTGGCTCTCCCGTGCCGAATATAAGAACCTGGCTAAGCAATCAAAGGACTGCTACAACGCCGCATGGAAGAAGATCCCCGAAGATGTAAAGGCTATCAAAATGCGCGAGCTGAGAACGGAAGACATGCAGAAATGTATCGATGCATACAGCGCACAAAGCGGCACTTCGCTCTCGTATATAAAAATCACATTTTCGCGTCTTTATGCGCTTGCGTTGGAGAGAGACATTTGTTACAAAGACTATTCTAAATTCGTTAAGCTCCCAAAGAAAAAGAAAAACGAAATACATCCATTTTCTGCTGAAGAAGTGAAAAAGATAAAGGCTGCCGCACAAGCTAATGTCCCATACGCCGATATCATTCTCATCCTGATTTACACGGGATTTCGTATTTCTGAACTACTCGCCCTTACTCCGGATGATTACATAGCGGATCAAGCCTTGCTCATAGGTGGTCTAAAAACCGAAGCCGGAGAGAATCGCCATGTTCCTGTTCTGCCGGTGATTAAGCCGTATATAGAAGCACTCGTAGCAAAGCAAGGTAAAAAAATAGTATGCCGTGATGACGGCGAGGGATACAGCTCGAGCTACATGCGCAAAAAGTATTACGACTGCCTTGAAGAGATAGGAGTTAAGCGTCTATCCCCCCATTGCTGCCGAAAAACATGTGCAACAATGATGGTAGAAAGCGGGGTATCACCCGAAGCTACACAAATGATTCTTGGGCACGAAGAATACAGCACGACCTTAAAATACTATGCACTTGTATCAGACAAAACTCTCCATGAGGAAATGGCGAAGATATCTTAAAATCCGTAGTAATCCCGTAGTAACGCCCGATTTCCGTTTAGCATTTATCGTCCGTTGCACACATCCAAACCACTATATGTTGTGTTTTTCTCCGCAATTTGCTATGTGTATGCACTACATATTTGACTTTTAATCAAGGTGTCCGGAGTTCGAATCTCCGATGGATCACCAAAAGAGAAATCCAACAGCTACAAGCCTTGTAACTGCTGGGTTTTTTCATTTTTTGAGGGCGTTATCCAAGGGCGAGAGAAAAGCAAAGTTGACTACCGTTTTTGAGGGAATCAAGTGCACATACTTTTTGACCATTTCGAGCGAAGTATGACCGAGAATCAACTGCAAGCTGTAAATGTCTCCGCCGTTCTCTAAGTACCGTGTAGCAAAGGAATGGCGCAACAAATGAGGGTGGAGCCGAGGGATATCAGCCTGAACTTTCAGACGCCTGAAAAGCTGTTTTACAGTGCTCTGATTTATGGGAATCAAGGTGTCTTTTACGAATAAAGGTGTCTCGATGTTCGTTGCAGGAACAATGGAGCAGTATCTCAGTAAGGCTCTTTTGCTGTTTAATCCGAGAGGAACGAAGCGTTCAGCGATACCGATATTAAAATCAGCATTAATCTTATTGTTGACATTTATACCAAAGCGTGATATTTTTAATACAGAACCGATATTTGACTTCCCCCACCGGCAATTGGAGCCTTAAGGCCTGAGGTCAGATATCGGTTTTTATTTTTAGACGCAGATAACTAATTATCATCTGTGCTTCGCTTTTAGAATTACTGCCGCGCAGAAAGTATTGACACGATTCTCTTGTTATGATAATATTATCAGTGCCGAATGCAGTGCCTGTCGGACGACTTTCTTTTGATTGCCTGTCTGATAACTTGCATTCGGCGTTTTTTTATATTTCCGGCTTTAAATCGCAGTTTTTCCGCTGTCTTAAAATTTTTTAAAAAAGTGTTGACAACGGGATTTTTCGTGCTATGATATAAGTGTGCTACGACAGATAGCACACTTATTCTGATTTTGGTGCACTGCGGCGCGCCGGAATCAAAAAGAAAGGAGAATCGCTGTGGTCTTAATCGACAAGCAGAGCCGCGTGCCGGCATACGAGCAGATAAGAAATCAGCTGCTGACTCTTATCCTTGTCGGTACATTCGCTCCGCACTCACAGCTGCCGTCTATACGGTCCATTGCCGCCGACGCCGGTGTGAACATAAACACGGTAAAAAAGGCATTCTCCGACCTTGAATCCTACGGTGCGATATACACCGTGCCCGGAAAGGGAAGCTTCGTCAGCGAAAAGGCTTTCAAGAACGATTCGGTGCACGACACGGCGGTGTCCGAAATTTCGGACGCCATCTCTGCCGCCCGCGCCAAGGGACTCAAAAAACAGGAAATCATCGACATACTCAACGAAATCTACACTCAGGAGGAAGAATTATGATTGAAGTAATCGGCGTTACAAAACGGTTTCAGGACTTCACCGCCATTCAGAATCTTTCGCTGAAAGTCGAAAAGTCGTCAATATACGGGCTTGTCGGCTACAACGGCGCGGGTAAAACGACTCTTCTCAAGACGGTCGCCGGAGTCTACAGAGCCGACGAGGGCGAGGTCAAAATATTCGGCGAGAATGTTTTTGACAACGCAAAAGTGAAGCAGAGACTCTTCTATGTCCCCGACGACCTCTATTTCGAGCCCAACGCGACAATAGAGAGCATGGGCAAATTCTATGCGGGCTACTATCCCCGCTTCAGCTTCGACACCATGCACAAGCTCTCAAAGGTTTTCGGGCTTGACACGAAGAAGAGCATACGCGGCTTTTCAAAGGGAATGCAGAGACAGGCCGAGATAATTCTCGGAATGTCCACCATGCCTGAGGTTATCCTGCTCGACGAGAGCTTCGACGGACTCGACCCGGCAAAGAGGAATCTTATTAAGAACCTCCTGCTCGAATACATGGCCGAAGAGGAATGCTCCGTCATAATCTCCTCTCACAATCTCCACGACCTCGCCGATATGTGCGACCACATTGCGCTGATAAACGGCAAGAGCATAGTCATGGACTGCTCTGTTGACGATATCAGCGGCTCGCGCTGCAAGTTCAGGCTGGTCTTTGACCGCGACCTCGAAGAGAGCGATTTCAAGGATCTCGACATCAGGCACTTCTCGAAGGACGGAAAGATAATCACCCTGAGCGCCAACGGCGACATGGACGAAAACGAGAAGAAGCTTCAAAATATGAATCCGCTGATGATCGAAAAGTTCCCGCTCACGCTCGAAGAAATCTTCCTCGAGGAGATGGAGGGCAGCGACTACGACTTCAAGGACATCTTCGGCAAGCCCGAAGAGAAGAAATGAGGTGGCACAGATGAAGAAAAAATATAAGAACACTTTCTGGTTCTCCGTCGCGCACGCGATGAAAAAGAATTTCATTCTCCCGCTGCTGACATTTGCGGTGAGCATGTTTTTCTATCTCTCCAACTTCTGCTGGGAAAAGATAAGAGAAGCAAAAGAAACAGCCTCAATCAAAGGTCAGGATGTTTTGAAGATAATGCGCGACGCATATGAAGTATTTATCTTTGACTCCGAACAGGCAGCATATAACCCGCTGCTTTATATCTTCCCCGCCCTGCTCGTCGTGATATCGATTTTGCTCGGCGTTTTGCTGTTCAGATTCGTTACGAATAAAAAGACCGTCAACGTCTACTACAGTCTCGGTATCAAGCGCGCCGACCTCTACACCGCGCGTCTTCTTGCGGGCGTGTTCATGATGCTCGCGGCGGTACTCGTCCCGCTCGCTGTTTCGCTCGGGCTCAACCTCCACTTTTTCGGCTCGTCCGCCATGCTTTGGAGAACCTTCCTGTTCTATGCGGTGCACAACGTGATATGTGTGCTCGCCGGTCTTACTATAGCGGCGGCGGTCTCAAGCTGCGTGGGTACGGTTGTTGAATCGCTTGGCTTCTCAGCCGTTCTTGCGGCGTTCCCGAGCGTTGTGACAATGTGCGTGAACTACAGCGTTCCCGCAATCCTCAACGGCGCTCCCTCCAAAACTTACTACGACATATATCCCGTCGCTTCAAGCTTCAGCGAGAACTATCTGGATATGACGAACAGCACCCTGTTCGGCCGCGCTATCGCCCATATAAATCTGCTCATGCTCAACAGAAGCTCTTTTATTAACTCATCTTCCGTTGAAGCTATGACAAAAGAGGCGGCAAAAAAATGGGCCGCGCCATCGCTGACTCCCTATATTCTCTGGGCAGTTCTCATCGCCGCGTTCTTCGTGTTCGGTCTGTTCATGTTCAAGCGCAGAAAAGCCGAGATATGCGGTTTCCCCGGAAGAAGCGCCGTTCTCAACTTCGTGCTCTGCATGATTGCCTCTTTCGGAGCTGCTTCGCTGATAATATATTTTATAGCATACACATCGCAGATAAGCAGATGGATAATGATAGCCCTGGTAATCGTCGCAGCTTTCCTGGTATTTGTTATACTCGATGTCATTCTCCATTTGAGCTTCAAGGTTCTCAAAAAGGACTGGAAGATAGGTCTTGTCCACGTCGGCCTCATGGCAGCGTTCCTGCTCTCGCTCTACACCGGCTTCTTCGGCTACAGCAGCCGCGTGCCCGATGTTCAGTCCATTGAGAGTGCATCCATCTCCGCGCCCAACGCACTGATGGGCAGCTACAAGCTCGGCAACGGACTCCATTCCGGATATAACAGCAACCTTTACTTCGGCGAGGACGGACTCAAGGACTACTACTATGTCGGCAACCGTTCGAACTCACTCGTTGAGGACTTCAAGGACAAAGATGACATAAATACTGTCCGCGAAATCCACAAGGCCATGATAAAAGCAGGAAACATCAACAAAATGAACTGCGACCCTGATGACTACTCGAAGAGAGTCACGAGCCAGAAGGTTATCATAAAATACAAGCTCAAGAACGGACGCGAGCTTGTCAGAGTTTATAACTATGTTCCGCTGACAGACTATCCCACACTTTATACCCTTGAGGATACCAAGAACTGGAACAGCAAAATCAAGAACGAGCTGCTCAACATCGACGCAAAGAGCATGATACCGATACTTTTCTCCGCTCAGATGGACAAGAGAACCGCTGTTGACGAGGAGCTGACCGCAGGTCTTGCGCGCGCGATATATAATGATATCAGCACGCTGAGCTCCGACAAGTTCCTGACAAGCAACGCGAAATATCTCGGCTCGGTTGCGTTCTATGTTTCTCGTCAAAACACACAGGAGGAGGCGTACTACGGAAGCGCCACTACCGTAACAGAGCCTATGCCGGAACCGGGTATTGAGGAAGATCTTGATATGTCAAGGCAGGATAAGGTCAACGAGCTTTCGGCGCATGGAGAGTCGAGCGGACATTATATCTCACTCGGCGACTACTCAACAGTTCCGATAACCTCGGAGATGACGAACACTATAAGCTTCCTCAAGGAGCACGGACTCTACGAGAAGCTCACAGACGAGTCCCCGATAGTCAGCGTCAGAGTTAAGGACATGGGTCACTCGACCGACTCCGTGAATACAAGATACGGATACGGCTATTGTAGCCCGATATTCAACGCCTTCTGGGATGACGGAAAATCAAAGGCAGTTTCAAAGACGGATTCCACCGGCTACACCTATCAGGTGAGCAGCTACAACAGCGGCGATTTCATGCCGAAGGATGCCGTAACCATAACAAACAAGACTATTGTCGAAAAGCTCGCCGCCAACGCCTACGGCTACCGCTTCGACCTCACGGGCGGATACCTTGTTGAGTTCAAGCGCGAGAACGGCGCTCTTACGATAATGTACGTTCCCAAGGGCAGAGTCGAGCTGAATCTCGACACAGGCAAATAAATTTCAAGCGGCGGCTGCGCTGAAACGGTGCGGCCGCCGAACTGAGCAGCATCGGAGGGATAAAGAGTGAACAAATCAAGAGACGGCTTCAAAAGCCCATTCGGCTTCACAGTCGTTCACGCGATAAGAAAGAATTTTGCTTTTCCGCTCGCGGTCTTTGTAATGAGCTTGGCGCTCTACCTCAGAAGCTTTTTCGGCAGCGACAAGATAAGACAGCTTACGGCGCTGAAGAGCGGCGGCTCGGCGACGTTGGAGCTTCTGCGCGAATCCGAAAAATTTTTAATAATCGGCGGATCTGACAACTATATGCTGACGGATATTCTCTATTTTTACACGGCGGCAGTCGTTGTTCTCTCCGCCACGTTGGGTATAATGCTTTTCAGATTCGTCTCAAGCAGGGCGAAGAACAACATATATTTCAGTCTCGGCATCAGCCGCGCGGGTCTGTTTTCGGCGCACTGGCTGGCGGGAGCGGTCATGCTCGAAGCGGCCGTGCTTCTCCCGCTCGCCTTTTCGGCAATGCTGAACCTTATCTACTTCGGCTCGTCCGTCATGCTCTGGCGCACGCTACTGTTTTACGCCGTTCACATGACCGTGACGGCGCTTGCGGGATTCTCTGTTGCGGCGGCAGTCTCCGTCTGCGTGGGAACCGCAGGCGAATCGGTACTGTTCTCGCTCGCATTCATAGCGTTTCCGAGCGCTGCTGTATATTTTCTCAATAACACTGTACCGAAGCTGCTCTTCGGCGCGCCTCACAAATCAAACTACGCACTCTATCCGTCGGCGAGTCACAACCAGGATATCAGCATGGCCCTCTCCCCTTTCGGGCGCGTGCTGTCGCGTCTAAATCTGCTCTCGCTCAACAACGACGTATTCATCCGCTCGGGCTCGTTGGTCTCGGCCGACGGGTTCTCTAAAATCACCGCAGACGAGCTGAAAAGCTGGAGTGCGCCGTCTCTTGAGCCCTATATACTTTGGGCGATACTGACCGCCCTGCTGTTCGTTTTCGGGCTTTTGATGCTAAAGCGCAGGAAGGTGGAGATATGCGGCTTCAGCGGCAGGAGCAAGGCTTTAAACTTTTTGCTGACCACCATGCTCTCTGTTTCCGCAGGCTCGACTATCGTCGCCGTTAATTTTTATTTTTCGCAAATCACCGACAAGCAATATCTTATAACGGGCATAACAACCGTGCTTTTAAGCGCTGTTATATTCGTGGTTTTCGATATTATGCTCAATCTCAGCTTTAAGGCACTCAAAAAGGATTGGAAATACGGGCTTGTCCATGTGGCTCTCGCGGTCGCCGTTATGCTCTCGCTCTACACCGGGTTCTTCGGTTACAGCAGCCGCGTGCCTGATACCGACAGCATCGAGAGCGCATCGGTATCCGCTCCGGACATACTTCTCGGAAGCTACCGCACAAGAGCAGACGAGCTCAAATTCAACGCAAACTCCGGCTACTATCTCGCCTTCGACGAGGACGGAAACCCGGTTGGCATAAACAGCGGCTGCTACTATCGCAGCAACGCCGACGAAAGGCGCATAATTATCGACGGATTCAAAAGCGAAAGCGACATTAACGCCGTGCGCGAGCTGCACAAAAGGCTCATCGCCTCGGGCAGAAAAGTTGTTTCAAGCAGCGAGGATTATTCCGAAAGAGCCGTGCGCAGCACTGTTATTATAAAATACAAGCTCAAGAACGGGCGCGAGATAATAAGAGAATATCAGACAGTCGGGCTCGGCGACTATCTCTCGCTCTATTCAATAGAGAACACCGAGAACTGGAACAACAAAATCAAAAACGAGCTGCTGAACATAGACAGCGAAAAAGTATTCCCCGTTCTCTTCTCGGGACAGATGGACAAAAAGACCGTCGTTGACCAAAAATTTACACGCGGACTCGCCCGCGCGATATATGAGGACATAACCTCTCTCGGCGCAGACAGAATTCTCTGCTCCGACTCAAAGTGGCTCGGCGCGGCGGCTCTGTACCGCGACATAGCGTCGGACGGAGTCAAAACCGTGACGGCAGCCCAAGCCTACTCGCCCGACACAGACGACGAAGATGCCGAAACGCCCGAGGATGCAATAAACAACGCTTGGAAAGCCGGAAACTACGGTGAGATGATGACCAACGGCTCGGAATACGGAGATTTCGGCAAGTTCAAGTCCGTTATTCCGATAACCGAGGAAATGACGAACACCGTCGAATATCTCAAAGCCCACGGGCTCTATGACCTGCTCGTTGACGAATCGCCTATAGTCGCCGTCAGAGTGGCGGACATAGGCAAGCTCACCGTCGACGCGCTTGAATACACCACGCCGATATTCAACGCTTTCTGGGACAACGGCAAATCAAAGCCGGAAACCGACCGCGAGACCGGAGAACAGATAAGCACATACACGAGCGGCGACTACATGCCGAAAAATTCAAGGGAATTCACCGACGGCGCAACGATAAACGCACTCGCCGAAAACGCCTACGGCTACAGATTCGACCTCACGGGCGGATATGTTGCCGAGTTCAGACGTGCCAACGGCTGCAGAACGATAATGTATATCCCGAAAGGGCGCGTCGAGCTGAATCTCGGTTAAATATAAAAACTCCCTTAAACACACATAGCCCCGGGCTTCACGGAAAATCTGTGAAGCCCGGGGCCGTTTTTATATTTACACATGAAAAAATGCGACCCCGAAGGATCGCATAAGTTCAGCTTTTAGATATTACTTGGCCTGTATTAAAGGAAGAGAAGAAGCAGGGTTGCAACGAGTGCGAGAACGAAGAAAGAGATAGCAATGATCTTCGTGATAAGCACAAGCTTCGACTCCATAGTCCTGCTCTTGTTCTTGCCGAAGAAAGTCTCTGCGCCGCCTGCGATAGCGCCGGAAAGACCTGCGGACTTACCCTCCTGAAGAAGGACGAGAACAATAATAGCGACCGAAAGAAGAATGAGGACTATGCCCAATATAATCTCATGTACTGCCATGAAGTTAACCTCCAAACACAAATTGCTAAGATATTTTAGCATATACTTTGACACATTTCAATAGTTTTTACAAAAACTTTTGCCGAACGGAGAAATTTTCCTTCCGAAAGATGTATTATCGGCGCGCGGCTGAGCAAACTACTCTCAGCGGCAAGAGTCCGAAGTCAATGCGTTTGCAGGGCTTTTCCCGCCGACCGTTTTGCGGGGAAGCCTTGCAAACGGTCTTTTTTATATTCCGAGCTCAAGCTGCTCGCCTTTGTCCTCTGCGCTCAGCAGCGCTCCGGCGGCGGGCAGGTTCTTTGTCTTATATCTGTACGCCTTGGCGAACTCCCCTTCTTTATACGCGCGGACGGTCATAACTTTCTGACCCTTCTTGAGGCTCATAACGCCGACTCCCTGAGTGTCCTTGGTAGTCTTGGGCGAGATTGCGCCGGTATTTATCAGAAGGTGTCTGCCCGCAGAAGAGATTATAACAAGCTCGACATCGCTTTCGATATGGAGCATCGCAGCGACAGGCGATTTGTCGGAATAAGCCTTTATGAGCTTCTTGCGATTCGTCTTCGTCTGATAGGCGGAAAGCTCGACCTTCGCCGCCTTTCCGTTTTCAAAGAAGAAGAGCATATGACCCGAATAGTCCGAGGTCACGACCATATAGACCGCCGTCTCGCCCTCGTCCATGCCGAGCGTACTCGCCACATAATCGCCGAGTGCGCTCGCCTTTGTCTCCTTGAAGTCGTTGACGCGAGCCTTGTAGACCTGGCAACGGTTCGTGAAGAAGAGAAGCTCTTTCGCGTTATCCGTAACCACGGTCTGGGCGAGCTCATCGCCCTCCTTGAACTTCTGCTCGCTGCTCATGCGCAGGGACTGCGGGGTTATCTTCTTGAAATAGCCCTGCTTCGAGAAGAAGAGCGTCACGGGATAATCGGGTATCTGCTCCTCCTCTTCCTCCTCTGCGATATCGGAGGCGTAGATAATTTCCGTCTTTCTCGGCTTGCCGTATTTCTTGATAACTTCCTCAAGCTCGCTGATAATTATCGCGCCGACTCTGCCGCGCTTTGCGAGGATATCCTCAAGATCGGCAATGAGCTTTTCGAGATCTTCGATATCCTGCGTGCGCTTTAAGATATATTCGCGGTTTAAATGACGAAGCTTTATCTCCGCGACATACTCCGCCTGGATGCGGTCGATTCCGAAGCCTATCATGAGGTTCGGGACGACCTCCGCCTCCTCTTCGGTATTTCTGACAATTTTTATCGCCTTGTCGATATCGAGGAGTATTTTTTCAAGTCCGCGCAGCAGATGCAGCTTGTCCTTAGCCTTTTTGAGGTCGAAATAGGTTCTGCGTCTGACGCACTCCATGCGGAACGCAATCCACTCGTTGAGCAGCTCTTTGACGCCCATGACGCGGGGCGAACCGGCAATCAGGACATTGAAGTTGCAGGCGAACGAATCCGAGAGCGGAGTGAGCCTGTAGAGCTTCTGCATGAGCTTGTCGGGGTCAGTTCCCCTCTTTAAGTCTATGGTTATTTTAAGACCGCTCTTGTCCGTCTCGTCGCGGATATCGCTTATTTCTCTTATCGCGCCCGCCTTGACCCTGTCGATAACCTTTTCTATTATAGACTCGCTCGTTGCGGTCGAGGTCATCGGGATTTCCGTTATATCAATGCAGTTGTTCGACTTGTCATAAGTATATTTGGCGTAGAGCTTGAACGAGCCGCGGCCTGTGCGGTAAATCTCCTCAATCTTCGCGCGGTCATAGAGTATCTTCGCGCCGCCCGCAAAGTCGGGTGCTTTGAGGGTATCCGCAACGCAGTGGTCGGGGTTTCTGATAAGCTCGATAGTCGTGCGGCAGACCTCTTCGAGGTTAAAGGAGCATATGGAGCTCGCCATGCCGACGGCTATACCGGTGTTATTATTGACGAGCACGCTCGGGAAAGTGACCGGCAGAAGGGTCGGCTCTTTCATGGTGCTGTCGTAGTTATCGACAAAATCGACGGTGTCCTTGTCGATATCCTTGAAAAGCTCGGCACTTATGGGGTCGAGCTTCGCCTCGGTATATCTCGAAGCCGCCCACATCATATCGCGCGAATACGCCTTACCGAAGTTACCCTTTGAATCGACATACGGGTGCAGCAGAGCTTCATAGCCGCGTGAGAGCCTGACCATAGTCTCATATATGGCGACGTCGCCGTGAGGGTTCAGCTGCATGGTGCGTCCGACGATATTAGCCGACTTTGAGCGCGCACCGGTGAGCAGACCCATTTTGTACATGGTATAGAGTATCTTTCTGTGCGAGGGCTTGAAGCCGTCTATCTCCGGGATAGCACGCGACATGATGACGCTCATCGCATAAGGGAAATAGTTCGTTTCAATGGTATCGGTTATCGGCTGTTCGACAACTTCGCCCGCGCCGATGATATGAACTCCGCTCTTGAGCGGATCGATTTCATTTTTCGGGGGTTCTTTTTTGCCTCTTTTTCCCGCCATTTATATCAAAATCCTTTCAATAGTTAAGCTGTTACGAAACATCCGCCATGTCGATATATGCCGCGCCGTCGCGTGCGATATGCTCTTTTCTGCCGGCGAGATTGTCGCCGAGCCAGAGATCAAATATCTCGGCAGTTTTCTGGGCGTCGGTCGGGTCAACGCGGATAAGGCGGCGGGTTGCGGGATTCATCGTCGTCAGCGACATCATGTCCGCATCGTTTTCACCGAGTCCTTTCGAGCGCTGGATGGTGAACTTGCTGTTTTCAAGCTGAGAAAGGATATCCTGCTTCTCCTGCTCGTTATATGCAAACCACGTCTCGTCCTTTGAGTTTATCTCATAGAGCGGCGACTCCGCGATATACACCTTGCCCTTTTCAATAAGCGTGGGCATGAGGCGATAGATCATCGCGAGGATAAGCGTGCGTATCTGGAATCCGTCAACGTCGGCATCGGTGCAGATTATGACCTTGCTCCAGCGCAGCTGGTCGATATTGAACGCGACCATATCTTTCATCGATTTCGACTTGACCTCGACTCCGCAGCCAAGAACTTTTATCAGATCGGTTATGATATCGTTTGCGAATATTTTATTATATTCCGCCTTGAGGCAGTTGAGTATCTTTCCGCGCACGGGGATTATCGCCTGGAAAGACGAGTCGCGTGCCTGCTTACAGGCGCCGAGAGCCGAGTCGCCCTCCACTATGAACAGCTCGCGCTCAGAAACATCCTTGCTGCGGCAGTCAACGAATTTCTGCACTCGGCTGCCCATATCGTTGCTCGACTGGAGCTTGCCCTTTATATTGAGTTTCGTCGTCTCCGCACGGACGCGCGCGCGCATATTAACGAGCACCTGATCGCATATCTTGTCCGCGTCAAGCTTGTTTTCGATGAAATACACCTCGAGCTGATGCTTGAAGAACTCGGTCATTGCCTCCTGAATGAACTTGTTCGTAATAGCTTTTTTCGTCTGGTTCTCATATGAAGCTATGGTCGAGAACGACGAGATGACAAGCACAAGGCAGTCTTCAATATCCTGAAAATTTATCTTTGAATCGGATTTGAGATATTTTCCGCTCTTTTTTATATAAGCGTCTATCTGCGACACGAAAGCGGAGCGTACAGCTTTATCCGGTGCGCCGCCGTGTTCAAGGTAGCTCGAGTTGTGATAGAACTCCTTGAGCTGAACTTTGTTCGAGAAGCAGAGCGCGGCGTTTATCTTCAAAGTATAGTCGGGCTGATCCGCTCTGTCGCGGCCGACGCGCTCGCCGCTCCATGTGCAAATGGAAGAAAGTCCGTTTGAGCCGACGACCTCGCGGACATGGTCGGCGATACCGTTTTCGTAGAAATATTCAAAAGTATCGAACTTTGAGCCGTTCTGATTTTTGAGCACGAATTTGACGCCCGCGTTGACTATCGCCTGGCGGCGCATCATATCCTGAAAATACTCGAGTGGTATGTTGATATCGGTGAAAACTTTGAGATCCGGGCGCCACTTTATGCGCGTGCCGGTGTCTTTTTTATTATACGGCTCCTTTATCATATCACCGACGGGCTTGCCGCCCTTGAAATTCAGATGATAGCAAAAGCCATTTGAATGTATCTCCGCCTCCATATATTCCGAGGCATACTGAGTGGCGCAAAGGCCGAGTCCGTTTGTGCCGAGAGAATACTGATAGCTGCCGCCGTCGTTTGTCTTATACTTACCGCCGGCATACAGCTCGCAGAAAGTCAGCTTCCAGTTATATTCCTTTTCTTTCTGGTTATACTCAACGGGTATTCCGCGTCCCTGATCCTGAACTTCAACGGACTTGTCCTCAAATCGGGTAACGGTTATTGTATTACCGAAGCCCTCACGCGCCTCGTCAACAGAGTTCGAGATAATCTCGAACACAGAGTGCTCGCAGCCCTCTATGCCGTCGGAGCCGAAGATGACCGCAGGTCTTTTGCGAACGCGGTCGGCGCCCTTGAGCACCTCTATGCTCTCCTGATTGTAGGTTGCCTTATTCGCCATTTAGCTGTCCCCCGTAAATCAAATGCTACGCATTATTTTGTATCATACATATTTAATTATACACCATATATTGGCTTTTTGTCAATGATATCAATGGGTATAGAAAAAGGCAGGCCATGCAATAACACGGTCTGTCGGATAAAAATTAGGATTTATTATACCTTTTTCTTTCTCTTGAACACATCTGCGGGAAGCTGGGCGAGAACTATTGCGACGAACATGATGATGCAGCCGCTGAGCTCCCTTACGGACATTTTCTGATCTATCAGCACCCATGCGAATATAACAGCGAACACAGATTCAAGGCACAGCAGGAGCGAAGCGACCGTGGGCTCGGAATCGCGCTGGCCGAGGGTCTGGAAAGTGAACGCCACTCCGCAGGACAAAATACCTGTGTAGAGCAGATAGGGCGCTGCGCTCATTATGGCGTGGATACTCGGCTTTTCAAAGATAAACATAAGAACGACGGAAATTATGCCCGAGACAAAGAACTGCGCGCACGAGAGTTTGACTCCGTCGACTATAGCCGAATATTTGTCGATAACAAGAATATGTATCGCAAAGCCGATCGAGCACGCGAGAGCGAGCAATTCGCCCTTGCCGAAAGTCGCCTTGCCGCCCGCACACAGCAGATAAAGTCCGACAACGCCGAGTCCGACGCCTATCCACACAGGCAGACTGACGCGCTTTTTGAAGAAAACGAGGCTGATTATCGGCACCAGGAGCATATAGAGCGCGGTTATGAAGCCGACCTTGCCGACCGTTGTATAGCCGAACGCCGCCTGCTGAAGATTGCTCGCCACGCAGAGCACCGTCCCGCAGATAAGTCCGCCGACAATAAGACTTTTTCTGTCTTTTTTCTTTTCTTCTGGCGTTTTCTGTTCAGCCGAGCCGAGCTTTTTGTTTTTTGATTTTTGAACTCCCGACATTATTGCAATGACCGGCAGGAGCACCGTGCCGCCCATAATCATTCTTATGCCGTTGAAGGTCAGAGTTCCGATTACCTCGAGTCCCTCGCTCTGAGCCACAAACGACAGACCCCATATAACGGCGGCGAGAATGAGAAAGATGCCGCCTTTAAGCTGTCCTTTTTTCGTTGTTATCACTCCACTGAAGTTTTCCGAAATATGATAGCACAAAGGCAAATAATAAAAATCGGATTTTGGAATAAAATGTAATTTCCAAAAAGATTTTCGGTTTATCTCTCCGCGAGCGGAAGTATTGAGCCGATATCGGTTAATTGAAAGTCCCCCGCCTCCTCCGCACGCACGCCGAACGAAGAGAGAAAGGCTCTGATTTTTTCGCTGTCCTTATGAGATGCAAGCGAGCCGTTGAATAGCATTGTATCGGGCGCAATGAGCCCGCAGCAGCCGCCGATAAAGCCATATTCGCGCCCGGGCAGGGCGACATCGCCCTTTGAGACGAGCAGTACAGCAAGTCCGTTTTTTTCGGCCGCCGAGGCTATTGACACATCATCGGTAATTATCGCGCTTTCAGTCACCGGCACTACCGAGCATTTTGTGTAGCCCTGGCGCACGGGTATTAAACTACGCCCGGAAAAATCGATGTTTTTGCAGACGGTTTTGGGATTGAGTATCGCATAATTGCCGAAAAGCGCGGCATTGAACGGCACATCGGCGGGATATTTATCGCCGAGCGGAGTGTCGAGAACCTGCACATTGAAGCCAAGTTCAGTGAGCTTTTCTATATTTTCACGCTGTTCGCGGCTAAGTATAATTTTTCGCCCGCCGAGATGCAACAAATGCAAATCGGCGTGGGCAGCTGTGCCGTCGGTTATCGCGGCACACGGCAGGATATCAAAAACACTGATACCGCGCGAGCGAAGATATTCTTTTGCTTTTTCTGCGTCGACGCTTACCGCGGCGAGGGTGATTCCCCTCTTCGGCAGGTTCGGCGATTCTATAGGGGTCATAAAATTCATCAGTCAACGCAGTTCGCGAACGCCTCATAGACATTCTTGACGCCGATGACCTCTATCTCCTTTTTGAGCTTGTCCGGCACGGATTTGAAATTATGACGCGGGATAATGCAGGTCTTGAAGCCGAGTCGAGCCGCCTCTTTTATGCGCTGTTCGCAGTGGTTGACGGAGCGAATCTCGCCGCCGAGACCTATCTCGCCGAAAGCGAGCACATCGTCTCTTATCGGGACATCCTTGAGGCTCGAAATAAGCGCAAGCGCGACGGAGAGATCGGTCGCGGGTTCATCGAGCTTGAGTCCGCCGATGACATTTATATATGCATCCATATTGCCGAAGAAATAGCCCGCCCGCTTTTCGAGGACGGCTAAGAGCATCGCCATGCGGCTGTAATCAAAGCCGGTCGCCATACGGCGGGGATTGCCGAAGCTCGACGCGCTGACAAGAGCCTGAACCTCGGCGAGTATCGGGCGGGTACCCTCCATAGCGCAGGCGATGCAGGTGCCCGAAGTGTTCTTCGGTCTGCCTGAGATGAGCATAAGAGACGGATTCTCAACCTGAGAAAGTCCGCTGTCGAGCATCTCAAAAACGCCTATCTCATTCGTCGAGCCATAGCGGTTCTTGACGGCGCGGAGGATTCTGTAAGACATATTGCGGTCGCCCTCGAAATAGAGCACCGCGTCAACTATATGTTCGAGCACCTTGGGACCCGCGATGTTGCCGTCCTTGTTGACATGACCGACGACTATAATCGGGATATTGCTGCTCTTCGCGGTGCGCATGAACATCGAAGTCGATTCGCGCACCTGCGTGACACTGCCCGCAGATGAGCTGAGGTCACTTATGACCATAGTCTGTATCGAGTCGATGATAACGAGCCCGGGCTTGTTGATATTTATATACTCGCATATAGCCTGAACGTCGGTCTGGCTCATGAGAGTGAGGGTCGGGCTTGTGACCCCGAGCCTGTCCGCGCGGAGCTTTATCTGATAGACCGACTCCTCGCCCGAGACATAGAGAATATCGAGATCCTTGCCGATATACTGGCATATCTGAAGAAGAATCGTCGATTTGCCTATGCCGGGGTCGCCGCTCAGGAGCACCAGCGAGCCTTTGACTATTCCGCCGCCGAGAACGCGGTCGAGCTCGGTGAGTCCCGTCTGATAGCGTATCTCCTCATCGGCGGTTATCTCGCTGAGAGCATATGTCTTGACGCTGCGCGCGCTCGCGCCGCTCTTGGACGCCGGGGCGGCGGGCGCTTTTATCTCCTCGTTCATGGTGTTCCACTCGCCGCATCCCGGGCAGCAGCCGAACCATTTCGGGCTTTCATAGCCGCATTCGGAACAGATATAGACCGATTTTGCCTTGCCTGCCATTTTATGTTACCTCCGTCAGTTTTTCGTCTTGTTTTAAATAGTCTGTTATACCGCACATGACTGAAAAAGCCATGGCGTTCTGATAATTATCGTCTTTTAGTTTCAGCGTCTCGGCGGCGTTCGAGAGGAAGCCGCACTCGACCATAACCGCCGGAGACTGCGCATGATAGAGCAGATATATCTCAGTGCCCGTGCGCTTGACGGCGCGCTGATTCTGAGGCTGGATAAGCGAGCGGATATCCTGTTGAATCGCCTTTGCCAGCTTCTCGCTCTCCGGATTGTTTTTTGAATAGAACACCTGCGCGCCGCTGTATGACGGGCCGCCGTAGTGGTTCTGATGTATGCTCACGAACAGGGCATCGGGCGTCTGTTCGATGATTTTCATTCTGTTTTTTATATCCGAGACTTTTTGCTGACGCACGGTTTTTGCGGAGTCGTCGGCTATATCGTCGTCCGTTTCGCGAGTCATGATGACATTGTAGCCCGCTGTATCGAGCATATCGCGCAGCTTCAGGGCTATGGACAGATTTATATCTTTTTCGACCGTTCCGTCCGCCGCAGTCGCGCCGCCGTCCATGCCGCCGTGACCTGCGTCAACGATAATTGTCACGGTGCAGAGCGCATTTGAAGAGGCCCTGCGCGCATATCCGGAGCCGCGCGAGGATATCATCACGAAGCATATAATCATTATTACAACAGCCGCCGCGATACCGAGAACGACGAGCCTTGAACGCTTTTTGAAATTTATCACCATACCGACACCCCCACAAAAGAATATGCGGAGAGTCGCGGCATTATTAGAACAGCGGCGGGCAAAATAGGAAAAAGGAGCTGAGAAAATGAAAGGAATAACAAAGATTATCGGCGGTCTCGCCATCGGGACGGTCAACTCTGCGCTCGGAGCCGGCGGCGGGATGATTGCTGTGCCGATGCTCAGAAAAAGCGGAATGGAGCAAAACAGGGCGCAGGCAAACGCGGTGGCACTCATTATGCTGCTGACCGCGGCGAGCGCGGGGATATATATTTACACAGGGAAAGTCACCTTCGGCGACGCGCTTCCCTATCTCCCGGCGGGGCTTATAGGAAGCGTTCTCGGTTCTTTCATTCTGCCGAAGATACCGACAAAAATACTCGGCAAGATTTTTGCCCTTTTCATGCTCTGGGCGGGAGTGAGGATGCTGATGCGATGAAAACGATACTGGCAGCTTTTTTCTCGGGTCTCGCCGGCAGTCTCGGGCTCGGCGGAGGCGGGGTGCTGGTGCTCTATCTCGTGCTCGCACTCGGTATGCCGCAGCTCAAGGCACAGGGCATAAATCTATTATTTTTTATCCCCTGCGCGGTGCTTTCGAGCATAGTTTATTCATTCAAAAAGCTCATCGACTGGAAAAGCGTTCTGCTCTTTGCCGCAGGCGGTCTGCCGGGAGTTTTGCTCGGCAGTCTCGCGGTATCGCACATGAACAGCAATATTCCCGGGAAAATCTTCGGCGGATTTCTGCTGCTCATGGGCATAAAAGAGCTGTTCAGGAAAGGTGATTGATGCGCCGATAGTCGAGATAATCCTGGAGAATCATCACGGCGCTGACGGCATCGACGACAGCCTTACGCTTCTTGCCGCGCGTGTTTGTAACATTCAGGGCATTATGCGCCGAGACCGTTGTCAGGCGTTCGTCGCGCATCACGGTCTCTATGCCCGAAAACTCAGTCAGAGCCGCCGCGAAATACTTGCAGCGCTGAGCGCGTTCGCCGTGGGTGCCGTCCATATTGACGGGCAGACCGACAACTATCAGCTCCGCCTTTTTCTCTTTGGCAATTTCTGTTATCTTTTCAATCAGCGGCTCGGATTCTTTTTCTGTTATAACGGTCACGGGAGACGCCAAAAATTCGGTCTTGTCACAGACGGCTATGCCCGTTCGCGTATCTCCGTAATCTACCGACAGGATTATCATAAAATACCTCTTAATTAAAAAATTAGCCGCACCGTTATCGGGTGCGGCCGTTTATATATTTTTTCGCCGCAGGTTGAGTTTAATCGTCCGAACGCGGGCTTGTCGGAAGGATGGAATTGATAATATTGCTGACCGCCTCGCCGACTCCGCTGACGACCTCGCTGACGGATCCGCCGCCGCATGCGGTACACTCGGCGGGCATTGCGGACTTCTTATAATATCCCTTTGCGGTCTCCTTGCACGAGGGCGAAGCGAGAAGTCCGGTCTTCTTGCAGTAGTCCTTCTCCTCGACCTTGCCGGTCTTGGGGAACTCCTTGACGGGCAGGTTCGCGTGGATGCGGTCGAGCAGTTCGATATAGACTCGTCCGGAAGCACTGTATCTGAACGGAATGACCTTGGGCTTATCGTAGCCGAGCCAGACTGCGCAGACATAGTAAGGCGTGCCGCCGGCTATCCAGCTGTCCTTGGTGTCACTCGTGGTACCGGTCTTGCTCATCAGCTCGAACTTGCCGAGATTCTTGCTCTTGCGGAAATCTCTTGCCGGGACGGTCTTGAGCAGTTCGCGCATGACCTCTGCGGTATCCTCGCTGAGAACTCTCTCGGGCTCGGACTTCGTTTCGAGCAGGACTTCCGTACCCGTGGCATTTGTGACTTTATAATAGCAATAGGGCTCGTAGTAATAGCCGTTGTTGCCGAACACAGCATATGCCGCCGCCATTTCGACAGTAGTGACGCCGTTTGTCAGAGCGCCGGTTGCAAGGGGCGCGATATTCGCATCCGCAGAATCATCAAGAGTTGTCAGATGGAACGTCTTTTTCATGAAGTTATAGGCCTCGTTGACTCCGAGCATCTCCGTAATTATTCTGACGGGCACGGTATTGAACGACTTCTGGATAGCATACTGGACGGTTATCTCTTTCTTGCTTCCGTTTGTGCCGTCCGCATTCTGCGGCCAGAGCTTGCCGTTTTGATAGATCGAGTAGTCGAGGATCATGCTCGACCAGTTGACATAGTTCTTCTCGAGCGCGAGAGAATAGGTCGAAAGGGGCTTTATGGACGAACCGGGCTGTCTCGGAGACTCGGACGCTCTGTTGAGGCAGAGGTTGCCGTTCTTTTCGCCCGCCTGTCCGACTATGCCGACGATTCTGCCCTCATAGTCCATGACGGTTGCCGCGGACTGAGCGGCGGGATGCTCGGCGGTGTCTGCCTCCTTATCGAAAGCGATTCTGTTTGAATATACGGTATTGAGAACCTTCTGAACATCGGGGTTTGCGGCAGAATATATCTTGAGTCCGCCGTAATTTATCTTCTCCATCGCCTGGCGGTAGGTGTAGCCGTATTTGCTCATCAGATCCTTGCAGACGGTCTTGATGACATAATCGACATAGAAATCCTGATATTCTTTCTCGGTATTCTTGTCCTCGGTAGTGGTCTTGGTCTTGCCCGGCTTCGGGACATAGCCCTCGCTGTTTGTGAACACGAGCTTATAGTTGACCGCTTCCTCGTATTCCTCTTTGCTTATCACCTTTTCTTCGAGCATATATTTGAGGCAGAGTTCCTGACGCGTTTTGTTCGCCTCGGGGTTGAGCAGAGGGTTATACTTCGTCGGCGCTTTTGTTATGACCGCAAGGGTCGCACACTCGGCGAGGTTCAGCTCGCTGACATCCTTGCCGAAATAAGTCTCGCTCGCGGTCTGGACGCCGTAGCATCCGTTGCCGAGATAGAGGGTGTTGAGATAAGCTTCAAGTATAGCATCCTTGCTGTAGTGCTGCTCAAGATTCAGAGCGCGCTCTATCTCCTTGAACTTTCGGACGACCGTTATCTCCTTGTCGTTGGTCACATTCTTGACGAGCTGCTGGGTTATTGTCGAGCCGCCGCCGGTTGAAAGTCCGGTTGCCGCGCCGAAAGTGCGCAGCCAGTCGACGCCGTGATGCTTCTCAAAGCGCTTGTCCTCAAGGCAGACGAAAGCGTTTCTTAGATTTTCTGGCATCTTGTCGAAATCGACCCATATTCTGTTCTCCTCGCCGTGGAGCTGAGCCATTTCAACGAGCTCGTTGTTGCTGTTATAGGCATAGACGAACGAGGTCTGGTTCTGATTCGCCTTGTAGTCGTCGAGATTTATCGCGATCTCGCCGTGGGCAAAAGACACGATATTGAAGAAAACATAACCTCCGATTATCGCCGTGGTGAGCATACCGACGACGAGCACACAGAGTATGACCAGCAGAGCTATCCTGCCGGCCTTTTTATTCGGCTTTTTATTCTTCTTTTTGGAAGATTTTTTGGCTGTTCCCATCTTTTTCGATGCGTTTGCGGGGCTGTTTGCCATCCGTGCGCCTCCTTCACATTACAATCCAGTTAAAAATTATAGCATACTTTTTGCAAAAAGTTTAGCCTAAATCCAAATATTCTCATTATTTTGTAAAATCAAAACAATAGCAGTGTATAAAACAGCGTATAAAAACGCCTGAAAGGGGCAAAAATCACCACGAAATCAGAAAAAGCAAGCCTTCGGAAAGGAAAAGGAAAGATGAAAACCACGATAAAAAGCATCGCCGTTGCCCTCGCGTTCTGCGCCGCGGCGTTTCTGACCGTCTCGGCTATAATCGAAAGCACCGCACCGAACGGGAGCGAAAAATACATCATGCGCGACTACAACAGCAGGATAGCGGTGTTCGTATACGGCGAGGACGAGCCGCAGGAGGTGTTCGATGTTTTCACATCCTCCCTGCCCCGCGGCGAAGCCGAGCGCGTCTGCAAGGGAATAACGGTCGAGGGCGACGAAGCACTTCAAAAGCTGATAGAAGATTTTACAGGGTAGCAAAAACAAAAGCGGCTGTTATCATCACGCAGGCACTGAGCCTCATGATGAACAGCCGCATTCTATTTTTATTGCCGATATTTATTCGCCCTTATCAAACATATCGTTAAGCTGGGCGCACACGGCGGACATTCTGCCGATACGCTCGCGCAGGATAGTTTCGGCTTTCTTCTGCGCCTCGGCGACTATTGCGTTCGCCTGCTCCTGCGCTTCGGTAACTGTCTTCTGCGCCTGGCTGCGCGCGGCGGTGACTATTGCATCGGACTGGCCGCGAGCCGACTCATTGCTCACTTTGAGCAGGCTCTTCTGAGCCTCAAGGTCGGATATCTCCTTTTCGAGAGCTTTCTTTCTGCTCTCTGCGGCGTTGAGCTCGTCAACCATATATCTGCCCTGATCGTCTCTGAGCTTTTCGAGGCGTTTTATATGCTTTGCAAACGCCACGCAGTTGTTATATAAACTGCGGTTCTGCGTTCTGAGTGCTTCTATCTCTTCGCTCGAAGCCGCTTCGCCCACGGGAGCTTCGGCGCGCTTTTCAAGCTCCGAGCCCCAGGCGTAAATTTTATTATATTCCTCCTGCAGCATCGAGATATACGCATCCGTTGCCGCAATATCGTATCCCCTATCAACCACGGGGAGCTTCATCTTTCCTTCCACTTCTGTCATCCCTTCCCAAAAATCAGCTGTTTCTCTTTGCTATATCAACAAGGTTCTTGTAGCTTATCGCCATCGACTCGTGCGGGTCGATATCGCAGGTGTCCTGCTCGATAACGATATATCCGACACCAGAATCCCTGCACGCGCGGTAGCACTCATCGAGATTGAGGTTGCCTGTGCCAACTTCGGCAAAATCGGGCTTGTTCTCGCTGTTGATTTTATAATCCTTGAAGTGGCAGACCTTCATTCTGCCGCTGAGGCGCTTTATGAAATCCGCAGGATCGCCGCCGCCGTACTGAACCCAATATGTGTCCATTATAAAGCCGAACAGCTCGGGGTCGGTGTCATCGATAAGCATATCTATAACGCGCCTGCCGTTATATTTCTTGAACTCGAAAGCGTGGTTGTGATAGGCAAAATGCATCCCCATATCACGAAGCTTTTTTGCGAGCTCGCCCGTGAGCTTTATAAACTCGCGCACGCCCTCTTCGCTGCCGCTGTACTCCCCCGGCATACAGCCGACTCCGAGCGTGTCGCAGTGGATCATTTTATGCTCTCTGACAACGGCTTCGGTATCGCTGAGCATGCGGTCGAACGAAGTGTGCGTGACGCAGACATCCATACTGTACTTATCAACAAGATATGCGACCTTCTCCGGCTCGATAGGTCCGATAGCGGAAATTTGAATCGTGTTGATGCCGATAGAATCAAGATAAGCAAAAGTCTTTTCGGCATCCTCATAATTCTGTATGTAGTCGCGTAAAGTATAGAGCTGCGCGCCGAGTTTGATATCCGACACTAGAGCACCTCCGTTCCCGCTTTTTCTACAGATTATTATATTATAGCCGTCCCGAAGTTTCAAGTGAATTTACAAAAAAAGCCCGGACTTGCAAACTCCGACAAACCGCGAATATAGATATTCTACGGGAGGCGGTGCTGTGTTCGGTTGGTTTTTGCAGTTATTTTCAAACGGATTTCTCTTTTTTATCCTGCATCTGAGCCAGCCGGGCTCATTTGCCCCGCCGCTGAGTGCGGCGCAGGAGCGCGAAGCTCTTGCAAAAATGCACGCAGGCGACAAATCGGCGCGCAGCGAACTCATCGAGCACAACCTGCGGCTCGTGGCGCACATAGTCAAAAAATACTACGCCGCATATTCGGATCAGGACGATCTTATTTCGATAGGCACGGTCGGGCTGATAAAGGCTATAGACTCGTTCAAGCCCGACAAGGGCACGCGCCTTGCGACATACGCCGCGAAATGCGTTGAAAATGAGATACTGATGCACTTTCGCTCGATGAAAAAGAGCGCGCACGACATCTCGCTCGAAGACCCGATCGACAGCGACAGCGAGGGAAACCCGCTCACGCTAATGGATATTATCTGCACACCGGACTGCATCGCGGACGATCTCGATTTGAAGATAAAGAGCGAGAAGCTGCGCGGGCTCGTCATCAGCATACCCGACCCGCGCGAAAAGGCGATAATCGTCATGCGCTATGGGCTCGACGGCAACGAGCCGCTGACGCAGCGAGAGATAGCGTCGATGATGAACATTTCCCGCTCCTATGTCAGCAGGATAGAAAAGCGCGCGCTCGAAAGGCTCGGGAAAGGAATGAGACAGCCGTGAGAATCATCCCACGGCTGCATTTTTATTTTATAATGTCGTTATCCTTGATGTACTTCACAGTTTCATCAACAGTTGTGAACGCGAGGGCAACCGAAGTATCGGCGGCTCCGTAATAGATAGCTATTCTGCCGGTCTCGGCATCCGCGAGCGCAGCGCACGGGAACACGACATTCGGCACATCGCCGACGCATTCATAGAGCTCATGGGGAGCTAACAGGAAGCTATCCGCGCGGTGGAGCACTTTCCACGGCTCACCTTTATCGAGGATGGCGGCGCCCATGCTGTAGGTGAAGCCATTGCAGCTCGTGAGCACGCCGTGATAGAACATGAGCCAGCCCTCGTCGGTTTCAATAGGAGTCGGACCCGCTCCGACTTTTGTAGCTTCCCAGTTCTCGACCGGGCTCATAACAAAGCGGTGCTTACCCCAATAAGTGAGGTCTTTCGACTGACTGATGAATATATCGCCGTAAGGGGTGTGTCCCCTGTCGCACGGGCGAATAAGCAGAAGATACTCGCCGTTCACCTTGCGCGGGAAAAGAACGCCGTTGCGGGCAACGGGATAGCAGGCATCCTCAAGCTGAGTCCAGCTCTTGAAATCCTCTGTATATGCTATGCCGATAGTTGTGCCGTGAGGGGTGAGATTGACCCACGAGAGATAGTATTTTCCGTCGAGCTCGCACAGGCGCGGATCGTAGCCGTTGAAGATATATTTATTCTCAAGCTCCCAGTTTATCGCGTCTTTGCTGAAGCCGACAACGAGCTTATGGGCGCGCGAACGGATATCCGCCCTGAAAACTCCGGCAAAGCCCGAGCCGTAAGGCACAACAGCGGAATTGAAAATGCTGTTCGCCATATGCAGATTGTCGCGGGTGATAACGGGATTGCTGCTGTAACGCCACACGGGGTATTCAAATCCTGCGGGCTTATCCTCCCACGGGATGTTTGGTATGTTTGTTCCGATTATTTTTGCCATATCTGACTCTCCTTCCGTACTTTAGATTTTAGCATAGATAGAGACAAAAAGTAAAGAGGAAGGGCGGAAATAAGAAAGAAAGTAAAAAAGTGGCGGATATTTTAAAAAAGTTTGAAAAAAGACTTGCCAAATCGCTTTTCATGTGGTATTATTGATGAGCTTTCCGGGTGTGGCGCAGCTGGGCGAGGAGAAATTCCGCCGCCTGTGGCGGATGAAGGCATTGCTTCGAGGTGAAGAAACAAGGAGCGGAACGAGCGCTCCAAGCGAAGTACCGCGACTATGTTTCTGAAGGAAGCGCCGCGGCGATTAGCAAAAGCCGACAAGCGGGAAGCAAACTGAATTTAGGTACAACCGGGTGTGGCGCAGCTGGTAGCGCGCTTGACTGGGGGTCAAGAGGCCGTGAGTTCAAGTCTCGCCACTCGGACCAGTTAAAGAAAAAAGCTCGTAATCGTTGAGATTGCGGGCTTTTTCTTTATCTACTTCAAATTATCAAAATGTTCGTTGAACGCATCAAAAGGCGTACAAACGCATAAAAACGCCCAAAAAGTACAGAGTAAATGCAGAGTATTACGGACTAAACCGGCTAAAAAATATATAGGAAATCCCGAAACGTCGCTATTGATGTTCCAGGATTTTTCGTTTTACGCTCAGATTTCAAAGTCGACACACTATACGCTTTTACGGATATCTTTTTATCTCATCCGTCTCACCCAGAAGGTAGTCTATGCTTGTGTCATAGAATCGGGAAAGTTTTATAAGCACTGCTGTCGGAAGGTCGTTCTCTCCTGTCTCATACTTGGAATACCCCGTCTGAGACATTCCGAGAATTTTTGCAACCTGCGTCTGATTAAGGTCATGGTCTTCGCGAAGATCCCGTATTCTCTTATACATGACTTCACCTCTGCCGCTGTGCTCTGAAAAAAATTATATTCTACCCTGTTTCAGAGTGTTGACATTTAACCTGAAATAGGTTAAAATCTTTTTGAGGCTATTTGGGATTCTATATAACAAAAAAGCACAAAAGGAGAAATTAAAATGGGAACTTTATTTATTGAATCACTGGTTATTTCCGCAGGCTTAGGATTTATTCCTGCAACAATTGCTAAAAATAAAGGCTATAATTTTGGCATTTGGTGGCTTTACGGATGGATGCTATTCATCGTAGCAATCATTCATGTAAATTTGATACCGGACAAAACTGCTCTTCATTTTCCGAGCAATGTACAAACTTATATTCCGTCTAACGCAGATTGGAGTACGGCAGATGAATTAAAAAAATACAAAGAATTAAAAGACCGGGGTGTCATCACAGAAGAAGAGTTCCAAACAAAAAAAGACAAACTTATGAATCTCTTGTAAGCAGACCGAAATTATTACAATACAAAAACATAAAAAATCTTTCAGAATCCAGCACCATTATTGATAAGTTTACTGCTAATTTAAAAAATCCCGAGTCTTTAATTGGAGGTATATTATGAAAAAAAACATTGTAATTAAAGGTGAAACGCAGAAAAATAAATCTGCTGTTATTGCTATTGTTATTGGAGCTATATTGTTAGTGATTGCCTTCTTTGTCGCCCTTCATCTATATAAATACGGTGAAAGTTCAAATTACAGATATGAAGTGTTTTCGTGGGTTCCTTCGATTGATCGTTTGGCTGACTTCTTCTCCTTCTTCTTCGGTGAGTTTTTTAATCCTGAGATATACTACGGTTCTATAACTATAGTAGGAAGTGTCACACTGCTTGTGGGCATTATAATTAAAATAAGTACAGAAAAATGTGAAATTACCGTAACTGACGAAGCAATTATCGGAAAACGCCCCCACGGAAAAGAAGTGCAAATTCCACTGAACAAAATTACCGCTATTAGCCGCAATTCTTTTAATGGTATTTCTATCACTTCCATCGGTAGCGTAAACAATTTTTATTGCTTTGAAAACCGTGAAGAAGTAATAAATACTATCTCTTGTTTACTCACTAAACTTCAACAAGATAATGCTCAGCTTGCGCAGTCCGGATCTGCAACCAACAGATTGGAACGATTAAAAAGTCTCTTAGATGCCGGTGTATTGACTCAGGATGAGTTCGATACAAAGAAAAGGCAAATACTCGGTTTATAAATATAACATACCGAAACAATCATTTCGGCGTGTTCACATAGGAGAATAAATGTGAAAAGCGAAATAACCACCTCACAGTTTATTAAAAGTTATTGGAATTACTATCTCGAACTCGAAGACCAATTAATTCAAACAAAACGATTTGTTGATTTTGACATTTCTAATTATAAAACATTTTCGATAGAATATCTTAAACTTCTGCAAGCCACCTGTAGCGAAATAGATGTTGTTGCCAAAATCATTGCCGAAAAGCTTGATCCGACATTTTTAAACCTTAAAAGTAAGAATATACAAAAATGGGGATTTGTTATTCAAAAGCATTTCAAAGAAATTCAGAGCAAAGAAGTTAGCTTTCTTAATGATCTTCACATAACTCCGTGGAAAAATTGGGCGTATGAACAATATATGGACAGGAACGGGTATGTTCGCTATAAATTAGCTTCCGGTGCTGAAACACCACATTGGTGGACAGCATATAATAAAGTCAAACATGAACGCACCTCGTACTATCAAAAAGAAAAAATTAATTATCACCGTGCAAATTTAGAAAATCTAATTTCTGCCATGTCAGCCCTCTTTGTTTTGGAAACATTATTTATTAAACAACTAAGCAAAGATGACAATGTAAATTTAACGAAAAGCACTTTGTTTGAGTTAGAATAAAATTGTATAAAAAGCAGGATGTTGAAGTCAAATCAACATCCTGCGCTTTTTATTTTGTCTTTACTTCACTCCGTTGAGTTCAAAGGCATAGAGCCATCCGCACTTCATTTCGTCGGGGTTTATCTGCGGGAAGATGAGCTTTGCTTTGCCGTTGTCGTTTTCGACGGCTATGGGCGCGTCATGCGCTAAAAGCTTCGCCTTTATATCCGGATTGTAATCCACCTTGTCGAGCGTGAGGCTGCCGAACGGATAGGCGTTCGTTATTGCGTAGACCTTGTCGCCCTTTCTGGTGTAATATGTACCCTCCTGCGGCGCTTTGGTATAAATGCGCGTGCCGTAGATAGCGTCGCCGTTGACACTGAGCCACTTGCCCATATCGAGCAGGCGCTCCTGCATGATGACAGGAATAGTGCCGTCCGCGGCAGGGCCGATATTGAGCAGAAAGTTGCCGCCCTTTGAGACGAGCGAGCAGAGCGTTTCGATAAGTTCCTTGCTGCTCAGATATTCGTCAACGCCCTCGATGCGGTTGAGTCCGAACGATGCGCCGATACCGCGGCACTCCTCGAACGGGCGGTCGAGCTCGACCTCTTCGATGCGTCTGCCGTTGTCGATTATGCCGTATTCGGTGGTGAAATTGCCGCCCAGGCGTCCTCTTGTCTCCGTGCCCCAGCGGTCATTGGGGACTATCGTATCTTTGACAGGCGATTCGTTATAGAGCCACTGGAGAAAATCGGTCGAGTGCCAGACGGAGCTCGGGTGATCCCACTCCCCGTCCGTGAACAGAGTCCACGGCTCGTATTTTGTTATAAGCTCTTTGAGCATCGGGATAAGATGCTTTACGGCATACTCCTCGGGATCTTTGAGGTAGAGCGGATGGAACCACTCATAAACCGAATGGTAGACGCCGAACTTAACATCCGTCTTTTCGAGCGCGGTTTTCAGCTCGCTGCAGAAATCCCTGTGGGGGCCGACATCGACGCTGTTCCAGTTCCACGCATAGTCGCTCTTGAACATGCAGAAGCCGTCGTGGTGCTTCGAGACGAGGTTTATATACTTTGCGCCGGACTTTTCAAAGAGCTGCGCCCACTCGTCGGCATCAAAGAGTTCCGCCTTGAAGCCGCTGACAAAGTCCTCATACTGCGTTCCGGGGGCATACACCCTATCGTGGAACTTGCGCGCGGCGCTGTTCTCGTCGCGTATCTGCTGCATATACCACTCGGCATACTGCCCTTTTTCGGTATACGCTGGCACGGAATAGAGACCCCAGTGGATGAATATGCCGAACTTCGCATCCGTGAACCAATCCGGCACATGGCGGCTGTTGAGCGATTCCCAGTTGTTTTCGTAATGCATTTTAACTCTCCGTTTTTGTTATATTTCTGAAAAGACGTCGCCGACGCCATTGAATATATATGTGGGTCTGTAGGGATAGAGATTGACATCCTCGAGGCTTGTGACTCCGGAGAGGACGAGGACTGTGTCAAGACCGGTTTCGATGCCCGCAATGACATCCGTGTCCATTCTGTCGCCTATCATCGCAGCCTCCGCCGAATGGACGCCGAGCATCTTGAGTCCCGTGCGCATCATGAGCGGATTGGGCTTGCCGACGAAATACGCCTTCTTACCCGTCGCCATCTCTATCGGGGATATGAGCGCGCGGCACGCGGGGACTATGCCGTCCTCGACCGGACCCGTGAGATCGGTATTCGTGCCGATGAGCTTCGCGCCGTTTCTGACGAGGTTCGACGCATGGACGACCGTCTCATAGTTATAGCTCGAAGTCTCGCCGACTATGACATAATCCGGGTCGATGCTGTTCATCGTGATACCCTGGTCATAGAGCGCGTTGACGAGTCCGGGCGCGCCGATAACATACGCCGAGCAACCGGGCTTCTGACTGCTGATAAATTTTGCCGTTGCGAGGGCACTGGTATAAAAATGACTCTCGTCAACATAAAGTCCCATTCTCTCAAGCTTCTGCTGAAGCTCACGCGGCGAGCGTTCGCTCGAATTCGTAAGGAACAGGAACGACTTGTTTTCTTTATACAGCCACTCCACGAACTCTTTGACATCCGGAAGCAGTCTGTCTCCGTGATATATGACGCCGTCCATATCACATATAAATCCTTTTTTTGCTTTTAATGCATCCATATTTTCCCTCCCATAATTAGGTTAGAATAAGCTTATCAGTTAACGGATGCAAAGTCAATAACTTACTTTGCGTTTATATTCACAAGCTCTGCGCGGAGTTTTGAATAGACTATTTTCTGGCTGCTGTAGAGTCCGTAATAGCCGGAGAGCAGATAGCTCACGGCGGCAGCGAGCGCAAACAGCGGCATACCCTGCGCGCCGAAGAGTTCTATGCTCAGGAATATAGAAGCGAGCGGACAGTTGACAACGCCGCAGAAAAGCGAGACGAGTCCGACCGCCGCGGCAAATCCGGGATCGAGCCCGATAAGTCCGCCGACGACGCATCCGAAAGTTGCGCCGACGAAGAAAGTCGGGACTATCTCGCCGCCCTTGTATCCCGAGCCGACGGTGACGGCGGTGAAGATAAATTTGAGCAGGAACGCCTCGGGCTTCGCATTGCCGCCGATGGCGCGCTCGACTATATCCATTCCCGCGCCGTTGTAATCCCCGCTTCGGCAGATAAGAGACAGCGCAACGATTATTAATCCACCGACGACTGCGCGGACAAAAGTATTTTTAAACAGCTTTGCAAAGAGCTTATGCGTGCCGTGCAGACCGAGGCAGAATCCGATGCTCAGCAGAGCGCATATCGCGGCGAGCAGAGCGGTAAGCAGGCAGCTCTTGAGCGAGAATGCAGGGATATTCGAGACGGTAAACGCGACGGGCTCAGTGCCCATAAGAGTCGAGATAAAATATGCGACGAACGCGGACACGACACACGGGAGCAAACCTGCATAGTAAATGACACCGACGCTGATAACACCGAGTGCGAAAACGGCGGCGGTTATCGGCGTCCCGAAAAGCGCGGAGAACACGGCGCTCATTCCGCACATAGTCATGATATGCATATCTTTTTCATCGAGGCGGGATATTTTGCCTATCAGCCCCGCGATGCTGCCGCCGAGCTGAAGAGCCGCGCCCTCTCGTCCGGCGGAGCCGCCGAAGAGGTGCGTTATAACAGTTGAGACAAATATCAGCGGTGCGAGCAAAACCGGCACGCCCTGCGGCGAGCGCACGGCATCGAGTATTTCGTTCGTACCGATATCCTTTTTGCCGGAGAGCTTATACAAACCGGCTATCACAAGCCCGCCGATGGGCAGCAGAAATACTATCCACGAATGAGCCTTGCGCACGCCGGTAACATATTCGACGCTCAGATGAAACAGCGCGCCGACCGCGCCGCCGACGGCTCCCGTGACTGCGGCGAGAGCGAACCATTTCAGAAAAGTCAGCAGATACTTTCCCGCAGACTTGCAGTTGTTTTTCAGATTTATTTTGACAGACTTCACTTTTACCCCATCCATTAATATATGTTGATTAGATTTTATCACTTTATCACAGCTTTGGCAACGAGAAGAAAAAATTTGCGCCATGATTATGGCTTAATATACATTAATAGTTGAACGGTGTGATATCCGCCCTCTACCTTCGCGTCCTACAGCAAATATATTTTTATATTCCCCGCGTTAAGGGAGTCAAAGTAAAATTTATATTGCGATAAAAATTCAAGGACCGCCGGAGCGATCCTTGCTTTTTTATTTTTCTTTGAGCAGTTTTGCGAGTTCATCCATGAACGTATTGATATCCTTGAACTGCCTGTAGACGGAAGCGAAGCGAACATAGGCGACTTCGTCGATGCTCTTGAGCTTCTCCATCGCGAGCTCGCCGATATAGACGGTAGTCACCTCGCGGTCGAGCGAATTCTGGAGCACAGCCTCAATCTCGCTGACTGCCTTTTCGAGCTGTTCCATATAGACCGGGCGCTTTTCGCACGCCTTGAGCATGCTGTTGAAAAGCTTGTTTCTGTCAAAAACCTCGCGCGATTTGTCCTTTTTGACGACGACTATCGGCACGGTCTCGATTATCTCATAGGTCGTAAAACGCTTGCCGCAGCTGATGCATTCGCGGCGACGGCGTATTCTCTCGCCCTCATCGGTAGGACGCGAGTCAATGACCTTGCTCTCTTCAAAACCACAGAACGGACACTTCAAAGCTATCACTCCCTGATGAACATATAATATTTATCGCACAAAAACGGTCAAATGTCAAGCTTTTCGAGTCTTCGCATCGAATCGGTCAGCTGATCTATGCGCTCGAAGCCCGAACGGTAGAGCTCGATAACGCAGTCGCCGGAATATCCGGTTTCTTTCATGAGCGAAAAGAGGGCGGCGAAATCGAATTTTCCGTCAAACGGCGGAATGCACTTGTGATTCTCGTCGTGGTCGCTCAAGTGTATGTGGCAGATATTATCGGAAAACTCCCTGAAAAATTCTATCGGGTCGACCCCGGCGAGATACGCCTGCTTGATGTCGAGCACCATATGAAAATTCGCACCGAGGCGCGATTTCAGCTCGTTCATAAGCTCCGGCGTCTGCCCGTTATGATGGACAACATTTTCCTGTGCGAGGATTATCCCCTGCTCCTGTGCGTCGCGGACAAGCAAACCTAGTCGCTCGGCGTATTCGTCCGTGCTGATATTCACCGGCAGCTTTGCGCCGTGGAGCACGACTATTTTCGCGCCTATCGCAGACGCGGCGGCATAGTATTTTTTGTAAAACTCCCTGTAATCGTCGAAGCGGCGCTCATACTGACTGAAGAGGATATAGCCCTCGGCGAACGAGGTAAACGGATGTATCGAATGGATGCGTATGCCGCTGTCAGAGGCTATAGACGAAATGCGGCGGAGAAAATCCGGTTCCAACTCCGACGGCGAATTAAAAAACACCTCGGTGACTTTTGCCCCCGCTTCGGCGACACAGCGCAGAGCCTCTTCTGTCGCGGCTGGATAAAAGCAGGCGGTGGATATTCCGACGGACATTCGTTTTCCTCTCCTTTCCTCAAAAGTAAAAATCTTTGCATTGCGCAAAATCGCACTCCGGGTTAGAATCAAACAAACGGAGGTGCAGATATGCGCGGCATAAAAGAAAAAATTGCAGAAAATTTAAGCTACATAAATCCCGTTTCGCGCAAGATGCTGCTCGGCGCGGTTATTATTTTTGAGCTTCTCTTCACTCTCGCCGTCTGCGCGCTGCTTCTCGCGGGGCGCGGATTCGACTACTGGAGATGCATATATCTCGCAAAGGACGCGATAGACTGCATCCGCCCGAGCATGGGAGTCATGCTCTTCGGCTCGCTGATAATGCAGGCTATCGACCCCAAGGGTGAAAATCAGGATTAGTATCGCACTTAATATGTATATGATATCACAAAAAAGCGCCGAATACAATTAAATTCGGCGCTTTTTGGCGCGTCTGCATATGGACATTTACCGAAAAAGTATGATATACTTTTAAAAGTGTTTTTATTTTGGCGCTTCGGAGGGAATATGACAAGAGACAAGCTAATCAAAAAAATTGCGACATGGATAATGATGGCGATAATGCTTTCGGTCTTCTCGCTGGATATAATCTGCGTTGCGATGTGCAACAGATATCAGAATAAATTTGAAATCACCCCGGCGCAGTTTTCGTCGGACGGCACGGCGGACAGAATACATTTTCTAAACACCTACAACTCAGACGCGATACTCATAGAATCAAACGGCAAATTCGCGCTCATCGACTCCGGCGAGGGTGACCGCAATCCGCGCAGGAAGCTCAGCTACAACGGCAGCGAAGAGGCTGTTATAAAATATCTGAAAAAGGCTGCCGGCGACGCAGAGGGCAAAGTAACGCTTGAATTTGCGCTCGGCACGCACAATCACTACGACCATGTCGGCACATTTGAAGCGATAGCCAACGACCCGGACATCACGGTAAAGACATTTTACATAAAGCCCGTCAACCGCGAAATAGCCCACGAATATGAATATAACGGCTGGGGCATCGAGGCAACATATGCAGACACGGTAAAGGCGTTTCAGAACAGGGGCACAGTTGTTACTTCCGAGATACCGAGCGAGCCGTTCAAATTCGGCGACTTCACGCTTACTTTCTACAATACAGCACTCGATGACGCGCGGCTTCACGGACAGGGCGAAAACGCCGAATCCGTCGGAACGATGGTCGAAAAGGGCAAAAAAAGCGCATTCCTCGCTGCGGACATAACGAGAACCACCGGACTCGAGGGCTTACTTCTGCCGCAGCTTCATAAGGTGGATCTGCTCAAAGTCGGACACCACGGCTACTACGGCTCGACCTCGTGGAAATTCGCAAAGGGACTTTCGCCGAAGATAGCGATAGTCACAAACAGGCTCGGGAAGATATATCCCGATGTCAAATGGACGCTCACAATGAAGAGCCACAGCGCGATATTCGCGACGGTTGACGAAAACGGAATCATCGCAGAATTCACGGACAACGACGAAATCAAGCTTTCAAACCACGCGCAGGATTAAAAAAATATCAAAAGCAGGAGTCCCACGGCTCCTGCTTTTTTATGCTCCGATTCTTTTGACTCCGCGCACGGCATCGGGAGAATTGCTCTCATCCATCTCCGGGAGCTGATTCCAATAGCGTTTGGGCATGAAATTCATGCGGCATCGGGGATTATACCGCGCCTCGATAGCTACCGTATCATAGAAATGCTTCCACAGCGCGCGGAAATACAGCTCCTCGTCCCCTGCCTGCGGCTGTACAAAGCCGTCTAACGGGATAATCATTTTCTGCCTGTTATGCCAGACGAGCGCCTGCGAATGGGTCTTGTCATATATGAGAAACGATTCGTTCGGGTATCTGTCGCAGAAATGCGGCGCGAGCAGAGGCAGGACGGAATTTTTCGGCTCTATAATTGAAGTGAGGGTATTATCCTCGCTGATGCTGAATCGGACAAAGCCGGTATATTTATGGCTCTCCTGCTTGAGGGCGCGGACGGCTTTCGTCAGGTGCGAAACGGTATCGTCGGCGAGCATGCGCATGACACCCGCGCCGTAGTGCATCGCCATATGCACAAAATCGTTGATGAGCGTTCCCCTGTCCTCGACGCAGGTTAGGTACCCGAGCCGCACGGCGTTCCAGACATCGGCGCTGACATTTTTGAGCCCGCGGCGGACTCTGTCTGCCTTTTGCGGATCGGTGTCAACGGTTTTGCACGCGAAGAGAGTCGGCACGAACTCATCCTCCGCGACTATAGAGCACGGCAGTTCGCGGCTCTCAAAGCTCTCAAAAACAGCCGTCAGAAGTCCCTCGAACGAGCCGTCATATACATATGTTACATCTGACCGTGCAGACATTGTACTACATCCTCCCTTGTTATCCTGTTGTCGAACAGGCTCAGCTGTTCGCCCTGCATATTCGGCAAAAGCGACTGACACCGCTCGGAAATTAACGAGCCGAGGACTCTGTCGGGATTGACATTGAGTCCCGCCAAATGTTTGCCCTTGCAGGTTATGAAATACTGGGCGCGTTTGAGCACCACGCCGAGTTTTTTGAGATCTTCAAAGCTCAGCGGCGAAACACGCCGAGCCGCCAAAATTCTTTGAACACTGCGCACGCCGACGCCGGGTATTCTAAGCAGTTCTTCCTTTGTTGCGCGGTTTATTTCAAGCGGGAACAGCTCCATATGATTGAGCGCCCAGTTGCATTTCGGGTCAACATATGGGTTTAAGAACGGGTGCTTTTCATCGAGCAGTTCGTTCGCATCGAAGCCGTAATAGCGCAAAAGCCAATCCGCCTGATAGAGTCTGTGCTCGCGCAGAAGCGGCGGCTCCGTTGTCTTCGCGGGCAGAAGAGGATTCTCGACGACCGGGATATACGCCGAATAGAACACGCGCTTGAGCTCGTATTTTTTATAGAGCGCCGCGGAGAGCGACATTATCTGATAGTCGCTGTCGGGCGTTGCGCCGACTATCAATTGAGTGCTCTGACCGCCGGAGGCGAAACGCGGCGCGTGCTTATATCTGACAAGCTCCGCCGAGCTCTCTTTTATCTTATTTGTAATAAGGCCCATCGGGCGGAGTATCGACTCCTTTGTTTTGTCCGGCGCGAGAGTTTGCAGGCTGTTGTTCGACGGCAGCTCGATATTGACGCTCATTCTGTCCGCAAGCATACCGAGGCGGGTTATCAGCGCGTTATCCGCGCCCGGGATCGCCTTGGCGTGGATATATCCGCCGAACCTGTATTCTTCGCGCAGGATGCGCAGAGTCTCAATCATGCGCTCACAGGTATAATCCGGACTGCCGACGACGGCGGACGAGAGGAAAAGCCCCTCGATATAATTGCGGCGATAAAAATTCATCGTCAGCTCCGCGAGCTCACGCGGCGAAAATGTCGCGCGGCGGACATCGTTGGAGACGCGGTTGACGCAATATTTGCAGTCAAAAACGCAGGCATTGCTCATGAGAACTTTCAGCAGAGATATACATCTGCCGTCCGCCGCGAAGCTGTGGCATATGCCGCACGCGGCGGCGTTGCCTATCCCCTCGCCGCCCGAGGATCTGTCCGTTCCGCTGCTCGTGCAGGCGACATCATATTTCGCCGAATCGGAAAGTATCTCCAGCTTGTCAAACAGATCCACGTTCTCACCAGATTTCAAACATTTGTTCGTACGCATTATACATCAGAACATTTGTTTGTGTCAAGAGCTAATATAAAAAATATCGGCCGCGCCTAAACTTCGGGCACAGCCGATATTATTTTACAGGATGATGCAGATGAGTCCGCTGCATCCCTCGTTGATGACTTTTTCGAGCGTCTCCTGCAGTTTCATGCGCGCCGCGGCGGGCATACGATAGAGCTTGTTGTGCAGTCCCTCGTTGACGAGCTCATGCAAAGACTTGCCGAAGATATTCGACTCCCATATCTTTGTCGGGTCCTCTTCGAACTCCTTGAGCATATAGTTGACAAGTTCTTCTGACTGGGACTCCGAGCCGACTATCGGCGCGACTTCTGTTGTTATATTCGCCTTCATCATGTGTATCGACGGAGCGGAGGCGCGCAGGCGCACGCCGTATCTGCCGCCCTGGCGCATTATCTCCGGCTCTTCGAGGCTCAATTCATCGAGCGACGGCATGACTATTCCGTAGCCCGTCGCTTCAACTTCATCGAGCGCACCCTTGAGCCGCTCATATTCGCGGCGCACGGCGGCGAGTTCGCGCATGCAGCTCATCAGATCCTGCTCGCCGGAGATATCGAGTCCCGTCTCCTCGGCGAGTATCTTATAGAAGAGACTGCCGTCTATCTGCGCCTCTATCCGCGCCGCGCCACAGGACAGATCCATTTTCGCTATCTTTGCGTCCGTCACATATTCACACGCGCAGATATCCTCGGCGAGGTGTTTTACATCGCGGAGGGTGCGGAGGTTCTGCGCCGCTTCGCTCACGGCGCTGCAAAGTCCCGAGCGCAGCCAATGATCGCGGCTGAGAGTCATAGCCCAACCCGGCAGACCGACACTGACTTCTTTGACGGGGAACTCGAAGAGCACCTGAGTTAGAATCTCTTTTATCTCCTCCTCGCCTATCTCGAGGCAGTTCACGGGCATGACGGGCACGCTGTATTTATCGGTCAGCGACGCCGCCATATTTTTGACTTCGTCGGACTCCGGATTCGTGCTGTTCAATAGGACAACAAAAGGCTTTTTGAGCCCTTTGAGCTCTGATATTACCCTGCCTTCGGCTTCTTCATATTCGCTGCGCGGAATCTCGCTTATCGAGCCGTCAGTCGTTATGACAAGACCTATTGTCGAATGTTCGCTGATGACCTTCTGTGTGCCTATCTCCGCCGCCATATTGAACGGTATCTCATGCTCGAACCACGGGGTTTTTACCATTCGCGGGCTCTCGCCCTCGATATAGCCGAGGGAGCTCGGGACGATATATCCCACGCAGTCTATGAGCCGCACGCGGAATGTCGCCTCCGCTTGGAGCGATATCTCGACGGCGTTTTCGGGGATGAATTTCGGCTCGGTGGTCATTATTGTGCGTCCCGCCGCGGACTGCGGGAGCTCATCGGTCGCGCGGTCGCGCACGCTCTGGCTCTCGATATTCGGCAGAACGAGGGCATCCATGAAACGCTTTATAAACGTTGATTTTCCGGTTCTGACAGGGCCGACAACGCCGATATAAATATCGCCCTGAGTGCGCTTTGCAATGTCGCTGTAAATATTTCTCTCCTGCACAGTTATCCCTCCTCAGACTCCGGGTATCAGCAGCATACATTTCTGCGCCACCGTTTCGCCCGTTATGCCGTTTTCCTGCTCCACCGCTTCGACGGTCGTGTTATACCGCCTCGCGATATCCCATATCTCCTCACCCGCATCCGCAAAATAGACCGTCAGCGCGGCGCCGCCCGTCTTTTTGCCGTCGGAATCGGAGCATTCTATAGAAGTGACGGTCTTGCGGCGGACGCTGTCGAAGATACAGCCGGAGATATTCATCTCGACCCTGACATCGGCGCTGCCCGAAGCGCAGGCGGCGCTCGCGGCGGTTATCTCGATGCACGGCGAGCACTTGAGATCGCCGCACTTTCTGACCGCCCGGCGGTATTCGTAGTTCGTCTGCCGCTGGGCGTAGCATGGCTGGGATTCGGCATCGGTATAGAGAAAATGTAGTGTCAGTTCGCCGGAGATTATTATTCCGTCGGAGTCCTGCACCACACTCTTGGATAAATCGGAGCACCAGAGAGCCAAAATCTGCCTCGCCTCCGGCAGATCCTGCGTGCTGCGGCAGGTGAAAGTGTCGTTGAACTTATCGGCGATAACCGCAAAATCGGCATTGCGGCTCTTTGTTTCAAGGTCGCAGCAGACGGAATAGGCATCGGTGACGGTCGGGAAGCTCAGCTCGCGATAAGCCTTGACTCCCGCGCCGACGCGCGCGCTGATATCAATCAGTCTGTTGTCGCCAGCCTGGTCGGCCTTCGGCAGGACTTCGAGCGAAGTGACGGGCAGGCAGACGCAGCAGGTGCAGTCCTCGTCAATACCCTCGAGATTTATTATCTGGCTTATCGGCATGGAATGGCCGAAGCTGAATATTTCGCCGCCCTCGCCGCGACAGACCGCGCTGACGGTGAGTTCGCCTTTGACAAGCAGTTTGTTGCTGATGACTTTTATATCCTGCGCGAGCGCCGCCGCCTGCGCGCTCAGCACGCAGGACACCGCCGGGTCGCCGTCGGGCAGAGGCACGGTCTCGCTCATCGGGAACGCAGTCTCGGTGCAGGCGACGAGGCTTGCAGTGCGGCTGTCGCAGCATCTGAGCTGGATTCCCGCGCCCTCTGCTCCGGTTATTATCTCCTCTTCTTTTACTCCGGATATGCCGAACGCCACGCTGACCACGGCGTGGATATCGAGCCTGCGCGGGCTGACGGCACGGCAATTGGCATACTGAGTATAGGCGCGCACATTCACGCAGCAGTTTTCATCCGCGCCTTTGAGATCGGCGTATTTTGAAAACTGGTATGTCTGCTCGAAGCAGCAGACCGTCCCCTGCTCGTCGGCATAGATGACGCACACGCCGGCTGAACCATCCGCCGTCGCTCTGTCGCCCGCAGTCTGGACTGCGGTTATGCGCGGAGTGACAAGGCATTTGAGCACGCGCCTGATATCCGGGCAATAATCCGGCAGGGTTATATCGGCATCTATCGGCTGTTCCGCAGTGTAGCTGCCGAGCGTCTCTTCGACACCGACCGACTGCGTTATAACGTTGATTTGCATCGCATTCCTCTCCTTAACAGAAAATGTCAATGCATTTATATTCCTCCCATGTCCCGCGTATGATAAAAACCTGCGTGGTGTTTTCAAACGCATTTTAGCACTCTTTTAATTAGAGTGCTAAGTATTTACAATTTGTTCACATATTACTGTATTCTTTTTTAACAAAGCAGGGGTACTATATAATCAAACGAAGGGAGCAAGAGCCCCTGGAGAAGAAAGAGAGTGAGTCCGATGGAAATCGGAAAGCAGTCAGACAAATAAAACAACCACTTCAACATGAATAACAATAAACATCAAACGGAGGAATCAATTATGTTTGAACTTACACCTTATGAACGCAGACATCAGCGTGCACTCTTTAATTCTTTCAGAGATATGGAAAACTTCGAGAAGAACTTCTGGGGCGACATGGCCGCAACAGACTTCAAGACTGATATAAAGGACAACGGCAAGGAATATGTGCTCGAGGCAGAGCTGCCCGGATTCAAGAAGGAAGACATTCACGTCGACATTGAAGACGGCTACATGACCATCAGCGCAGAGCGCAGCAACGAGACCGAGAAGAAGGATGATAAAGGCAACTTTGTCCGCCGTGAGAGGTCTTACGGCTCGTTCAGCAGGAGCTTCGATGTCTCGTCCGTCAAGACCGAAGACATCACCGGCGAATACAAGGACGGCGTTCTGACCCTGACGATGCCCAAGAAAGAAGAAAATGTGCCGACATCGAGAAGAATCGAAATCGGCTGATAAAATGCAAGCGACCCCGGAGGGAATACCCTCCGGGGTTTTGTGTTTTTATATGTGCTTTTTATAAGAGTTACTTCATCCCGTGTTTTTTCATATAATTCGCAATGCAGTCGAGCTCGCTGAAATATATTTTTTCGCCTTTCACTTTCATGAAATGCTCATGCCCTTTGCCGAGCAGGAGGAGGATATCCCCTTTCTGCATATGGTCGAGGGCATATTCTATCGCCTCGGCACGGTCGGTTATCTTGACATACTTACCCGCTCCGCCGCCTTTTTCGACCCAGCCGGCTATCTCGTCTATTATTGCATCGGGATCTTCAAAATCCGGGTCATCGCTCGTGATTATAATAAAATCACACATCTTTGCGCTGACAAGACCGAGCTCCTGCCTGCGGATAGTCGCTTTGTTGCCTGTTGAACCGAAGAGCGCAACAACGCGGTTGGGTTTATAATCGCGGACGGTCTCAATGACATTCTCCATACTAAGACCGTTGTGCGCGTAGTCTATAATTACGCTGTAATCATCGCTGACATGGACTATCTGCATTCTGCCGTCGATGCTCACATGCGAAAACGCCTCGCGCATTTTTTCAACGGGTATGCCCATCTTGCGCAGGAGCGCGACGGACGCAAGAATATTGTAGACGCTGAAAAATCCCGGCATACTGACCTGCGCGTGCCACGGGGAATCAAACTTGCTCTTGCAGTCGAATTCTATTCCGAGGAAGCCCGGGCGGCGCAGAGGATTTATATTCTCTGCATAGTAATCGCACTTTTCGTCGAGTCCGTAGCTTATCACCTCGCCTTTTGACGCGGCAGCGATATCATCAAAAAACGCATCGTCTCGGTTAGCGACAGTGAAGCCGCTGTGGACATAGAGCTGCTTTTTCCAATAGGCGTATTCTTCAAACGTCTTATGCTCGTTTCCGCCGATATGGTCGGGCGAAAGATTTGTGAATATCCCGGCGTAGAACTCGACGCCGTAGACACGGCTCATCTTGAGTCCTATCGATGAGACCTCCATGCAGACCGCCTCGCAGCCGCCGTCCGCCATCTCGCGCAGAATCTTCTGAAGCTCATAGGATTCGGGGGTCGTGTTGACGGTCGGTATTTTTTTGTCGCCGTAGAACGCGCCGATAGTGCCGATAACGCCCGTCTTTATGCCGCAGTTTTCGAGCGCACTGCGCAGGATATAAGTTATACTTGTCTTGCCCTTCGTGCCGGTTATACCTATCATTTTCAGCTCATCCGCAGGGTGGCCGAAGAAGTTTATGCTCATCTGCGCGAGGTCGCGGCGCGTGTTTTCGCTCATCAGCACGATTGCATCATCGGGCAGGCTGAGCGCCTCTTCCGCAACGAACACGCGGCAGCCGAGGTCATATGCGCTCTTTGCGTATTTATGTCCGTCAGTTGTCTCGCCTTTCATGCAGACAAATGCCGTGCCCGGTCTTGCCTTGCGCGAGTCGTAGACTATATCGCATATATCCGCCTGCGGATAATCACCCGCAACGGTCGTGCCCTCAAGCAGTCCTTTCAGAAACATTGTATCTCTCCCGTGAAGTCTTATTTTTCAAACGGTCTTATAACAAAGCCGAAATTGAGTTTCTTTTCGTCGATACGGCGAAGTGCACGCTCAGGATCGTTGTGATACTCCGCCTCGCTGATTCCCGTCATGCGCCAATCGAGGCTGACAACGGTATCTTTGAGGGGCTCAAGCTCAAAATCATGCTTCGTATCTTCGAGCATCTGCGCCGTGAAATGCTGGGCATTGAAGCTGAAATGTTCCATGCCGAACGGCTCGAATCTGAGTCCCGCCGCATTTGAATAAACCTCGGCAAAACGGGTGCCGTAATGCGCGCCGTTCTCCTGCGGGCGGATATAATGCTCAAAATTATCCGTCGCCGTTGTGTTCCAGAGTCCGAGACGCTGAGACTTGTATCTGTCGACATAAGCTTCTCTCGGGCCAAAGCCGAAATAGCTGACGCTTTCATTTCCCGAAGGCATAAAGAGCCTGTAGCCGACTTTCGGCAGTATCGGGCATTTCTCGATAACGTCGCCGTCAAAGCAGAGCGTCACGCAGCCGTCGGGCGTGAATTTGTAATCGACATCGGCGTGGATAACCGGCGGGCAGGACGGTCCGCCGATTGCTATCTTCGTCTTGATGCACACGCCGCCGTCAGTCTCGCAGACGAGGCAGGAATATGTTTTCTGCGCGGCATATCTGAAATTCTTGAGTCTCCACATTTCCGACGAGCCTCTGTTATAGCAGGGCGCGCGCCAGATCTGCGGCTCAACGGGTGCGCTCAGCAGCTCTTTGCCGCCGCAAATTATAGAAGATATGCGCCCGTAGGGTTTATCAAAAGTATAGGCGATATTTCCCGCCTTGATAACCGCGAAGCGGTCATTTTCGCCGAGCTCGACTCTGCCGTCTTTTGGCACATAGGGCGTATAGTCCTTGAGTACAAACTGCTCGAAACCCGTTTCAAAGCCCTTTTCCGCCCAAGGGGTATCTTTCGTCGAGACAAAGCTCAGAGTCAGCAGGCAGGACGGGAGCGAATCAAAATCTGCGGGGTTGAAAAGCTTTACAGTCGTACTCCCCTGCGCGGGGGTCGAGAGAGCGTCGGTAGTGCCCTCCGAAACGGTTTTTCCGTCCTCGCTCAGCGTCCAGTGAATCGCCGTATCGTCGAGCGGAGTAAAGCGTCTGCGGCTCGTGACGGTCACGCTGCCGTCGCCGTTATAGGCGGCCGAATACTGCTGATAGACGCGCTTCATATCAAAATAGCCGGGGCGCGGAGTGCGGTCGGGATAGACGAGTCCGTCGATGCAGCAAATGGAGCTATTCGGGAAATCGCCGAAATCGCCGCCGTAAAAATAGCGGGCATTGCCGTTTTCATCCGGGACATTGACCGCGTGGTCGCACCACTCCCAGATGCAGCCGCCGAAATTGTTGTCATACTTCTCGACAAGATCCCAGAACGGATAGACATCGCCAGTGCTCATCGAGCAGACATATTCGCACATATAGAAAGGCTTCTTATATTCTTTATTATTGAGATAGTTCTCTATATATTCCGTGCCGGCGTACATACGGCTCTCGACATCCGAGATATCGGCAAAATTCTCACCCTCGGGGACAGCCTTGAACTCGAGGTGGGAGTTTTCATAGTGAACAAGAGCGCGGTCATCGCGCGAGCGGATATACTGCGCCATCGCTCGGTGGTTGACACCCGCTCCCGACTCGTTGCCGAGCGACCAGAGCACGACACAGCCGTGGTTCTTGTCGCGCTCGAAGAGTCTCTTCGCCCTGTCGACATAAGCCTCGCGCCACTCGGGAGCGGACGAGAGATGCGACCAGCGCGTCCAGTCCCATTCGCCCTCCCAGTCGTAGCCCATGCCGTGGGTTTCGATATCGGCTTCGTCGGTCAGCATTATGCCGTATTTATCGCACAGCGCGGGGAAGCGCGGATCGTTGGGATAATGCGAGGTGCGGATCATATTGCAGTTGGCGCGCTTTATGAGCTTAATATCCTCGAGCATATCGTCGAGCGTGACGGCGTGACCCGTAACAGGATTTGAATCATGGCGGTTGATACCGCGAGCCTTGATTGCTTTTCCGTTTAGAAGGCATATCCCGTCCTTTATCTCGAAGCGGCGCACCGCAGTATCGAGCAGAACGATTTCGTCACCGACGGTCAGCCAGAGCTCATACAGCTCAGGCTGTTCATCGTTCCAAAGAACTGGAGAATTGACGCTTATGTTGAACTTTTCGCCGCCGACACTTTCGGACACAACGATGCCGTTCGGCGCGACGAGCTTATATTTCACCTCGCAAGGTATGCTGAGTTTTGCTTCAATGCGAAGTTCGGCAGAATTAAAATCATCGGAAACATAGCTTTTGACAAAGATATCATCAAGTCTCTCTTTTCCGCGCGCGAGCAGATAGACCTCGCGGAAAATTCCCGAGAATCTGAAGCAATCCTGATCCTCAAGATAAGTGCCGGGGCACCACTTGACAACCAGCACACAGAGGGTGTTCTCGCCGCTGACCGCGAAGTCCGTGACGTCAAATTCGCTCGTGCAGTGTGAGACCTCGCTGAAGCCGACGAACTTTCCGTTGAACCAGACATAGAAGCAGGAATCCACGCCCTCGAAATTCAAAAATAAATCGCGTGAAGAGAGCTTTTCATCGAGCGTAAATTTTCTGACATAGAGCCCGCAGGGGTTATCATCCGGGACAAAAGGCGGGTCGGTCGGGAAAGGATATTCGAGGTTGCTGTAAAGCGGGACATCGTAGCCGCGGTCGGTATAGGTCTGCCAGCTGCGCGGTACGGATATTTTATCAAATCCGCTCTCGTCGACATATTCGGGCGGCTCGCGCAGGACATCTTCAAAGCTTTTGAAGAAGCGGAAATCCCACTCGCCGCAGAGCGGAACAAAATAATCGGACTCACTGCGCTCGCGTGAAGCGGCGGTTTTTTCATCCGCAAAGGGAATGAAATAAGCGCGCGGCTCAAGGCAGTTGACATGGAGCGTTTCAAGAGATTTGTGATAAGCCGGTGTTTTCATCGAATACCTCACAGCAAAAGATTTTATACAACGATAATTTTAATGCTTACAGCCTTCAAAGTCAACAAAAAACAGAGCGTTCGATTGACCGCAGGGCAAATTTCGGATATAATTGAAAAAAAGCGAAAGGAGCGCCTATGGATATCTTTGACCTTGCCGTTATCGGCGGCGGACCCGCCGGATACAGCGCGGCGATAACAGCCGCAAAGAGCGGACTGAAAACGGCGCTCATAGAAAAAGACGAGCTCGGCGGAGTGTGCCTGAACCGAGGCTGCATACCATCGAAAGCCATGCTCCACAGCGCGAAGATTTTCAGGCAAACACTCGATTCCGAAAAATTCGGCGTAACAAGCGAAAAAGTGAACTTCAATCTCGACGCTGCGCTCGCGCATAAAAATGATGTTATATGTCAGCTGAAATGCGGCATCGCCGATTCGCTCGAACACGCGGGAGTGAAAGTCATAAATGCAGAAGCTCATATAAAAGGCAAGGCGGACGGGCTGTTCATAACCGCCGCAGGCGAAAATGATATATATTCAAAAAATCTGCTCATCTGCACTGGTTCAAAGCCAAAGCAGCTTGAAATTCCCGGCGCGGATATCACGGATGTGAGCGATGTATATAATCTTGACGCAATACCGAAAAGCGCCGCGATTATAGGCGGCGGGGCATCGGGGCTTGAAGCGGCGGAATATCTGAACGCGCTCGGATGCAGAGTGTCTGTAATCGAGCAGGCGGAGAGAATCGCCCCGACTATGGACAAGGACATAAGCGCATTTTTGCGGCGCAGTCTCAAAAAGAGCGGGATAAGTATTCTCACTTCGTGCAGAGCCGTTTCGGCGAACGGCGGAAATATAAAATACACCGACACGCGCGGAAAAGAAAAGACAGCCGAAGCGGATATTATAATAAACACATCCGGCAGAACGGCGTGTTATGACGGGCTCGGGATCGAAAACATCGGGCTTGAAAATCTCAATACAGACAGCCACATGCAAACTGCTGTTTCCGGCGTTTATGCCGCCGGAGACGCGAACCAAAAAGCCATGTCAGCTCACGCAGCATACCGCGAATCGGTAGCGGCGATAAACAATATTCTCAGCAGGGCTGACAGGATAGACTATCTCGCGATTCCGCAGGTCGTGTTCACTTTTTCCGAGGCGGCATCGATCGGCGAGACGCTCGAAAGTGCGCTCGCAAAAGGCATTGACGCCGTTTGCGGCGAAGCGCCGCTGCGCTCGAGCGGAAGATTTTTCGCCGAGGGCGGGCAGGACGGATTCTGCAAGATAATATCAGAAAACACAAGCGGCAGGCTGCTCGGAGTTCACATTGCGGGCGGCAATGCGTCGGAGCTGATATACGGCGCGGCGGCGATGCTCGCGAACAAAATAACTGTTGAAGAAATTAAAAATACGGCGTTCCCCCACCCCACGGTGAGCGAGGCGATAAGAGAAGCCGTTTTCAGATAAGGAGCACTGAGATGTACGACAAGCAATTCAGATTCAACGAGGACGGAGAGTTCAAAATCCTGCTCTTCGGCGACCCGCACGAGAACGACGATGTCAGCTCGGAAAAAGGCAAGGCGAAGCGCGCGGACACGCTGAAATTCCATGAGACCGCGCTCGACGCGCTCAAGCCCGATCTTGCGGTTTATATGGGCGACATATGCGCGGCGTCGCGCGACGACATCGGCATGGAGTCGTTCAAAAGGCAGTTCGAGCGTCTCATTGCACCCGTTGTTGAGCGCAAGATTCCGTTCGCGACAATAATGGGCAACCACGACCACGACTCCGGGCTCGAAGAGGAGCAGACGGAGATTTTCGTGAACACCGAATACTGCGTGACCCGCCGATGCGACGAGGATATCACGGGATATTCAAACTATTACATACCCATTTTAGGCAAGAGCGGCAAGCCGGAGTTCAATCTCTGGTTCATGGACTCGAACAATATTTTCTACGACAAAGAGATTTCATATTACGATGTCGTTCACAAGGATCAGATAGACTGGTACGAGCGAAACGCGGCGAAGCTGCGAAAAGAAAACAAGGGTGCTCCCCTGCCCGCTCTGCTGTTTGAGCACATCCCGGTCGTTGAAGAATATGAGCTTCTCAGAAAGGCGAAGCCCTGGGAGATGTGGAAAGCCGTGCGCGGCTACGGGCATCTCAACAAGAACTGGTATGTTCTCAAGGACGAGGACAACGGATATCTCGCAGAGGGTCCGTGCCCGGCGGATGTCAACAGCGGACAGTTTGAGAGCTGGAAGAAGATGGGCGACATAAAGGGCGCGTTCTTCGGCCACGACCACATGAACAATCTCGCGGGCGAGGTTGACGGAATACTTCTCGCGCAGTGCAAGACCTCGGGATTCCGCGCATACACAGACGGCGGCAGACCGTCCGTCAGGCTGATAACCGTTCACGAAGACGGAAGCTTCGAGACAAGCGTCCATTCGTTCAAGGATTTCGGGCTCAAATGCACCTGTCTGGGACCGATTGAAAGCCACATAACCGACCGTCAGAGCGTCAACGCTACAATAGCATCGCGCGCGCTTCTCGCCGGGGCGGCGACAGCGGCAGTGATGCTCGGCGCGGGCAAAATCTATCAGATTCTCAAAAACAGGAGGAAATAAAAATGGTGACTCATATAGTATTCTGGGCGCTTAAAGATGAAGCGGAGGGACACAGCAAGCGAGAGAACGCGGAGCACATCAAAGAGATGCTCGAAGCGCTCGTCGGCGTTGTCCCGGGGCTTATTGAAGCGAAAGTCGGGATAAACGAAAACGGCGGCAAATATGATGCGGCGCTCTTCTCAAAGTTCGAGAGTTGGGATGCGCTGCACGCATATGACAGCCACCCGGAGCACCTCAAGGTGCGCGCTTTCGTCAAGGCGGTTCGCCTCGAGCGTGAGAGCGTTGATTTTGAAAGCTGATTTTTATTTTTAACATTTAAGAGCCGATGCCCGAAAAGCCCGGCTCTTTTTCTTTTGTGTGAATAAGCTGTTAATTTTGCTTTTTTTTGAGAATTTTGTTGTCCTATATAGCTTTGTATGCTACACTGAAAGTGCAGAGAGAAGCACAACGGCAGTTATATCTAAAGCTCACTTCAGGCTCTTGAAAGCGAGGTTTTCTTATGGATATCAACGACAATAAATTGAAGAAATTTTACACCGTATCCGCCGCTATAGGATATATTCTTTGCAGTTTGTACGCGTTCATATACTGTGCGTCCTACGGGCTCGTCCATCTGCACCTGCCGATTTCGTCGGAGTCGGTATTAAGCGGTGTGTTCGATGACTTTTTCTATTTCAGCGAAGCGACTATTGTAGTTTTGCTTGTCTTCGCTATCGTCTGCGTGGGGTCATATCTCGCGCTCCTGTTCATCGCGTTCGACAAAGGACACCGCCCGCTGTCGTTCAGGCTCTCGATCATAGCGTTTGCTGCGTTCGGCTTAAGCTGCGCGGAATACGACAAGCCCGACACGGATTTGCGTATATTCTGCACCGTGCTGGCGGCAATATTCCTGCTCATAGGCGTTTATACCGCTGTGCTCTGCGTGCGCAATGTGAAGAGATTAACGAAATAAAAGGAGGGGCTTCGATGAAAAAACTCGGAAAAGTTTTAACCGTGCTGCTGCCTGTCGTCGCTCTGTTTTTGGAGTCGCTGCCGTACGGTGCGGTTCTGATTTTCAAGGATTTCCCTGACGGGACAATACGAACGACTTACTCATATTTTAGCCCGACCCCTTGGGGCTACGCAAACTTTCCGCCCGGGATAACGGCGCTTCTCACCTGCGTTTTGCTGATGGCCGCAATCCTGGTGGCGGCAAAGGACAGCCGCAAGGCTCTGCTTCGGGTTTTCGGCATCTCTCTGGCGGCGGCCGTTATTTCGCCCATGCAGCTGTTATATAATATAAATAATTTCTCCGTCACGGGCTGCCTGATAACAGTCACGCTCGCCGCCGAATGTGTTCTGTCGGGAGTACTCGCAAAGAGAAAGTAAGAAAAATACAGGGCCGGTATCATTGCGATACCGGCTCCGTGTGTTATTTATCTTTACTTTTTTCGCACTGCGAGCAGCAGCCGCTGCAGCCCGAGCAGCCGCAGCATCCGCCGCGCTTTTTCTGCCTGCGGATCGAAACTATCGCGAGCACAACGAGCAGGGCGATAACGGCTATTATAACAAAATCAACGGGTTTCATGCTATCAGGCTCCCTATCTGATAAACGCCGAACGCGACGAGCCACGCGACAACGCACTGCAGGATAACTATGCCTATCGTTGCAAGGGTCGAGTTCATCTCACGCTTTATAGTTGCAACTGCGGCGATGCAGGGCGTATAGAGCAGAGTGAACGCGAGGAAGCTCGCGGCGGTCAGTGGAGTAAACAGCGACGAGAGCGCACCGCCGAGGCTCGATATGCTCGTGTTGAGCAGGACGGACATCGTGGAGACGACCGCCTCCTTTGCGGTAAAGCCCGAGATAAGCGCGGTTGCGACGCGCCAATCCGCAAAGCCGAGGGGCTTGAATATCGGCGCTATAAAGCGGCCTATCGCGGCGAGCATACTGTTCGCGCTGTCCTCAATGGGGTTGATGCGAGTATCAAAGCTCTGAAGGAACCATATGATAATTGTCGCGACAAATATGACAGTAAATGCGCGCTGGAGGAAATCTTTCGCCTTTTCCCACAGCAGGAGCGCAACGCTCTTGGGCGACGGGATTCGGTAGTTCGGCAGCTCCATAACAAACGGCACGGGGTTGCCGCGGAAAGCCGTATTCTTGAGTATCAGCGCGAGCAGGACGCTGAGCACGATGCCCGAGAAATACAGGCATATCATGACGAGCGCGCCGTGTCCCGGGAAAAACGCCGCCGCAAAGACCGAATATATCGGAATTTTCGCCGAGCAGCTCATATACGGAGTCAGCATTATCGTCATCTTGCGGTCGCGGTCGGACGAGACGGTGCGGGTCGCCATTATCGCGGGGACGGAGCAGCCGAAGCCGATAAGCATGGGAACGAAGCTGCGCCCGGAGAGACCGATTTTTCTCAGCGGTCTGTCCATAACAAAGGCGATTCGCGCCATATATCCCGTATCTTCGAGAATAGACAGGAAGAAGAACAATGTCACTATTATCGGCAGGAACGACAGGACGCTTCCGACGCCCGCGAAGATTCCGTCGATGATAAGGCTATGTATAACGGGGTTGATTCCATAGGCAGTCAGCCCCGAATCGACGAGTCCGGTGAGTTTATCTATTCCGAGGCTCAGCCAATCGGAGAGCGCGGAGCCGATAACATTGAAAGTCAGCCAAAACACGAGACACATAACGCCTATGAACACGGGAATGGCGGTGTATTTGCCGGTCAGGACACGGTCGAGCTTAATGCTGCGGCGGTGCTCCTTGCTCTCGTGGCATTTGACGACCGAGCTCTCGACTACTTTTTCTATGAATTCGTAGCGCATTTCGGCGAGCGCGGCGTTTCTGTCAAGCCCGGTATCGTTCTCCATCTCAACTATGCAGTGGTCGAGCAGATCGCGCTCGTTGCTGTCCAGTTCGAGCTTGTCCGCCATATCGTCGCCGCCCTCAATGAGCTTTGTCGCGCAGAAGCGGCACGGCAGGTCAAGGCGCGAGGAGTGGTCTTCGATAAGATGCACTATAGCGTGGATGCAGCGGTGGACGGGCGAACCGTCGGAGCAGAAGTCCCAGACCTTCGGCAGAGTTTTGCTCTTTGCGACCTGCAGAGCCTGGTCAACAAGCTCGGACACGCCCTCGCCCTTTGCCGCGCTTATCGGCACGACGGGAATACCGAGTGCGTCGCTCATTTTCTTGACATCTATTGTGCCGCCGTTCGAGCGCACCTCGTCCATCATGTTGAGCGCGAGCACCATAGGCACGCGCAGCTCAAGTAATTGCAGAGTCAGATAGAGATTTCTCTCTATATTCGTGGCATCGACTATATTTATGATACCGTCGGGCTTTTGGTTGATTATAAAGTCGCGCGAAACTATTTCCTCCTGCGTATAAGGACGCAGGGAGTATATTCCGGGCAGGTCGACAACGGAGCTGTCCTTTGCGCCTTTTATCGCGCCCATCTTCTGATCGACTGTGACGCCCGGAAAGTTTCCGACGTGCTGATTAGAGCCTGTCAGTGCGTTAAAGAGAGTTGTCTTTCCGCAGTTTTGATTACCTACGAGAGCAAATATCATTTTGCGTCCTCCTCGGCTCTGACTTCTATCTTTTTCGCATCGTCAACGCGGAGCGTCAGCTCATAGCCGCGCACCATTATCTCTATCGGATCGCCCATCGGCGCGACCTTTTGAAGCGTCACACGGGTTCGCGGGATGAGTCCCATATCGAGCAATCTGCATCTGAGAGCGCCCTCGCCGCCTACGGCGGTTATGACGGCACCCTCTCCTACTTTCAGTTCATTTAGCGTCATATTATCCTCCCGGAAAAGTAAGCCTTGCTTAATTTTAATTTTATACTTCAAGTAAACGCTTGTCAAGAAATCGAGACAGAAAGACGGCAAAAAATCCTACCCCGCCGACGGTTCGTACAGTCGGCGGGGCAGGTTCATTTAATCGGAAGATTTTCTTTTTTGCTGCCGTTTTAAAGCAGGGCGCGGTTTACGCACGCTCGAGTATCATCGTGCCGAGGTTATAGAGAAGGCAGTCATCCGGCAGAAGTGAAATCTCCGCAAAGGAATCAACCTTTTCGCCCAACACCTCACCTTGAATCCCGGTGTCATAGTAGAACTTTCCGTCTTCTTCCTTCCATACGGTACTCTCCAAAACCGCATATCCGTTTTCGCGGATGTCCGCGCCCTGCTTTTTCGCCTCTTCGCGCACCTCTTCGGGCACGAATAAGAGCGTGTTGAGCGTTCCGTCCGGTGCAAAATCCATGATATATTTGCACATCTGGACGATTTCGGCATACATATCATTATCGACCTGACTGTCTGCCGTAAAGACTTTCTCGCCGTCCGGGGTAACCAAATGCATTTCCCTGACTTTCCAAAGTCCGCAAATATCCATATTATTTTCCTCCTGTTATGCCCACGGGTCGGCTTCCTTCGGGGTGCGCACGCCTGTCAGCAGGTACTGCTCCCACAGGAACCACTTGCCGTCGGAGCCGCGCTGGCGCATCTTAATGGGACGGGGATCGTCCGCACCACCGCAGGGAATGAACAGCTTCATGTAGTCCTTCTCCTCGCCGGATACGTGATTGCTCTCAATGATGATTGTATAGGGCTGAGAGGGAGTGTAGTTATTGTCGGGCGTTGCGCCTACGAAGTAGGTGAACGGGAGATATGTCTTGCCGTCGCGGAAGCGGTCGTTGAGGAAGGATATCTCCTGACCGTTGAGCGGACGGGGACCTCTGAGCCAGTTGAGCATCTCAAGGCCGATATTCTTATCCGCCGCATAGGCGCAGAGGGCAAGGACGGTCAGAGCCGCCGTCTTAAATGGTGTGTCAAGGCTCGCCTCGGGGAGCGCCTGCATTTCGGCAAGGCTCTCGGGCAGAGAAGCGAAGGTGAACTGCTCTCTCTTGTTGCCTATCGACTGTATGGCAGATGTCGCCGCCTGCTGCGCCGTGCTCTTAAGCTTATCAAATATACTCATATAATCTCTCCTTTTTCAAATGCTATTGCTTCTTTTTCCTGAGGGCAACCGCCACTCCGGCTATTATGCCGCCTATTGCAAGGCAGGCTATCGCTATCAGGACAACCGCCTTCACGGAGAGTGTTTTCCCCGTGCTGTTCTGCTTCGCGGCCGTGGTGGACTCGACAGAGCCGGGCTCGCCTATATCGGTTTCCATACCGACTGCGCTTTCGTCCGGCACCTTAACGCTGTCCGGCTCGGAGGTCTTTTGAACCCCGGAGGTTTTATCCGCGCCCGGGGTCACCGGGGCGGGCTTCTGCGTCGGCGCGGCCTTTTCGACTACCGTGACGGGAATGACGCTCGAATACGCCTTACCGCCGAGCTTTGTCTCAACATAGCAGACATAGTAGCGCGTCCCGGCCTTTTCCGTGTCGCAGACGAAAATAGGATCTTCCTCCGAGTACCCCTCATTCGCGCCTATGGCTACAATATCCTTGAGCTTGCCGGTAGTTGTTTCATACCATAAATATGACTTAACCTCGTCACCGTCCGATGCCTTGGCGTCGCAGTAGAGCTTGAGGACCTTGCCCTTTTCCACTCTGACCGACGCTGACACTTTAAGCTCCGGCGGGAACTTGCTTCCTCCTACGGAGATATAAGCCCTCGCCGAGGTCACGCTGCCGGTTTTGTTTGAGACGATACAGTAGATTTCCGCCCCGTCAAGGGCGCTCCCGATACCGTTGATAAAGAAAGTATTTCCTTTATCGTTCGAGCCGTAGCCGCTTCCGAGAACACCGTCCTGCCACGAATGACCCTCGGCAAAGGACTTGTTGGTGTCATATGTAACGCCCTTGTACACGATGAACCAATGGTAGGAAAGATTATCTCCCGCTGCCTCTACGCTCCAAGATGCCGCACTGTTTTCCGGGAAGGTTCCGTTCTGCGGCTGATGGGTAATCACTATATTACCCGCAGCAAGCGACGGGGTTAACGCAAATGTCGCTAAGATGAGAATGAAGATTAAAACCGCTGTTGCTTTTTTCATAGACACCTCGCTTTCTTTGCGGCGGCTCAGAACTTACCGCCTCCGCCGCCGTGTGTCTCTCCGGAGGAAGATGTATGCGTACTGCTTCCGCCGGAGCTGCCGCTGTCAGTATTCTTCGGTTTTGCCGTGCGCGTAACGGTATTGTACAGAAACGTGTCCTTGCTCTCCGTTATATTAAGGCTGCCGCTCTTCATATAGTCGCCTGCCGCCGCCTGGAAGCGCACTGTCTTGAGCTGCGCTTTCATCCTGCCGACTATAAACATCGCAAGGCCGATGCCCACCAAAATCGAGATCACAATCCAAACTATCGAAAGAGGTCCCTTGGGCAGATTGCTCTTGTCGTAGGGCTCTCCCTCTCTTGACTTTGTGATGAAATCATCGGAGAGCTCGGCAAAGGTGTTGAATGCGGCGGCATAGTTGCCGTCACCCAAATCATCTACCATCTGCTCGCCGATATACTGGATTCCGGCATCCGTAAACGCGGTTATGCCGTAGCCGCAGGTGGATATCCACCAGTCGCGGTCCTCCATGCTGACGAGGAACAGCAAACCGTCTCTTTTTTCTCCGTAGCCGTATTTGCAATAATCATAGATATCGTCGGCATATTCCATGGGCTTTTTGCCGTCCAACGTATTGGTCGTCACGACTATTACATCCATTTTCTGACGTTCGCTGAGCTCGTCGAGCGTTTTTATAAGGGCTTCTCTCTCACTTTCCGAGAGGAGCTTCGCCATATCCTGAACGCGCTCGTATTCGCTTACAAAGCCGTCCGCATCCACCGCAAAAGCCGGGATAACCGTGCAGAAGCAGAGGGCAAGGACAAATATCATCGCAAGTATTCTCTTTTTCATTGTTATCCCTCCTTTACAGTATTCCTGCAAAATGCAGAAGCCACGCAATGCCGCAGGCGGCAGCGCTGAGCGCCGCGGCGAGTCCCACCGTCCACTTTGTGGCGGCCGACTTATCGAGCGGAAGATTGCCGACGAATTTGCCGGTCTGTCCGTTCATGGCAAAGGTATATTTTTCTCCGTTCCAGGTTGTGTTCAGCAGCCACACGGGATAGAGCGCATACTTTGCCTTTCCGCCATGGAACTGCACCGAGCTGCTCTCGGCATTGACCGTTGCATAGCCCTGAACCGTCGAGGCAAAGGCATCCTCCGTGGAGCGCCTGATGCGCTGATTGGCGCGGTCGATGCTCTCCTCGGCGGTCACATCGTACTTATCCGCAAAATAGCCCGCAAGATAAGCCGTCTGGAAATCCAGAGCATCGGAATAATCGTAGGGCTCGACGGACTCCATGAGATCGTCCGGCATTTTGGATGAGCCGTCCACCGGGACATGCTCAAAGCCGACGCTTCCGCCGCGATGAATCATATAATAGCTCGTCTCGGTGTATCTGTAATCCTCGTCGCTCCATGTGCGAACCTTGGTTGCACGGTAACGCACCTGCGCGTCGACATCGGTATCAAAGAGCCAGAACGGGACATAGACGCCCTTTACCTCGTCGATATGATTCTGATCCTTGAAAATCTTGGGCAGAAGCTTCTTTCCGTTGAGGTGCTTCATCAGCCCCGCCTTTGCCGCCTTCTTATCGAGCTTGAACGGGATCACGATGTCGGGCTTGAGCAAGCCCGCGAACTGGTTCATCATGACTACCGGATTGCCGCAGAACGGGCAGGACGTTGCCGCCGTATTGGCATCGCCCACTATCTCTCCGCCGCAGGATTTGCATACATAAGAGCGTAACCCCTCAATCTCGCTCTCCTGCCACTCGCTGCCCGCGGAGGTCTCCCATTCCATATTGTCCGCCTGTTCGCCCTGAAGCTCGGCGTCGTAGCTCTTGAGTGCATCCATTTCAAACTCAGTGTCGCAGAAAGGGCACTTCATTTTCTGGAGCGTGCTGTCAAAAGCTATTGCGCCGCCGCAGCAGGGACATTTATATTCCTGCAAGGTTTGCATTAAAAAACTCCTCTCTTAAAAGAACATTAACCGTCAAGCGTCTTTATGTTTTTACCGCCGCAAAAGCCGCATAGAATTTTCGGTACCGGCATAAAGAAAAGTCGAACTAACGGTATTTTGTTTTTTGCCGTTTTCAAAAGCTGTCCATTGTATTTGCAGCTACGCAGGTCGGCGATACACACACAAACGCGCGGTTCTTTTGCCGAAGATAAATCTTACAGCCCACCTGCGTAAACGCCGTAAAACCGATATCCTCCGCCGCATTAAACCTCCGCCTTTCGGGACGCCGATTACCACTGCTTTATCAGGCGAGCGGCTTGCCGCATTCCGGGCAGAATTTGGGCATAGCCTGACCGGGCGCGGGCGACCAGCCGCAATTCGGGCAGCCGCTAACCGAAGCGGGCTTCAGAGAGCCGCAGTTTGCGCAGAATTTGCCTGTATTCTGTGCGCCGCAGGACGGGCACATCCAAGCTGCCGCTGCCGCCTGCTGCTGAGGCGCGGGGGCTGCCGCATATCCGGCCGAAGTCGCTGCCGCATAACCTGCCGCGGGGGCGGCTGCATATCCCGGTGCGGGGGCTGCCGCATATCCGGGGGCGGGATTCGACGGTCTGTCGCCGCCGTATACCGTGCGGTTCATCATGCCGTCGCCGTCCCATGTGCGGTAACGGTTATCACGGCGCAGAAGTATATCCTTGAGCTCGTTCATCTTGCGCTCATACTCGCGGTAGAGGTCGGTATACGGGCTGTCGGGGCGGCTGCCGTCGCTTATCTCAAGCTCGATACTGTCAAACCACGGGGAGTTCACGCGGATAACCACATCGAACTCATAGTCGCACTCATAGCGGGGCGGCTGATAGCTCTTTCTGTTTCCGTCGGAATCCTCGAAGAATATCTCTTCCCTGTTTTCTTTTATATTTGTGTCGACAGCAACAACCTGCGAAAGCTTAATGATATCGGGATTGGCGCTGCGCCAATTCGAGCTTCCAGTAACGATAAACGCCTCGGAGGCAGTGCTGATATACACTTTTTTGCTTCCGTCGAACATCACGTCGGGGTTAAAATCTCTGACGAGCTTCTCGTTTTCCTCGCGGTAAGCAAGCTGACGCTTGATATCCTCGACCGTCGAGCGACGGCGTTCGCTGAAGAACGGAGACAGCTTCGCGGCGCAGCTCTTGCAGAGATTGCCGTCTTCAAGCTTGCGGTTTCCGAGAAGTCCTATTTTCTCGCCGCAGATATCGCAATATTTCTTATCAAATAATCCCATAGTGTTTCCCTCCTGTTATTTTTTCGGTCGCAGTAACGACCAGTTTTGTACTGTCAGCCTGCAAACCGTATCATAAGAACGATTTCAGCAGCTCAAACAGCTCTTTTTCACCCATGCCGTTATATTTCATCGAAATAACGCTGACGTCGGCAGAAGCCGGCCTACGCAAAGCAGACTGTCCGCTTCGTCATACACATTCTCTCCCGCCTCTGTCCCCGGTTGAGGCTGTTAAGCACAGCGTCCTCGGAGATATGTGGCAGCTCGGAGATTTTCGGTGAAGCTTGCTTTTTCGCTAAGCGGCGGTGACACCGCACGCCTGTGGCAACGCCCAATATGAGCGCCGTGATCAGAATCAAAATTATGAGCAGCGCCTTCATCGGCCGTCTTATTTTTTATCGCTATCGTCAAATATATCTCCGCACTCGGGGCAGAACTTCGGAGGATTGGATGGATCCTCGGGCTCCCAGCCGCACTTATCGCAGCGGTAGAGAGGAGCGCCCTCGGGCTTTTTGGCTCCGCAGTTCTGGCAGAACTTGCCCTTATTGACGGTTCCGCACGAGCAGGTCCAGCCGTTTGCGTCAGCGGGCTTCGGAGAGCCGCACTCGGGGCAGAACTTGCCTGTCGCGGTAGCGCCGCACTGACATTTCCAAGCGCCTGCCGCCGGCTCGGGAGCGGGCTTCTTTCCGCCGCAGTTCGGGCAGAAGTTACCGGACACCATATTGCCGCACGAGCACTTCCAGCGCGCCATATCGGGGCCGTCCGTCGGCTGCTGCGCCGCCTGCTGCTGAGCCTGCTGCTGTTGCTGCTGACCCATGGCGAACAGGTTCTGGGCGTTCATGCCGCCGCCTGCGTTCATAGCCATGCCCATGCCCATAAAGCCGGTCATTGCGCCTGCCTGGTTGCCGGCCGCGGTCTTCATGGCGTCCGCCTGAGCGCCGACAAGGGTTGCCGCCGCCATAGTGGGATCGCGCATGATAGCTGCACGCTGAGCCTGCTTGATGAGCTCCGCATCCTCTTCGGGGAGAGTGACCGAGCCAAGGGCTATTGTGACGACCTTGAGTCCGCGCAGCTCGCTCCACTTTGCGGAGAGGGCGGCGTTCATAGCGGTTTCAAGCTCGGTGTTGTGAGCTACTATCTGATTGGGGCGAAGCTCAAGGTCGGAGAGCTGAGCAAAAGCGGGCTGAAGCGCGCTGATGAACTCTGTCTTGAGCTGATTGTCTATCTCTTCGCGGGTATAATCCTGCTCGACATTGCCGCAGACATTGGTATAGAAGAGCATGGGGTCGTCTATCTTATAGGAATATACGCCCGAGCAGCGGACTGCGACATCGATATCAAGGCCTATCTTCGAATCGACGACACGGAACGGAATCGGGTTCGGAGTGCCGAACTTGTTGTCCATCAATTCCTTGGTGTTGAAATAATAGACACGCTGATCCTTTCCGGTATCTCCGCCGTAGGCGAAACGCTTACCGATGGTCTGGAATGTCTTTTTAATGCTGTCGCCGAGAGAGCCGGAGAAAATCGAGGGCTCCGTGGAGGCATCATATGTAAACTCGCCGGGCTCCGCGCAGAACTCGACTACCTTGCCCTGCTCGACTATCATCATGCACTGTCCGTCCGCAACGGCTATACCCGAGCCGTTTGTGATGATGTTGTCGCTGCCCTTTGTGTTTGACGATCTGCCGCTTACGCGCTTCTGTCCTTTGGTAACAAGAAGCTCCTTCGGCATTGCCTCACAATAGAAAAATTCCTTCCACTGATCGGCAAGAACGCCGCCGACTGCGCCTACACCGGCTTTAATAAGTCCCATAAATAAAAACTCCTTTGCAATATTATTTTATTATATTATTTCACGGGGTGATTCCCCTTTTTGACTGTTTATCCTACCGCTTCGTCAAAGAGCAGCGGTTCGCTCTTCAAAACATAATCGGTTTTTCCGTCGCGTCCGTCATAGGTGAGCACTTTTCTCGCGGCCATGCCGCCCTTTTCGGCTTCTATGGCGGCGGTGGGAACAGTCTCGGCAAGGCTGCCGTCGAACTCATAAACCTCGCCCTTTTTGACCTTCACCGAGAAGAGGATACCGTCCGACTCCATCTCGTTATCGGCTTCGTTATACTTGAGCTTTACGAGCGTGACGATGACTCCGTCAACATTCGAGACAAAGCGTATCCTGTCGTTCGGATAAATCGCGCTCCCGGTCTTAAAAATCTGCACCGGGTCGCCGAGAGCCCTGTATGACGCGGAGCTTGAATCGGTATAGAGCGAGAGCTCAAACGCATCCTTCGTCACATCGTACTCCGTCATAACTTCCTCGGTAGTCTGCATATCCCCGTCGCCGGTCGTCTCATCGGTATCGCCCGTTTTACCGCAGGCAAAAAGGGTGAGGGCGAGGGCAAGGACCAGAAGAACCGACAGAATTGCCGAAAAGCTTTTCTTCATTTTCAAACCTCCGTTCACGGCAGCAAAGTCCACAGGTCGGAAATTGCGTCATATTCATATACCACCCTGTCAAGGTGGTTAAAGCACACATTTATCTCGCGCACGAAGCTGTCTTCGCCGCTTGTGCCGAGGGCATAGATATTGTAGCGGATTCCGTCCTGCTCCATATACTCGCCCGTATCCAAAATCGCCATGCCGAAATCGATATATTCGGCGAAGCCCTTGCTGCATTCGCGCATCTGTTTGACCGCCTCATCCAAAGGTATGTCATACTTCTCGCCGCGTTTTATCTCCGTTCCCGAAATATTCGACGGAAGCGTCATTTTTTCGGAAGAGGTCGAGGTTATCGCCGCTTCTGCGGTCGTGCCGTCCGACGTTTCGGGGGTCGGTTTTTTGTCCTTAGCGCAGCCTGCCGACAGCATAAGGACAACCGCCGTCAACAGAACCGCTGCCGTTATCAGCATTCTTTTCACTGCGGGGTCAAGCCTCCTTTTCGCGGGTTTCTTCTTTTTTATCCGCCCTGCCGAAGCTCGACGAGGCGGAATAGGGATTCAGATTCTTTTTCGGCTCATCCCGCACGCTCGCGCAGTCACCCGCCCAGCTGATGAGCAGAGTGCGCAGCAATATGATAAAAAACCATATTATGAGCAGCGAAGCGAACCACCATATGGAAATTTTAAGGATGAAATGGGCGGCAAGCAATATCCACGCGGGCACCGACCAGCCGAGGTTGAATACGAGGTTCATCAAAAAGCAGAGCATAAAGCCCCCGAAATCGCGTTTTCTCACGGTTTGTCTCCCCTTTCTTCAAATACATCCCAAATACTGCACATATATAATATCAAAAAAAATGCCCGAGCACACTACCCCCTCGGAGTAGTTTTGATCGAAGAATGCGAAAAGGCTCGGATATGCAATTTTACCGCACAACAAAAAGCCTGCGGTCGGAAGGGTCGGAGACAAGCTCCATATCGCTCAAATTTTCCTCAAGCACATCGAAGCATGAGGTGGCGACGGTCTTTATCTTCCCGTTTTTTTCCGCTTCGGCTCGCGTTATGCCGAAGAATTTGTCCATATTCATCATATCGTATTCCTGAAGCCCTACGCTGACGAGCTGCTCTGGCTCGATCTCTTTTCCGTTGAGCTCGACATTGAGCAGTCTCTTCTCCGAGCGGGAATAGACGACCCTGAGTCCGTGCGAGAGCTGGTAGAACTCCGTTTTTCCGTCGAGCGCCTCATCGCGCAGAATATACATGAGCACCGAGCGCAGCTGTTCTCCGGTCAAATATATGCGCTCTATTTCATTTTTATACGGGAATATCTCCGCCAAATCCTGGAGCTGGACTATGGGGCCTAACTGCTCGTATCTGATACTGCCCGAGCCGAGCAGCATTATATCCAGACCGAGCGCATCCTTGAAAATATCGCTGAATATGCGCCCTATCTGCGTCTCCTCGTTGCGTTTGCGATGAAAATATTCCTCTTTGAAGCGGGTGACTACCCGACTGTATTTCACATCCGTCTGATTCTTATATTTTTCTATGACCCGCTCTAACTGAAGGTCACGCTCGCAGTTGTCCTCGTTTATCGGAACGAGCTGCCAGGTGTAGCTGTCTATGCAATTGCCGTCAGTATCGACCATGATATCAAAGCGGCCTATCTGAGAGGTGCCGTTCGCCGCCTGAACTATCGGTATCCCGGCGACTACCGCGGGCTCGCTGAGCATTGTGTGGCTGTGGCCGCCGATTATAATATCGACTCCCCAGCGCGGGTCGAGATTCGCGGCAAGCTCCTTGTCCGCCTCAAAGCCGATATGGGTCAGGAGAACCGTAAAGTCTATATCGACGGACTGATAGCTGTTGCATATCTTTCCGACCTCTGCCGCCGCCTCATAGACATCGAGGAACGAGCCGATGAGCTTATCCTGCTTTGTTTGTGAGAGCACCTGCTCGGTAAGAAGTCCGATAAACAGCACCTTCATGCCGTCAATCTCGAGAATCTCGTGGGATTTGAAAAGGCGCGTGCCGTTATTTTTCAGATATATATTCGCATTGATTATCGGGAACTTTGCGCAGCGCTCTATAAATAAAAGATGCGCTATGCCGTAATCCACCTCGTGGTTGCCGAGGGTCACGACATCGGGCGCTAAAATATTCATTATTTCAACGGTCGACAGTCCCTTGTACTCGCTGTCTATGAGCGAGCCGCGGAACATATCGCCGGAGATTGAATAGACTACATTCCGCTCCTCGCGGCGCACCTTGCCGACATAGCCCGAGAGCATGGAGACCCCGCCGATAAGCCTGTCATCGACCTCCTTGGCCATAAAGTCGCCGTGCATATCGTTTGAATGAAGGAGCGTAAGCTTTTTCAGATGTTTCATTTTATTGCACACTCACCGAAATATTTCGCCGATTTGATTATAACAAAACAAAAAAGAATACGCACTACCCGAAACGGGTAGTATTGTCAATAGAGCGGATTTATCCACCCGTTTGATATCATGTAGAAAGCGAGGTCGACCGACCTTGCGAAGCCTGTTTTTGCGAGCATATTCTTCTTGTGGTACTTCACCGTGTCCTCGCTGATATAGAGCTCGGCGGCAATCTCTTTGTTGGTCATATGCTTGCACATCAGGCGCAGTATCTCCATTTCGCGCTCCGTCAGCGGCGCTTCACCCTGCGGCATGGGGATGGTCTTAGGCTCGGGGAAGCATCCGCCGCCCGACATAACGTCACGCGCGGTCTGCTCGAACTCGGAGAGGCTGCGGCTCTTATATATGAATGCGTGGGCGCCCGCCTCCTTTGCGCGCGGGGCATAGGATATCTCGTCAAAGGCGGTCATAACTATCACTTTTATATCCGGGAAGGCGTCGCGCACCTCTTTTGTTGCGCGAAGTCCCGATGCGCCGCCCTCGGTGCAGACGTCCATAAAGACTATGTCCGGCGAGAGCTCACCGCACATTCTCACTGCATGGTCGGCGCAGGAAATCCCGCCGACAACGCAGAAATCCCCGCTCTCGTTAAACAGGCGCTCAAGGGATTCGCGCATTGATTCGTGGTCATCGACAACCAGCACTTTTGTCACAGGGTTTCACCTCCGGGAATAAAGACTGAAAGGACAAATCGAGGCTTCGTTTCAACTCTCACGCTGCCGTCAAACAGCTCGACTTTTCTTCGTATCGAGCTGAGTCCGCCGCCCTCGACGGGCTCGGACTTAGGCGGAATACCGTTGTCGGTTATCCTCATGGAGAAATTGCCGCCGCTCTGTCCGAGAGATATGTATACCTCCGACGCGAGTCCGTGGCGCACAGAGTTTGTCACCGCCTCGGTTATTATATCCATACCGAGCCACGCAAGGCTCTCCTTTGCGGGCAGGTTTCCGTCTATAATAAGCGTCATGCCTATCTCCTGCATGAGTCGGCAGAGAGTCTCCAATCTATCGGCGGCGGTAGTCACAGCCTCCCTGCCGCTGAGCTCCTCCGGCAGGTTATAGGCGAATCTGCGAATAAGCTCCTCATCGGGCTCCTCGCCCTCGCGCAGGCTGCGGAAAAGCAGGGCGAGGCGCTGACCCAAAATATCGTGGAAGCGGCTGCGGATTCTCAGCATCTCCTCCTCGCGGCAGAGAAAACGAACCTCGGATATCATCTCCTTGAGCTCGAGTCCTCTGCTCTGAAGCATGGCGCGCTGTGCGTTGAGCTCATTCGTGAGCATCCAGTGCTCGGTAACATCCGCCGCCGAAAGCTGAACATAGCGTCTGTTTTTAATATATATATCGCATCTTGTGAAGAACCAGACCTTGCCGTCGGGCAGGATAAACACGGTTTTTCCGTCGATAACATTGGAGCTGCAGCTGTCCGAGACATCGCCCGAGAGCAGGCGTTCGTAGAACTTCTTTCCGTCCCTGTAAACCTCGCCGCAGAGCACCTGCATGAGCCTCTGCATACGTCCGTTTACAAGCAGTATATTTCCGTCCGGCTCGCAGAAAAGCAGACCCGAATGGAGCTCATCGAGCGCGAGCTTGACGGAATCGCGCGACAGCTCGTTTTTTATATCCCTGCGGCACACGCGCATAAGCAGCAGCGCGCGGGCAATCAGCAGAAGCTCCGCCGCGCAGAAGATGACCGCCGCCGCTTTGTACGGCAGGAGGTCTATATACGGCAGGGAGACGGACGAGACGACCGCACAGAGCAGAACATCATAGACTCGGCCGACACAGGCTACGGCTATGCACGACACGGCAACCGCCGCAAACACGCCGTATCTCATCACCTCATATTCGCTGCCCGCGGGCAGGAACATCCAAGCGTTCAGCTGAGCGCGCGCGACGATAATGAGCATAACCAAGCTCTGAGCCGTGACCGCTGTCTGAGAAATATATGCGGCCGTGCGTTTTCTGTCCCTGAACGCACTGCGCACCACCGTATAGACGAGCGCAGCCGTCTGAAAGCCGACGCAGAAAACGGATATCATACATATGAGCACTCTGGCGGGCTCCGTGAGAGAGTATAAAAACATCAAGGCGCTTTCCCTCCCTTCGGCACGCGCAGACTGATGCCCGCAGTCTCATCGAGGTCCTTTACCGACACTGTGCCGCCGACACCCTCGACTGCCTTTTTCAGTTCGTCGCTCATAAACTCTTCGCCGCCGTCAAAGGATGAGGGGAGCAGCTTCATCTCCGTCATGCCGTCTGTATCGGCAAGACGCTCGAGCAGCGTATTTTCTTCACCCGCGCACGAATCAAGCACGGAATAGAAGAAATCGTACATCACGCTGCCGCAGCGCGGAGACAGCGAACCTTTTGCGGTGCAGACGGTGCTTATTCTGATATCGGCGTAGGACGCGAACTCGGAAAGCTCGTCGATATAGACGGCCAGCTCCTCCGCAGGCATATCCCCGCCCTCCTGCTCCTTGAAGAACAGGCTGCATCTGCGCTTTATGTAGCACATCAGCAGAGTTATTCGGGCGATGTCCCGCTGCTTGTTGTTCGAGCGTTCAAGCCCGTCTATCATATCGTTCATGCGCTCGAGGTGACGTTCCATCTCGGCGTTTAAAAGCTCCATGAGGCGCACGTTTTCCTCCGCCGCGGCGAGCCTGTACTTGCTCTCGCGCTCCGTGACAAGGAGCTTGTTTGCGGAGGTCAGCTTCAAGACGTTTTCGCGTATCTCCTGCTGCATATTGAGTATCTCGGTGATACTCTCCTGCCAAACTATCATGCCGCCCGGTATGCCGTCGGCGTAGAGCAGGGTGTCGCCGTGCAGAAGAAGAGGATGCTTTATATCGTCGCGGAGCTTTTCCCAATCCTCGCGTGATATCGGCCGAGCACCGGCAGAGCTGAACTCGGCATTGCCCTCGGAGTCGATTATCTGCATTCTCAGGGGTGAATTGGAAAAGAGCACGGCATATTTTTGATTGACGGGCACAAGTCCCGTTCTCATCGCAAGCTCCGCAAACGCGAGCGCAAAGACGCACGAGACGGTTGTTATATCGCTGTCGCGCGCCACGGGAACGCCTGCGGCATATGCCGCGCAGTAAACGAAAAGAAGAACCTCGCTGAGTATCGGCAGAACGAGCCTCGAACGGTTGAAGCCGCGCATGGCCTTTCGCACCAAAATCGCGGTTGACAAAATCACCGCCGCGACGATAAAGGCAAAAATAAGATAATAGCCGAAGTTATATGTATAGCCTCCACTGAAGGTTTTTATATCTTCAAACTTAAAAACCCAGCCGTGCAGGTCGTTTGTGAACACCGTCAAAAGCAAAATCGCATAGACGGCAAAGCCCGAGCAGACAAATATCTTGCGCTGCCGAACATTCCCGGAGGAATCGGTCATCAGAGACAGGATAAGCATAAGAAGCGGCAGACCCATCATAAAAACATAATAGGCATACCAGAGATAGCGCCCCATAACGGGGTTTCCGTCCGTCTGATATTTCAAAATACAGACGAGCATCCAGGCTATAACCATGCCGCCGAGCGCGCGGACAAGCATTCGGATATCCTTGCGCTGGACTCTGCGCAGGGCAAAGCCCATCCAGATTATCGCCGTCATTATGACAGCCGCGCCCAAGAGCTTATGCTCAAACGATTCCGCAGAGGAATACAGACGGCTTCTGAACACTCCGCGTTTGAAAACGCTGATAAAATTCTCCGTCTGCCTCGCAAATTCTACGGCATCGCCTACCCTTTCGGCGCGCCCGTATTCGGACAGAGACGGATAGTTTTCGCCCTGAGCTTTGTCGGTGCGGAAGCCCGCCGCGGCGATTGCATCCCCGGCATTCTGCGAAAACTTCATCTCATAGCCCGACAAGACGCCGACTCCGTAGAGCAAAGTGCCCTCGGAGGGGATTATTATTTCGATATTTTTTCCCTCGCGCTTCATAAGCGCGGCCTGGTAATCCCAGCAGATATTGACGGGGGCGTCGATTTTGTCGTAGTTCAGCCTTCCGCTTTTGTTGAGCTTATGCAGCAGGCCGACTGCCTCGCCGGACATATAATTCTTCTCAAGCCCGTAGGACACGGCGGCAAAAAGCATCCGCTCATACCGGGACGTAAAGCCCACGGGACAGGATATATTTTCGAGATCGCGCCAGCCTTTTATCTCCCCGTCAAAGCGCGAGCGGTCAACGGCGATAACGGCGGCGGTGGCAAAATGCTCGTACCAAATTCCGCCCGTCCCCGCGTCTTTCGAGGCGCGTGCCTGAACGTCAAAGAGGGCGAACGCCTTATCTTCTCCGTCAACGGACGAGAGCAGAGATGAGAGACCTTTGCCGTCGCGGACGGTGCAGTCGGGCGCGATGCCGCGGAGCAGGTCAACATAGGCGGGGTCCGTATCGCGGGCAAACACAGTCTTTTCGTCCGACTTTATATTACAGCCAGAAAAGCAAAAAACGGCGGCAAAAAGCAGGAGCACAGCGACACCGAGTCTGCCCTTGTGCATCCGCCTCACCTCCGTCCGTGCGCCGAAGCGCAAAATTTCCGATACAGTATACCGAGTTTATTATATTATACTCAACCGTTAATTTCAACAAAAAGCGCTCTGCTTTTGCCATAGTTTGCACAAAAAGGTCAATTTACGGGCGGAGTGTTGAAATAAATCGCCGGCGCGGAAAATTATCTTGATTTTCGGAATGATATCGTGTATAATACTTGCATTCAGAATACCCGCCGGTGTGATGGAATTGGCAGACGTGCCGGACTCAAAATCCGGTGGTGGCGACACCGTACCGGTTCGACCCCGGTCACCGGCACCAATACCCCGTTCTTTCGAGTGGGGTATTTTTCTTTGCGAAACAAACTTTCCGCAGCCGGACTGCGCGGAGACGTTTTTTGCCCTTAAAGTTTCGTCTCGGGAACACCGAACAACACGTGTCGGTATTTTGACCAAATTGCCGCCGTCCCTTTTGTGAAACCTGCTCAAATATATCCGTGTACTTGAAAAGCCTTTTTACATATGGTATAATCTTTTAAAATTATGTGTATTATGTGTAAAATTTTGCACATGAATTCGCACATAAAAACCGTATCGAAAAACCACACAAAAGGAAGGTAGAAATGAGCAAAGGAAAAAACAAGGCGCCGAGCGGAGCTATTAAGCACAACACCTACACCGGCAAAGAGCTGACAGGTTACTTAGTAGGTCTCGCAGGACAGAACATCATCTACAACATCATCGCAGGCGGACTCCAGTACTACTGGCAGTCAATTATTTTTTTGCCGGCGATGGCCATCTCGGTAATATTCTTCGTCGCCCGCGTTTGGGATGCTATCAATGACCCGATGATGGGTTCGATAGTTGACCACACCAGAACAAAGTGGGGTAAGTGCAAGCCCTACCTCATGTTCGTCCCGATCCCGATAGGAATCATTACCATTCTCACATTCTGCAACAAGACATACACCGACTACACATCGACCGGTGCGCATGTACTGATTATCGCCTGGGCGGCAATCTCCTACATTCTCTGGGGTATGTGCTACACCGTCGGCGATATTCCGCTCTGGGGTGTAACCTCGCTTATGACCGACGATGAGAACGACAGAGCAAAGGCTCTTTCGCTCGCCCGTATAGTCGCAAACCTCGGCGCCATCGGCATGCTCATCACTTTCGCAGGAAAGGCTCTCTCCCCCATGTTCCAGGAGAAGAAAGGCCTTGACCTTATTCATGCGGACAAGATGTCCTATATCATAATCGCCGTTATCCTTACGATATTCGCAACTATTCTCTTCCAGTTTTCCGGCTTCTCTGTCAAGGAGAGAGTTCAGCAGTCCGAAAAGAAGTACACCATGAAGGAGAACTTCAAAATCGCGATCTCCAACGATCCGTTCAGAAGGCTCCTCCTCTCGGGCATTCTCAGAAGCCCCATCATGCTTCTCTCGATCGTCGGTCTGTCGCTCGTTATGTACTACTTCTTCGACAACAACCTTGCCAATCTTGTTGTTGACGGCCAGCTTCAGATTATAAAAATCGTTCAGCTTCTGGTTATGGCTATCGGCCTTCTCGGCGGTATGATCATCGGTACTGCCGCCACGCCGAAGATGTCCGCAAAGTTCGGCAAGAAGCAGCTCTATAACTTCTATTCAATCGCCGGTGCAGTTCCCTATGCAATGATCTTTGTCGTCTATAAAATAGCCGGCGGCAACCTTATGCAGAACATGGTTTATGTCGTTTTGATGGCTGTTATGATGTTCGCGGCTTCCTGGGCAATGGGCTCGATAAACATTCTCCAGTCGATAATGATAGCAGACTGCGTTGACTACGAGGAGTACAAGAACGGCGTTCGCACTGACGGCGTGTTCTTCTCCGGCCAGTCCTTCATCACCAAGCTTGCAATGGGCGTTTCCTCGCTCATCTCCGGCTTCATTTATTCGGCTGTTCACTACACCGCCGAATACATCGAGACTCTTAACCTCGACCTGGCGGCAGGAAAGTATCATTTCTACGAGGCGAACGACGGAAAATACGCAATGGCGATGTTCCTGCTTATTTCCATTCCGCCCGCAATCGGTATGCTTCTCTCCGCTATCCCCACTCTCAAGTATTCGCTCACCGATAAGGAGCACACAAGAATCCTCAACGAGCTTATTGAGAGACGCGCAAGCAAGAATAACGGAAGCAACGACTGATTGTCTCCGACAAATCAATAAGCACGGCGGTGCAGCTCACTCGGGCTGCACCGTTTTTGATATGCATAAAAAATAACGGAGCAGGCAAAACCTACTCCGTTATTTTCTTTCGGGTTATTCGAGCGCCCCGTCTCCGCCCATGAGCGCCGTCAGCTCTCTTATGCGCTCTATCGGGAACGGCGGGGAGCACAGCGGTTTCATCGCTATGCTCATCAGCTTCATCGGGTTGTCGTCCGCGGCGACGCGGTTCGAGGACATCGCACCGCATCTGCGGCAACGGTGGACTATCGCCCATTCGCCGTTTTTTCTCACCCAGACCGCTATGGGATCCATGATTCCCCCGCAGTCCGAAGCCCTGTCTCCGGGCTCAATATCAACATGTAGGCTCGAAAGGCAGTTCGGGCAGTGGTTTCTGTGGTCACTGCCCGCGCCCTGCGGCACTACAGTGCGCCCGCACACTTTGCAGACAAAAGTCTCGTTGCAGGCGTGAGTCTTATAATAACCTTTTTCATACTGTTTGCGTTTGTTTTCGCGATTCATTTTTCCTCCCGAAAATCATGGCTCGCGGGAGGAACGGCAGAGTGTGTTTTTTATTTGCCGACCTCCCGGTCAGCGCACACTCTCCGATGATTTTGTGATAAGCTTCAAACAAAATCTCCTTGTGTTTTTATTCAAGAAACGGTCAGATGACCGATATCTCGTCTGTGTATTCCGCTCCGCACGGCATTATTGAGGGCAGGGCGAGGGAAAACAGGTCGGCGGCGCGCTCTTCGATTGAAGAGATACGTTTTGCGCGTTCGCCAAGCTTTTTTATATCCGCCGCGCGCATAACTATCGGCAGCTTTGCGCTCGAACGCATGGCGCGCAGCTTTTCGCGTCCGATGGCGTTGAAGCCGAGCACTCGGATATACGGCGGTATGCCCTCGCAGTCGGACGCCTCGATACCGAGCAGAAGAGCCGCAACGGCGCGCCTTATACGCGCATGGGAATAGCGCTTCGTCTTTGTGAGCGAATAGAGCTCCTCGAGCGAGGATGCGCTGCGCGAGGCCGAATATATGCGGTTTTCGAGCCCCTCGGAAATATCCGGCACTGCGACTATTTTTTCGGGCGTTGAGATACGCAGGCACGCGAGAACGGCTTTTTCGAGAGCGTTGATATCCGCCGGCGCTCTGCCCGCCTCTATCTCCGCTCTGAGTATCGCGGCGGCACTTTCGGGCATGAGGTCGTCAAAGTTCTTCCCTGCCCTTACGCGGGTGCGTATGAGCGAAGCGCTCGCAAAGGAGTTCACCGCTTCGCCGCTGTCGTGACCCACTCCCTCGCGCCTGACGGCGAACGGAGCGAGCTCGGATTTGAGCGTATCTATCGCGCGTATATATTCAACAGCGAGTGTATCGTTCGGCGACGAGAGCACCGATGCGACGCGGGGATCGAGCTCTTCCACGGCGCGCTGTCTCGCCGAGGCGAAGCTCACTCCCGAGAGCAGGTTTGCCCGCAGACTTTCGCGCACGGTGTAATCGTCAACGGCGCGGGACGCGGCTCTGAGCAGAGCGACGTCGGCGCACTCGCTACCGAAGCTCAAAGTGTCCACGCAGCCCATGGCATCGAGCAGCCCGACGGCGCCCCTCGCAAAGGTCTGCGCCGCGGCGCACGCCCACGGGACAGGAAGCGAGACGACGAGATCCGCGCCGTTCATCAGAGCCATGCGCGCGCGGGCGTTCGGGTGCATCAGCGCAGTCTCTCCGCGCTGGACGAACCAGCTACTCATCACGCACACAACCGCCGACGCGCCGTTTTCGCGCGTGCGGGCTATATGATATGTGTGGCCGTTATGGAACGGATTATATTCTGCAACGATGCCTGCGGTGCTCATCGGATTCACTCCTTTTCCGTTTTTCGACAATAAGACAGGGGAATTCTGCAAGAACTGCTTGAAAAATCATCTTATAATATATATAATATATCAGTAACGTGCTTGTTTCAAGCAAATCTTTATTATTTGGAGGCAATACTCTTGAAAATTCTTGTTATCAACGCCGGAAGCTCATCGCTTAAATATCAGCTCATCGACATGGACGGCGAAAAGCTTATAGCAAAAGGCGTCTGCGAGCGTATCGGCATCGACGGTAAAATCAGCGGCAACACCTTCGACGGAAGAGAATTCAAATACAGCGTGGAGCTCAAGAACCACACTGCGGCTTTCCTCGAGGTCGAGAAGGTTCTCACTTCGACCTACAAGGTCATCGACGACCTCTCCGACATCTCCGCTGTCGGCCACCGCATAGTCCAGGGCGGTTCTCTGTTCAAAGAGAGCGTACTCGTTGACGAGGATGTTATCGCCGGCATCGAGAGCCTGTGCGATCTCGCTCCACTGCACAACGCCGCTCACATTCAGGGCATCCGTGCCTGCCGCGAGGTCTTCGGCGAGGATGTTCCGGAAGTTGTTGTTTTCGACAACGCTTTCCATTCGACCATGCCCCCCGAGGCATTCCTTTTCCCGCTGCCCTATGAGTACTACGAGAAGTACAAGGTCCGCCGCTACGGCTTCCACGGCACATCTCACCGCTTTGTCAGCGCACGCTGCGCCGAAGTCATGGGCGTTGACCTCAAGGACATAAAGCTCATCACCTGCCACCTCGGCAACGGCTCTTCCATAACCGCTATCAAGGACGGCAAGGTTATCGACACGAGCATGGGTCTCACTCCCCTCGACGGCTTTATCATGGGCTCGCGCTGCGGCGGAGTTGATCCCTCGGCTATCACCTATCTTCAGGAGAAGGAGGGCTGGACTCCCGCGGAGACCGCCGAAATTCTCAACAAGAAGTCCGGCGTTCTCGGCATCTCCGGCATATCGAGCGACGACAGAGACGTTCTCGCCGCCGCAGAGGCAGGCAACAAGAGAGCCGCTCTTGCAAGAAGCATCCAGCGCTATCAGATTCGCAAGTTCATCGGCGCATATGTTGCCGCGATGGACGGCGTTGACGCAATAGTCTTCACCGGCGGCATCGGCGAGAACACCTGCGACCTGCGCGAGGATGTCTGCAACCATCTGACTTATCTCGGCGTCAAAATCGACTGCGAGAAGAACCTCGAGCTCAGAAAGGGCAAGGAGGGCGAGCTTTCGACCCCGGATTCAAAGGTCCGCGTTTTCGTTCTGCCCACCAACGAGGAGCTGCTTATAGCCAGAGACACCAAGGCTATCGTCGAGAAGCTCTGATATGAACGGCTGCAACACTTTTATATTTGACAGTTTACCGGAGAAGGAGCTTATCCCCCGGTTTGAGATAAGCTCTTTTCACTGGGAAAAACACGGATATTCGCGCCCGGAGAGCTCCGTGCGGTTCTGCGCGGTTAAAAACGAGGGCTACTATGCTTTTCTTGAAAGCTCCGAAAGCCCCGTGCTTGCGAGATACACAAGGCGCGACGATCCGGTATATACCGACAGCTGCCTCGAAGTGTTCATTGCTCCCGTCAGCGGGCGCAGCGAATACATAAACTTCGAGATGAATCCGAACGGCGCTTATCTGTCGCAGTTCGGAAGCGAGAGAAACGGCCGCGTGTTCATAAAAGAACTGACCGCAGAGACCCCGCGCGTCAGTGCAGGAGTTTACACGGACAAAAAGGGCTGGCATGCTCAGCTGTTCATCCCGGAAGGGCTGATATCGTCGCTCTACGGCTGCGAGTTTTCGGTCAAGGAGGGCAAGATTCGCGGCAACTTCTATAAATGCGCCGACGACTCCCCGACCCCGCACTACGGTGCACTCTTCCCCGTTGACAGCGTTTCTCTCGGCTTTCACAATCCCGAAAGGTTCGGCACTATCAAAATAATCAAAAGGTGATACAGATGCAAACGCAGAATGCTCCCTTTCCGCTGCAGCAGATAATCGATGAATTCGGTTTTGAGGGAGAATATATCGGCTACCGCGTTTCAAACGACGGTCATATAAACAACACTTTTGTTCTCGATTTCAAAAACGCTGACGGCAGCAGCACAAGCTACCTTGTTCAGCTGATAAATACGAATGTTTTCAAGAATCCAGACGAGCTGATGGAGAATATCGTCGGAGTCACTGGATACCTGCGCAACATAGTTATCGAGCGCGGCGGCGACCCGGAGCGCGAATGCCTCAGGGTGTTCTTCACAAAGGACGGCAAGCCCTATTTCAGAACAGAGAACGGCGAATGCTGGCGATGCTACAATTTCATCACCGGCGCGCACGCCTGCCAGTCCATTGACGACCCGAAAACATTCTTCAACGCCGCAAAGGCTTTCGGCACTTTCCAGTGCCTGCTCGCGGACTATCCGAGCAGCACGCTCCACGAGACCATACCGAACTTCCACAACACCCGCTCCCGCTTTGCCGACTTCAAGAAGGCAGTCGGCGATGATCTCAAGGGTCGCGCGGCGGGTGTGCAGGAAGAGATCGACTTTGTTCTCTCGCGTGAGGGCGACACGGGCATTCTCGTCGATATGCTCAGCAACGGCGAGCTGCCGTTGAGAGTCACCCACAACGACACGAAGCTCAACAACGTCATGTTCGACAACGAGACCGACGAGGGCATATGTGTAATTGACCTCGACACGGTCATGCCCGGACTTTCGCTCTACGATTTCGGCGACAGCATCCGCTTCGGCGCAAGCACCGCCGCAGAGGACGAGAAAGACCTCAGCAAAGTGAACTTCGACATTGAGCTCTACAAAGTCTACACTGAGGGCTATCTTTCCGCCGCCGGCAAGAGTCTGACCGACGCGGAGATTGAATATCTCCCCTTCTCATCGAAGCTCATGACGCTCGAATGCGGTATGCGTTTCCTCGGAGACTATCTCAACGGCGACACTTATTTCCGCATTGACTATCCCGAGCACAATCTTGTCCGCGCCCGCACGCAATTCAAGCTCGTCGAGGACATGGAGAAGCAGATGGACGAGATGAAAAAGGTCACACAGGAGATATACGAAAAAGTCTGCAAATAAAAAAGCCATACGGCATGGAGGGTCAGAGCTATGTTATCTCTGATGGACGAGCGTCAGCTCAGGCACAGTCTTGCCCTCTGGACGATGAAAAACAGCCGCTTCGCGCCGCAGCCCGGAAGCTGCGAGGAAGCGGCTTTTATCAAAACTTACGCTGTGCCACAAACAAGATTTGAGCGAGTCAATTCCGCCGTCTCTTCAAACGGCAGACCGCTCTCGATATTCTGCACCGTCATACGCCTCGCCGACTGGCAGTCGCGCAGCGGGCAGGAATGTGCGCTGGTCTATCTCAAGGCAGTTGAGACGGACACGGACAGTCTTGGCAACACTGCCGAGATTACTCTGGGCTATTCAATAGTCAGCAGGTGATATACTTTCTTATTGCGGGATAGACCCGCTTTGCGATGAATGCAAGCAGCAGGCAGAAAACGGCATCCTTCGGAAAGGTCGTGAACACGCAGGCGCTCATCATCTTCATGAAGCCCGGATATGTATTGAGATAGAGCCGGGTGATAAAATAGAAATATACAGTACCGATAATATATATTATCACTGTGCCGACCATAGCGGCGAAGAAGAGCTTCCAAAATGTGCGCTCCTTTAGATGCTCGACGATGAATCCCGTGACGGCGGACGCGACAAGGAAGCCGATTATAAATCCGAAAGACGGCTTGAGCACGCAGCCGATTCCGCCGCCGTAGGTGAACACGGGCACGCCGCAGAGACCGAGGATAATATACGCCGCAACGCTCAGCGACGAGCGCCACGCGCCGAGCAGCATCGCAGAGAGCAGAACAAATTCGAGCTGCAAGGTTATCGATATCATCGGCAAAGGTATTTTTATAAATGTGCCGAGGATTATCAGGGCGCACGAAAGCGCACACACGGCGACGGTCATCGCCCTGCCTTTTGAAGTCATTTTACTTTTCATTCTCTCACCTTCCGGGAATTGGATCGCATTTGATTATATCACAACAACTATACAATCAATTCAACAAATCGACTTTTCAGCGTGAAAATGCGCTTAGAAATACATAAAAACTTTTTTATAGCTGGAGGACAGACTGATGCAAGAGCTGATTAAAAGAAACACGCCGGAGATTGCCGACCGATTCGCACTCGAAATCGAGGACAGACGCGAGGGCAAGAGCTTCTATGAAATCGAGGCATGCGGCGACAAAATAGTTCTGCGCGGCGACTGCAAGATAAGCCTTGCAATGGCATATTACAGATACCTGAAGGACTGCTGCAATGTTAACCTTGCGCACTGCGGCAACGACAGGATAGGCAATATAACCGAAGCTCCCCTGCCAAACGGCAAGACAGTCCGCATTATCGAGCAGGACAAACGCGCCTACATGAACTACTGCACATTTTCGTATTCCGCCCGCTGGTGGGACTGGGAGCGCTGGGAGCGCGAGATAGACTACATGGCTATGCGCGGAATAAACATGCCGCTGAGCATAGTCGGCTACGAGGCGGTGCTTTTCTATACCCTGCGCGACCTCGGATATACGGACGACGGAGCGCTCAATTTTATCAGCGGCCCCGCATATCTGCCGTGGCAGCTTATGGGCAACCTCGACAGCTATTTCAGCCTGACGGACAAAGCTTATGTTGACAAGCGACTTGAACTCGGCAAGAAGATAATCGACCGCGAGCTCAAGCTCGGCATGACACCGATTCAGCAGGGCTGCTCGGGTCAGGTGCCCTCAACAATTCTTCGCGTGCTTCCGCACACGAACGCATACAATGTCCCCTCATGGTGCGGGTTCCCCGTAACATATCAGATAGACCCGCTCGACAAAAACTTCAGAAAATTCGGCATGGCTCTGCTCGAAAAGCAGCGCCAGCTCTTCGGCGCGCACCACTATTATGCCTGCGACCCGTTCCACGAGAACAAGCCCCCGATAAAGGGCGACAAGTATCTCCAGAACGTCGGAAAGGCTATTTCAGAGATGTATACAGCTTTCGACTCTCAGGCGGTCTGGGTCATGCAGGCATGGTCCCTGCGCGAGCCGATAGTCAAGGCTGTTGACAAGGACAAGCTGCTCATTCTCGACATCGACGGCAGCAAATGCGAAAAGACCGACGGCTTCTGGGGATACAACTTCATCAGTGGCACGCTCAACAACTTCGGCGACAGAAACACGCTCCACGGTTCGATAGACGCGCTCGCCGAAAACAAGTTCATGGAAGAGCGCGAAAAATATCCGAATATTGTCGGCACTGGGCTTTTCATGGAGGGCATTTTCCAGAACCCGCTGTATTTTGACCTCGCTTCCGATATGCTCACGCGAAGCGACAAGCCAGAGCTTGCCTCATGGCTCAAGGACTACGCCCGCCGCCGCTACGGCAGCGACGAAGCGTGCCTTTTCGAAGCGGTCAAAGATATGCATGAGACCTGCTACAGCAAGGCTTGCACAGGACGCGAGACTGCGTCGATAATCTGCGCGCGCCCTGCATATGAACAGCGCCACACCGCGCCGAACGATGTCTTTGAGCTAAGATATGACAACGAGAAGCTGCTCGACGCGCTCGAAAATCTGCTTAAAGCCGAACACGCTGATACGGACGGATACAGATTCGATGTCTGCGATCTGACGCGCCAGGTGCTCAGCAACTATGCAAAGGATCTCTATAAGCGCAGCATAAGCGCATTTGACAGCAAAAATATAAGTCTTTTCGAAAAGAGTGTCAACACATTCGTGCGCCTGCTCGAAGATGTTGACAGGCTGCTCATGACGCGCCCCGAACTGACGCTCGGCGAGCATGTCAGACAGGCTAACGCCTATGCCTGCTCCGACAAGGACAGGCAGAATTTCGAGCTCAACGAGCTTTATATGCTGACCCTCTGGGGTCCCGCGCGCTCCTCGCAGCTCTATGACTACGCATGGAAAGAATGGGGCGGCATGATAAAGACTTTCTATCTGCCGCGCTGGTATTCGTTCTTCGAGCAGATGGCGGTCAACTTCAAGAAGCGCAAATGCACATTCACGACCACAAAGCGCCGCTATAACGAGCGCGAGGACTTCGATGGAACTTCGTTCTACAAGAGCGTTGAAAAATTCGAGAACAAATGGCTCTCGACCTACAAGCCCGAGCAGCCCTCGGAGGAGGACACGATCGAAGTCGCGCGCGAGCTGTTTGACTTCTATGCGCCGATGATAAGAGGTGTTCAGACATGAGCGTTGAGCCGCAAAGAAAAGGCGGAGACAAGCTTGACCTATATGAGCGCCAGATAAATATGCTCGACACCCTGCTCCAACACGGGGCGATATCCGAAGCGCAATACCAAAAGAGCGCGGGTGATTTAAAAAAACTGATGTTCCCGCAGGGAGTACCGAAAAGATAAAAAATCAGCCTTCGATTCGCAAAAGAACCGAAGGCTGATATATTTTTGCTTATTTGCTGTTTTTGCCGTGCGAGCCGGAATGACTACCGTAACCGTAGCCATACCCGTAATGCTTGCCGTAGCCATATCCGTAGCCGTATCCGCGGCTCGAGATCGAATAGTTGCCGTAGCCGCCCTTGCTGCGGTCGGTCGAGATATTGTAGACGCATCCGGCGAGATCCGTTCCGCCCTGAGTGAGGTCGCTGACAGCCTCGAGTATCGCGGGAACGGGGAAAACATCCTCGCGGATAACAAATATTGACGAGTCGGTGTATTTGGCGCATATCGCCGCATCCGCAACGATTCCGATGGGAGGCGTATCGATGATAATATAATCGAACTTTTCTCTTGCCGCTGCGATGAACTCGCCGGTCTTGGCGTTTGAAAGCATCTCGGTCGGATCCGTTATGCTCTCGTCGCCTGCGAGGACGAACATCTTATATTTCTCAATATATTTTATCGCATCGCTCGAATTTTTCGCGCCGTTGACGACATCGGCTATGCCGTTGCCGGAAAGATTGCTTATGCCGAGATTCTTGAGCACGGACGGCTTTCTGAGATCGGCATCGACGAGCAGGACGGAATATCCGTTCTGCGCAAGCGCGAGCGAGAGGTTGACGGCAACGGTCGTCTTGCCCTCATTGGCTCCGGTGCTCGAAACGACGAAGCTCTTGTAACCGCGCCTGCCGTTGAGCAGTTCGAGCTTCGTTCGCATTGCTTTATATGTCTCAACGAACGCAAAGCCGCAGGCCTTGTCGGTTATCAGCAGCTCTCGGTCGCCGTGGGCGGATTTCTTATAGAAACGCTCGCCGCTGGGCACCTGCGACACCTCGCCGATAACATTGAGCTGAAGCTTGTTCTGGATATCCTCCTGGCTTCTGACGGTGTTGCGCGCAGAATCCCTGATTATTATAATGAGCGCACATATAACTGCACCCGCAAGAGCGCCGATGATGGCGTTGCGTACTGTACCGACGGACTTGTCCGGCTTTGTCGGCAGCTCCGGCTCGTCGCAGAGATGGATGCTGCCGCCCGAATAAACCCGAACGACATCTTTATATGTATCCTTGACAGCCTGCGCGAGCTCATAAGCCTCCTCGGGCGAGGAAGCAGTGACGGTCATATCGATAATGCTGCTGTCCGTCTTGCGGGACACGGCTATCATCTTCGCAACCTGATCCGCAGTTTTCGGATACGACTTGCACTCGGCGGCTATCGCGTTGCACATAGTGCGCCCGGTCATAAGATGGACAAAAGTATTCGCCATATAAGCCGATGCCGACATATCGTTATAGGAGACGGAATTCTCCCCCGATGACGAGAGGTCTTTTTCGGACTTATTGTTGACGATAAACGTCATGCTCAAAGTATAAGTCGGCTCTTCGACTGCCTTGGTTATCACTGCGCATGACGCGCCGACCACCAACGCGACAAGTATCAGAAGCCACAGCCTTCTCAGAAGAAGACCGAACGCATACATGATGTTCACTTCGACTCCGTCGCTGTCGGTATCTTTTCTAACTATCTTACTCAATCACATATCCCCCACTTCGTCAACGCTCATCAAAGAGTATCGACAATCTTTCTTCCTATTGAATCATAGAATATCTCGTGCTTTTCGACCTCGGAGAGCTTGTAGCAATTCCTGCCGTCAAAGACCAAAGGTCTCCTCATATACTTTTTGTAGTTATCCAGCGGATATTCTACGATTTTTTCCCACTCAGTCATTATGAAGCAAACATCCGCATCTGTCAAGGCTTCGTCTATATTCTCGGCAAAGTTTATTGCACAATCCGGATAGCGCTTTCTGAAATTTTCGACACCCAGCGGATCCCACGCGATTACACTCGCGCCCTCATTGATGAGTATATCTATATTCTGCTTTGCGGGCGCTTCGCGCAGATCGTCGGTGCCGGGCTTGAAAGTGAGTCCTATTATCGCCACGTGCACGCCCCTGAAATCCGGGAAGAATCTGCGCGCTTTATCAATAAGCTTTATACGCTGTTCGCGGTTGACATCGATAGTCGCTTTTACTGTCTTGAGCTTCACTCCGGCGTGGTCGCTCTGGAAATTGAGCGCCTTTGTATCCTTCGGGAAGCAGCTGCCGCCGTAGCCTATTCCGGCTTTTAAGAAGTTCGAGCCGATGCGCCTGTCCATTCCCATTCCGCGGGCAACCTCTTCGATATCCGCGCCGACTATCTCGCAGAAGTTCGCAATTTCATTTATATAAGAAATCTTGAGCGCGAGAAAGTCGTTGGAAGCGTATTTTATCATCTCAGAGCTTCGCACGCTGACATGAACTATCGGCAGTTCGAGAGGCGCATACATTTCTTCAACTGTTTTATATGCCTGCTCATCATCCGCGCCGATAATTATTCTGTCGGCGTTGAAGGTGTCCCTGACCGCCGTGCCCTGTGAGAGGAACTCGGGGTTTGAGACGACGAAGAAATGAAGATCCGGGCGACGCTCATCTATTCTGCGGCGCACGCTCTCGCAGGTTCCGATCGGCACGGTAGATTTAACAACCACGACCGTTCCGTCGCTGCAATTATCGGCGATGCTGTCCACAACGGAGAACACGGCGCTTAAATCCGCGGAGCCGTCCTCCTTCTCGGGCGTACCGACGCCGATAATAATGACCTGTGCTTCGGAATACTTCGTCACATCGTCCGTGAACTCAAGGCGTTCGCGGTTTTTGAGCATGAGCTCTTCGAGTCCGTATTCGTAGATGGGAGAGATGCCCTCTTTGAGCATTTTCAGTTTGCCTTTGTCAACATCGAGGCAGATTACATCATGCCCGACATCGGCAAGCGTGACCGCGGTAACAAGACCCACATAGCCTACTCCCGCAATGACAATTTTCATAACATGCGCACCTTCATTCAAGATTCATATATGTTTTCTTTTTTCGTCCTTTAGCTTCATCGCGCAGAAACATAGCGTCAGCATTATCTGGACATTATAATCGTAATATGATATCAGCGTAGTTTCGCCCACTGCGGTTGCCGCAAGCAGCAGGAACATTGTGACGCAGAGCCTCTCTCCCCTATACGCTCTGCGACCCAAGCCGATAAGAAGGTAAATATAGTACCAATAATATGTTATCAATCCGACTACTCCGAGACCGGAAGCCAGCTCGAGATAGTTGTTATGAGCATAGACGGAAAGTCCGTAGATCTGCTCTATCTGATAGGTGTTGTTTCCGAGTCCGATACCGATTATCGGATGGGAATAGAATATCTGCGAGGATATCTCTGCCAGGCCTTTTCGCAGCGTAAGGCTTCCGTCGGCGGACGCATCGTTGCCGACAAGATAATTGAGCATCTTTTCGAGTCTGAAGCCCGCCGCGTTATAGAGCGCGGGAACCTTCAAAAACGCGATTCCGATACCGACCACTGCCAGCGCCATCAGAACAAGCCTGAGCAGATAAAAACGCTTGTTGACATAGAATATCAGCATCGTGAACAGAAGAAACGCTACGATAAGCAGCGCTTTTCTCGAAGACGAGAGGACTATATAGAGCAGCTCGAACGCCGTACACAGATAATAGGCGCGCTTTTTATAGTAATACGCCTTGCAGAACGATATCGCCACGGCGACGACGCAGATATAGGCTATCGTATTGATATTATTGCCCGTGACATTTTCGTAGCCTATGCGCCCGAAAAAGCCGGAGAACCACATAGAATGCGGCGTTCTGACAAATATGGAGAAAATCATTATCATTACCGCTGCGGTGAACAGCGCGGTAAATCGCTCAAAATCCTCGCGCGTCTCTATATAAAGAGTCACGCAGTAGCAAAACAGCATTACCTGAAGCATTCGCGGTATATAATGCAAAGTATAGCTGACATTATATGCCGCCCAGAGGGACGAGACGACGCAGAGCAGAACAAAGATGCCGTACCATATCGTCGGGAGCTTAATCGAGATGCTCGGTCTGCCGAGTATGCGGACAAAAAAAGTCAGACCGACAACTGAAATGAGCGCCGCGTGATATATATAATTTCGCTCTCCGAAGCGGAAGTTAAACGCAAACAGAACGGTGAGCATTGCAACGATAGAGATATCAAGCAGTATCTCCAACGCGGACCGTTTTGAGTCTATTTTCAGTTTTCCGTTTCTGAGCTCTATCATATTTGTCCCCGATCGGCAAATCTATAAAACGAGTATAACATACCTGACAGCTATTCTTTACTCCCGTCAAGCATAATAAGGTGTTTTTTCTTCAAATATTAAGCATTTCTAAAGTCAATCAGACCGTGACATCGCAGAGCTCCGCGCCGACAAATGCGGCGAGCTCCTTCGGGTCGAGGCACAGCTGGAGTCCGCGCTGACCCGCGCTGACATATATTTTTTCAAAATCAGATGCGGTGGAGTCGATAAAAGTCGGATACTGCTTTTTCATGCCTATCGGCGAGCAGCCGCCGCGCATATAGCCGGTAAGTGAGATGAGCTCCTTGACATGGATCATCTCAAGGCTCTTGACCCCGGCGCATTTCGCGCATTTTTTGAGATCGAGCTCCGCGCCGACAGGGATGCAGAACACAAAAAGTCTGTTCTTCCCGCCGCGGGTGACAAGAGTTTTGAACACCTGATTCGGGTCGAGTGAGAGCGCTTCCGCCGCATGGACGCCGCTGAGGTCGCTCTCGTCGTAGTCATATTGGAGAACATCGTATTTTATCTTCGCTCTGTCGAGCATTCTCATTGCATTTGTCTTTGTCATGATTTTCACACTCCTGCCATGATATGCATAGTCCGCAGCTGCGTTGAGGATATTCTGTCGTTGACCGAATATGCGTGCTTCTCGAGGTCTCCGCATATCGCGTCGGTTAACCCCTGATTTTGCAGCTCGGTTATTATCATCGAGGCAATGTCCTCGACGATATCCGCCTTCGCCGAGGCGGTCACGGGTTCATTGTCCGAAGATATCAGAAATTCAAATGTATCGGCAAGCTCCGAGAGCTTTTCGAGCTCGCGCATTGCCCTGAACGCCCATTTATAAAACGGGCGGTATTTTCTGTTGAGCAGGAACACCGCCGACATGGCGTGATCTGCAAATTCTATCATCGCGAGCTGGGCGCCGCCGGTTTCACCGTGGGAAATGCAGCGCTTGAAATTATACTGTCCCGCCTGCGCCGCCATTATAAGATGACCTGCAAGCTTTTTGAGTCTGACATCCTGCGGCATATCGAGAAACGACCGGCGGATGCGCGAAAACTCGCCGAGATCGTCACGGAAAACCTCGCCGTTCGTCGCCGCCGCAAGGCAGCTGTCGGGCGTAGTCATCCACTGATTTACAGAATCAAAGCCCGTGCGCGAGCCTGTTTTCGCGAGATAGAAGTCCCCCGTTTTTATAACTCCGTGGCGGCTGCCGCCGACGGGGCTTATTTTGAGTCTGTCAACGCCCTCAAAGCTCTTCGGGAGCTTCGCATAGGCGCGTTCGAGCTGAAATTCAGTACGGCTGTCGATATCATCGGGCACGAAGATGCAGAATCCCGGCTCAAAATCATGGTCGCGCGATATATCATCGTCATAGCCGAAGCACTCCGAGCCGTCGCCGACAAGACCTATCGCGAACTTATCTTCAAGCTCCGGGAATTTTTCATGGAGCATCGGCGCACCGTATGTTTCATAGAAATTTCTTGAAAGCTCAAGTCCTTTCATATATCTCGTCCGACCTCCTTTTTATCTCCTTGGCGGTCATGAACCAACCGTAATATTCAAAAGTCGGTGCGCATTTTTCGCAGACGAAAGCGTAGTTGCCGTCGAGCGCGTTTGATTCATCGAGCAGAAGATTTTCAGCCTTTTGCAAGCAGTCGGTGATGAACTCCGACGCGTTTTCGAGCCCCTGCTGCGCCTCTGCGGCATTGGCGAGGTTCAGATATGTTATCGCCGTTTCGGGCTTTCCGCCGGGCAGTGCACTCATAATTTTTATCGCCTTTTGATAGAGTTCACGCGCCTGCTCGTATTCCTTGAGAGACACGCAGGCGAGCGCCATATTGTTATAGAGTCCGCCGAGGCGCGCGTCCCCGGGCGGGAGAAAATCTTCGTAGATGCTCTTCGCCTCGCTGTAGCGTTCGAGGGCCTCGCGCGGGCGGTCAAAAGCTTCGCAGACCGTTGCGGCATTGAGGCAAACAGTAGCGGCGGTTATCGAGCCGCCGAGGGACAGCGTTTTCACAAGCTCGTCCGCCTTTTCCGCGCTTTCAAAAGCTTTGTCTTTCAAGCCCATTTTGCGGTAGAGACCCATGAGTTCGTTGAGCACCGCGAGCTCGCCGCGCTTGTCGCCGCCCATTCGGGCTTCGGAGAGCCAATATTCAAGGTGCCTGCGCGCCGCGGGCATATCGTTATGGGAGAGCAGAGTATCGAGCCTGTCCACAACGCGGTCAACGGGGATAAACGACACATTCGCGTTTTCGTCCGGATAATAGAAATCGGTACAGCTCGGGCATCTCGGCTCTTTGTAATCTTCGGGGTCAAGGCTCATATCAAAGCTCCTTTCGGCATCACTGATGCGTTTTGAAATAGTCGTCCGAAACATCGCGCAGGAAGCGATACATCGGCGCGAATTTTTTGTATATCCCCTCGAGGCGGGTTATTATCCCGTCGTTCCCGATATCGGAAAGCTCATCGGAGGCGAACACAAAATAGAGATACTTTGCGTTATAGAAATTTTCAAGTCCTGCGGGGCAGTCGGGCTTCGGACGCTTATAGCACTCGGCATCAAGCATTGCTCCCGTTGAAAGAGCTGATTTCACAGCCTTCTTAAAGCCCTCCGGGTCATTTCGCAGATGCTCTCTGAAAACCTCCATGTAGTCCGCCGAGACTTCGTATGTTCCGACGCCGCACGACCACGCGCGCGGAGTTACTTCGAACCACATGCACGGATACATATGCCACTCTTTTTTCGGGCGCATGAACATTATCCACATATTCTCGCGGTAGAGGTGCTTGTCGTGGGTATAGCGCGTATCGCGGCGCACCCTCGACACCATCTTTATCGGTATAGTATTCATGAACGGGTCGATGTCGAGCATCATGTCGCTGAGCGACGCCGCTATTTGGCGCATCGGCACGGTCATGTTTGCTTTTATCTTCTCTTTATTCTCCTCATAGAACGCCTTTGAATCATTGAAGCGGTTGAGCTGCATGAGGAAAAGCGTATCCTGAGTTATTCCCTTGAAATCGCTCATCAGATAAGTCCCCTGTCGTGCATTGCCTGCGCCGCGAGCATGACGCCCGCCTTGGCACTGTGAAAATTGAAGCCGCCCTGCATCCATGCGGCATAAGGCTCTCTGAGCGGAGCATCCGCAGAGAGCTCTATCGACGAGCCCATGGTGAACGCGCCCGCCGCCATAATGACCTGGCTGTCATAGCCGGGCATGTCCCACGGCTCGGGAACTACGAACGAATCGACCGGCGCACCCGCCTGCATTCCCTGGCAGAATGCGATAAGTGCTTCGGGCGTTCTGAGCTGGACGGTCTGAATGATATCGAATCTCTCCTCGTCGCTTGTCGGAGTGACATCAAATCCGAACTCTTCAAACAGCGCGGCGGCAAAGACTGCAGTCTTGAGTGCCTCGCCGACGATATGCGGAGAATTGAATATGCCCATGAACAGCTCTCTGTTCTGTCCGAGCGACGCGCCTACTTCTCTTCCGAGACCGGGGACGGTGGCTCTGTAGGCGCATTTCTCGACAAGATCCGCCTTGCCCGCTATGTAGCCGCCGTTCTTGGCTATTCCGCCGCCGGCGTTCTTTATCAGCGAGCCCGCCATTATATCCGCGCCGACCTGCACGGGCTCAACACGCTGGACGAACTCGCCGTAGCAGTTATCGACAAAGACTATCGAATCGGACACGCTCTTGACAGCCTTTGCAATCTCGGCTATCTTCTCGACCGAAAGGCTCGGGCGCAGGGTATAGCCGCGCGAACGCTGGATATAGACTAGCTTCGGCTGCTTTGCTTTTACCGCTTCGGTTATCGCGGGAATATCCGGCTCGCCGTCGGCATTCAAATCGACCTGTTCATATTTTACGCCGAAATCCTTTAGCGAACCCATGCCCTCTCCGGTGATGCCTATAACGGGGTGTATGGTGTCATAGGGCTGACCGGTGACGCTGAGCATTGTGTCGCCGGGACGAAGAAGCCCGAAGAGCGCGACGCCGAGCGTATGCGTGCCGCAGGCGAAGCTGTGGCGCACAAGAGCCGCCTCAGCGCCGAACGCGCTCGCAAAAACTTTATCGAGCGTCTCGCGTCCGCGGTCGCCGTAGCCGTAGCCCGTGGTCTCGGTGAAATGGCTCTCGCTGACCCTGTTTTCGATAAAAGAGGCGAGCACTTTCTGCTGATTATACTCAGTGTTTTTCTCAATTCGCGCGAAGCTGTGTTCGGCGCGCTCAAGAGCTCTTTCGGAAGCATTGAGTATTTTCTCATCAAATTTGAAAAATGTCTGTTCCATGTTATATTTCCTGTTCTGTATCATATTCGGCCCATCTGCCGACGGGCACAAAGCCCGATTTTTTATAAAACTCAACTATGCTGCCGTCCTTGCAGAAAAGCTCGACCCGCCTGCCATCGGACGAATATCTTTCGGCGAGCGTCAGCACCGCTTCGCCGCCGAGTCCCCTGCCGCGCATATCCTCGCGTGCGGCAACGCAGCCGAGAAATGCTGCCGAATCGGCGACAAACAGAGCACAAGCGCACGCCGCAAGCGTTTTGCCGCTGTATATCACGCTCCACTGAGCGGTATCTCTGTTCATGCGCCTCGACACATCCGCAATCCACTCGTCGCGCCCGCCGAGACGGTCAAAGCCCGAAGAAACGAGCAGCGAATATACATCGCGCAGGTCGGGATATCTCGGCATCTGAGCTTCGCCGCGCAGAGGACGCAGAAGATGCTCGAATCGGACTATATTGCCGCTTCTTGTCGGCGAAAGTCCGAGCTTTTGGCACACGCTTTCTTCGCAGGAGAGCGTTGAAAAGCCTATAATTTTGAGAAACTGCCAGAGCTCTTCAAAATCCGCGTTTGATTCTGTGCTCAGCACTACGCTGTCATAGGCTCGGCAGACCGCAGCGGTTATAATATTCTCGTCATTTTGCTGAACCCAGAACCGAACGGCGGCGGAATCGGCGAAATAAGTTTTCAGATATCCGGCGATTTTCGTGCCGAAAGCGTCGCGGCGGCAAAAATCAAGAAGCTCTTTTTCTTCAGCCAGTTTAAGCATTGGCGAGCTCCCCGAGCATCACTTTTGCAAGGCGGAGGACATCGTCTCCGTCGCTCATTTTTATCACGCACGAGGGCGAGTGGAGATATCTGCACGGGAGCGAAATTGCGAGAGTTTTGACTCCGCCCGCGCTGACATGGATAGCCTTCGCGTCGTTTCCGCCGGCGACCATTGTCTTTGTCTGTATCTTTATGCCGTTTTCCTTTGCCTTTTTGAACGCAAGCTCATAGAGGTCGTGGTCATAGATAGTGCCCCTATCCATAAAGCCAACGACTGCACCCTCGCCGAGAGCGCAAACACGCTTTTCGCCGTCAACGCCGGGAATATCCGCGGCAGTCGTGGTTTCGAGCACGATGGCGTAATCGGGTCTTATGCTAAACGCAGAGGCTTTCGCGCCGCGCGTGCCAATCTCCTCCTGAACGCTGAACGAGAAATCCGCGTCATACTCGAGCTCGCTCTTTATCATCTCAATCATCACGGCGCAGCCCATTCTGTCATCGAGCGCTCTGCCCTGAACGAAGCCGTCGCCGAATTTTCTTATTCCCGAGTCGAACACCACAGTATCGCCCAAAGAGACATGTTCGCGCGCCTCGTCCGCCGACTCCGCGCCGATATCGATATACATCTCATCAGCCTTCGGCATATTGAGTTCCTCTTCTTTGGAGAGCATATGAATCGGCTTGAGACCGACAACGCCGCTTATCTCTTTATCGCCGACCTTCACGCTTCTGCCGAGATAAACACGGGGATCGACGCCGCCGACGGCAGAGAATTTGAGCATACCCTCATCGGTTATATAAGTGACGATCATGCCGACCTCGTCCATATGGGCGTCGAACATAACTTTATTTTTCGCGGGGCTCTTTCCTTTTTTGTGCACGATAAGATTGCCGAGCGGATCGACGCGCCAATCGGCGAAGCCGTCTATCTCGGAGATTATGAACTCGCGCACCTTATCTTCCCTGCCGGACACGCCGCCTATCGAGCAGAGTTTTTCGAGCAGTCCGTACATCATGCGCGCCCCCTTTCGATTATATATGCCGCCATAAGTCGGGCGACTGCCTCGATATCATTTAGATCGACTATCTCAGCCGCAGTGTGCATATTTCTCTGCGGAATAGAGATGAGTCCCATTCTGACTCCGCTTCCGGCAACCTGAATCTCGTCGGCGTTGGTGCCCGTACTGCCGCTCATGACCTCGCACTGGCGAGCGATGCCGTTTTCGTCGGCGATGCGCTCAAGGGTGCGGGACATCGAATAATCGAGCGAGGGCGAGAAGCCTATCATCGCGCCGCCGCCGAGCTTACCGCACTTCTCCTTTTTGAGTCCCGGAGCCATGGCGAAGCTGACATCAACGGCGATAGCCTCATCGGGTGCAGCCGCAAAGCCGCCCGCCGCCGCGCCGCTGCCGCCCGTCTCCTCCTGAGACGAGAACAGCACGCTGATGCGGCATCCGTGATTTTTATCTTTGAGCAGCTCAAGGCAGCGAAGTATCGCCGCAACGCCCGCTCTGTCATCGAGCGCGGCGCAGCTGACTCTGCCGCCGAGCAGCTCTTTCGGGGTGCTGTTGACGGTGATGCGCATACCGGGGCGCACTATTTTCTTAACCTCGTCGGCGGTCATGCCGACATCTATTGAAAGGTCTTCAATCTTTTTCGCTTTTTTGTCGTCGTCGCCCGAGGCGAGATGCGGCGGAGTAGAAGTTATAACGCCGAAAAGCGGCTCGTCACCCCACACCGTCACCTGTTCTGCGGCGAGAACTCGTGCATCTATTCCGCCGATGCGCGCAAATTTTATAAATCCGCTGTCGTCGATAGCGGTAACGGTCATTCCTATTCTGTCTATATGAGCGTCGAGCATGATATGCACCCCGTCGCCGCCCGTATCTCCGCACACGCTGCCGAGCGTGTCAATATGCGCGGGCATATACTCTTCAAGCATTGATTTTGCAAGCAGAGCCGCTTCGTTCTCGTTGCCGGAGGTTCCGTTTGCGCCCGCGAGCGCCAAAACAACGGATTTCAAATCTTTATTTTTGAACAAGTTACATCTTCCTTTCTAAAAATTAAGTTGAAAAACACAAAAATATGGAGTATTATAATAATTGACAACAAAGTCAAGTAATCGATTGGAGAGATAGCAATGAGTCAGTCGCATCACCATCATCACCATCACAGAAAAAAGACGAAGAAAAAGGTTATTATAACAATAGCTGTTATTCTTCTCATCATAGCGATTCCGCTGACGGCGGGACTTATCACCGTCAACCACTATCTGAGCAAGATGAACTACGAAGAAGAGACAAAGGACGTCAATCCCGAGTTCACCGAGAATCTCTCGGACCCGAACGCGGACAAGGATATATCCGAGAATATAGACGACCCGCGCATGTGGTATAACGACAACATTATCAACATTCTGCTCATCGGACGCGATCTCGGTCACGGTTCTAAATATTATTCCCGCGCCGACTCGATCATAGTCGTTTCGATAAACAAGCTCAACAACGACATCAAGCTCGTCTCACTTTCGCGAGCAACCTATGTCTCTATCCCCGGTCACGGCAACGCCCGACTCAACGCGGCGCACGCCTACGGCGGATCGAAGCTGCTTATCGACACGATAGAGCAGAACTACAAGATAAGAATCGACCACTACGTGAGCATCGATTTCAACGGCTTCATCAAAGCCATTGACGCGCTCGGCGGAGTTGACATAGCGCTGACAGAGAGCGAAGTGAAAGCTCTCTCGCCGATACTCAAGCAGAACGGCTCCGTAGTAAAGGGCGCCAGAACCTATCACCTCAACGGCAACGAGGCTCTCGAATATGCCCGCCTGCGCGAAATAGACAGCGACAGAGTGAGAACAGAACGCCAGCGAACGATTCTTATGGCAATCTTCGCGAAGTTCAAGAAGATGTACTCGACCGAAAACTATTCGACCCTGCTCAGCAAGAGCACGAAGTTCCTCGATCAGGTTCTGCCGCTCGTGAGCACCGATTTCACAAAGAGCGAGATAATCAGCCAGGCAACGACATACGCCGGATATCTCAAGTGGCCCGTGACCGAAGCTATTATCCCGAGAGACAAGACTCCGCTGACGAAGATAAACGGCATTGAGGTGCTGATAGTCAACTGGGCAAAGGTCAAGAATGACATTCACGAAGTCCTCTATCCCGGCATTGAGCCCCAGGAGCAATCCTGAGGCTCATAGATAGGATAATTTACAGCTCGACGCCGCCGACAGGGCGGACAGAGAGAATATAGCACGAACCCGAACCGAATACTTTTTCCATCAGGTCTTTGTACTCATCAAGCTTATTGAGCGGTACAAAGGCCTGAATTGTTCCTGCGAAGCCGCCGCCGTGGACTCTCCATGCGCCGCAGCCGTCAAGCAGCTTTTCGCTCAGCGAAAGTGCGAGCGACACGGGCTGTTCGGACGCTTTCTTACAGGAATAGACATTCTGGTTGTACATATAAGAAGAGCGTCCGCTCTCGATAATATATTTCTTGAAAGTCTCGAAGTCGCCCGCTTTGAGCGCAGCTGCCTGCTTCTCGACGCGCGCGTTGTCGCCATAGAAATGCATGGCGCGAAGCACAGCTCTGTCGCCGCAGGAGGAGCGGATATCGGCTATGTTCTTCATGAACTCGTCCTCGTCGACCTCGCGCAGGACGCTCTTGCCGAGGTATTCGGCGACGCTCTCCATTTCTTTGCGCACGGCGGCATACTCATCGGTAAGATCCGAGTGGCTTCCGCCGGTATCCACGATGCAAAGAGCATATCCGCAGGAGGCAAAATCAAAATCGAGCTTCTCAATAACGGGATTTACGGGGTCGGCAAAGTCGATCTCAACGAACGAGCCGACCGAGCTTGTCATCTGATCGAGCAGACCGCAAGGCTTGCCGAAGAACTTGTTCTCCGCCGCCTGAGCTATCTGCGCGATTTCAACATCGCTCACCTTGCCGTCGTTAAACAGATGGTTGAGGATAGTTCCGAGCAGAACTTCAAACGCCGCAGAGGACGAAAGGCCCGAGCCGGAGAGCACATCGGACGCCGTCGCCGCATCGAATGCGCCGATATTATATCCGCGCGACTTGAACTCGGCGCACACGCCGCGGACAAGCGCCTTTGACTTGCCAAACTCGGCTTCGTGCGGCTCGAGGTCGCTGATATCGATCGTGTCCATGGCGTAGCCTTCGCTCTTGACATTGACTACGGTGCCCTCGCTCTTCGCGGCAACGGCTATGGCATCAAGATTGACGCTCGCGGCAAGCACGCGGCCGTGGTTATGGTCGGTGTGGTTGCCGCCGATTTCGGTTCTGCCGGGTGCGCTGAAGAGACCCGCCTCACGGCCCTCACCGTAGAACTCCTCGAACTCGCCGATGACGCGGCAATAGCGCTTTTTCTGGGCATCGACGGTGCCGGACGGATAGAGCTTTGAAAGCTCGGCGTCATATGCGCCGTCGGTCATTCTTTTTTTCAGGACATCTGTGGTATACATAAATCTACCTCGTTTCCGTGATTAATTATCTTTATTTTTCTTTGAGCTTGAAACGCTCTTTTCAACTAAAAGCCATATGAGGTTGACGCACAAAAGCGATGCGCCGCTTATGGTCAGGGCTATCACCAGGGGCACAAGGAACGCAGACGAGAGCGGATCGAAAACGTTAGTACCCATGAAAGTATAGGACAGCAGCTTCGGCGCAAAGCCCGCCGCCGAAAGCAGGATAAACTGCCAATAAGGGAACCTGAGCGAGCCGTAAATCCGGCTGACGCTGCCGAGCGGGAATCCGGGGATAAGGCGCAGGGCAAAGAGCAGAGCCTTGTTGACCTTGCCGGAGCTCTCGATTATCTTTCTGGCACGTTCATTCTTGCTGATTATCTTCTACGCGTTCCCGCTGCCGAACTTCATACCCTCGAAATATTTGATGCTCATCATAATGATAATTCCGAGGAAGTTCACTATCAACGCCCAATATGACGGCAGAACGACGCCGGTAAGGACGCAGATCGCCGAGACCGAGAGGAACGGAATAAAGGTGCGCACAAGAAAGACTATCAGCATGGCGAGCACGAACTTCCAGCTGATGCCGAGCGACTGTATGAACTGCTCTGCTTCAAGCAGCTTTTCCTGATAGACCTTATACCAGAGCCACAGCTGGTCATATCTCAGCAGATAGACAACTACCGAGACGGCCGCGGCGGATATCAGCAATGCGAAGCCCGCGGCGTTCATTATGCCGCTTCGTGTCCAATGCTTTTTCAAGCCTTCACCTCAACAAAAGTTTACATATAATTGTATAACATATTTCAGATCTTTTCAACTCAAACCGCACAAATTTTGGCGCAAATATCTTTTAAGCGAACGTACAATATGATATAATAGTATCATGATGTGTAATATGCACACAGACATATTATTCAACAGGTCAAGAGGAGGAATTTTCATGGGCAAGAAAGCTGTCATTCTCAGCGGAGGCGGAGCAAAGGGCGGCTATCAGATAGGGATCTGGAAGGTGCTCAGGCAGATGGGATTCACGCCCGACATCGTCGTCGGCACATCCGTCGGCGCACTCAACGGCGCGCTCATGGCGCTCGACAATTTCGACGCGGCGCTCGACATCTGGAAAAATATGAGCATGGACAGCGTGTTTCAGAATTTCGTCAACATGTCCGACGAAGAAAACCCCGACCGTGAATCATACATAAAAGAGCTCGCAAAAGAGGCTATTTTCAAGGGCGGCGCGGACTACACCCCGCTGCAGGAGCGCGTCAAATCGCTCATGGACGAAGAAAAGCTGCGCACCTCGCCGATACGCTTCGGACTGGTCACGACGATGTTCCCGAAGATAAAGCCGGTCGAAGTTTTCATCGAAGATATTCCCGAGGGCAAAGCCGCAGACTATGTGCTCGCGAGCGCGGCGGCGTTCCCGTTCATGAAGTCATATAAAATCGGCGAATCCGCTTTCGTCGACGGCGGATATTCGGACAACATGCCGGTCAAAATGGCTATCGAAGCGGGTGCGGACGACATTGTGGTTGTCAACATCGGCAAGAACCCCGGCGCAAAGTTCGGCGAGGCGGACAATGTCTCGTTCAAATATATCAGCAGCAAAAAGCCGCTCAACGATGTTTTCGGCGGTATGCTGATGTTTGACGGCGACATATCGCGCGGGAACATCCGCCAGGGCGAGCTCGACGCATATAAGGCTTTCGATTTGCTCGACGGTTATTACTATGCGTTCAAGAAATACGAAAAATACAAGATTGCGCCGTTCGAGCCATACTGCGCGAAGAAATTCGACGCGATATTCTCGGGTCTCCCGAGCGCGGGCAGAATAGAGAGAGGCGGACGCGAAAGCGTGCTGAACTTCCTGCGCGGATACGACGACAGACCGTTTGAGTTCAACTCAAACGTGCTCTACTGCGCCGAGACCGCCGGCGATATTTTCGGCATCAACACGCGCGAGGAATACACCGTCGCGAGCTTCGACAAGCTCATAAACGAGAACGCGACGGCGCTCATCACCGAGGAATATGGCACAAAAATCGAGGAGCTGACCGAGAAGCTCGACAAGGGCTTGAGCCTTGATTTGCTCAAGATGGTAGCGAACAATTTTGACAAAAAGTTCCTGCTCGCCTACACGCTGAAAATTCTGCTTGGCGACAGGATAGAATACTCAGACAAGCGCAGGCTTTGGCTGATAGCGGACATCATGCCGCAGGTATTCTGCGCCGCACTCTACTGCTGCGCGTCGATACTCAACGCCAAAGAACACGGAAAGGAAACGCAGGATGAAGATAGTAATTCTTGACGGATACACAACGAACCCCGGGGATCTCAGCTGGGATTTTCTCAACGAATTCGGCACATACACGGTCTACGACCGCACGCCGAAGGAGAAGATAGTCGAGCGCGCTCAGGGGTGCGATATAATCATAACCAACAAGACGCCTATAGACGCCCGGACGATAGCTGCTCTGCCGGAGCTCAAATTTATCACTCTGCTGAGCACGGGCTTCAATGTTGTTGATGTTGATTTTGCGCGCGAAAAGGGCATCCCGGTTTCAAACGTGCCGTGCTACAGCACCTCGGCGGTGGCTCAGCTCGTGTTCGCGTTCATTCTCGAACACACCAACCGCGTTGCGCTGCACAGCGAAGCGGTCCACGGCGGCGAATGGAGCAGCTGCCCGAACTTCTGCTTCTGGAAGTCCCCGCTGACCGAGCTTCAGGGCAAGACCATCGGTATCATCGGCTACGGCAAGATAGGCAAGGCGGTCGCCAAAATTGCAGAAGCTTTCGGCATGGATGTGCTCGCCAATTCGCGCTCCGCAAAAGTCGGAGACTGCGACGGGGCGGTCAGATTCGTTGAGATTGATGAGCTGCTTAAAAAGTCTGACTTTGTGACTCTCCACTGCCCGCTGACTCCGCAGACAACCGGGCTTGTAAACGCCGAGTTTATTGCGAAGATGAAGCCGAACGCATTTCTCATCAACACCTCGCGCGGACCCGTGGTTGACGAGCAGGCGCTCGCCGACGCGCTGAAATCGGGCAGGATATCGGGCGCGGGAGTTGACGTTCTCTCGACCGAGCCGCCGAAAGAAAGCAATCCGCTGCTCGGATGCGAAAACTGCATGATAACCCCGCACATCGCCTGGGCGGGATTCGAGACAAGGACGAGGCTCGTCGGAATAGTTGAAGAAAATCTCAGAGCATTTGTCAACGGCGAACCGATAAATGTGGTGAATAAGTAAAAAAGAAAGCAGAGGCAGAAATGCCCCTGCTTTTTATTATGTGAAGTTCTTGTTAAAAGCTAAAACCGAAAGGAAAGTATTGATGAGAAGCAGATTTATTACAACCGAAATCATTGAAAAATTTCGACTATATCTACTGGATGAAGAAAAAAGCGACAACACAATCGAAAAGTATCTGCGCGATGTAACTGCTCTTGCAAATTTTTGCAAGAGCACTGCAATTACAAAAGAAGTTGTCATTGCATATAAAGAAAAGTTAATCGAAGACCACTACTCTATTTCCAGTATAAATTCTATGTTGGCGGGAATAAACAGTTTGTTTTGCTTCATGGGATGGCACGATTTACGAGTGAAAACGATTAAGTTTCAGCGACAGGTGTTCTACCCGGAAGAAAAAGAACTAACCCGAAAAGACTATGAGCGGCTTTGCCAAGCCGCGTTAAAGGCCAAAGACGAACGATTGTATCTTATATTACAAACTATCTGCGCTACGGGAATCCGTGTGAGCGAGTTAAAGTTTATAACAGTTGAATCTGTACGCAAGGGTAAAGCATTTGTTTCTTTAAAAGGCAAATGCAGATATATTTTCATTGTGCGCGAGTTGCAAAAAAAATTGCTTCGCTATGCAGCAAAGCAAGGAATAGAAGTCGGTTCTGTTTTCATTACCCGCACAGGAAAGCCGATAAGCAGAATCACCGTCTGGCGTGAAATGAAGAATTTGTGCGTCCGAGCAAAGGTGAATCCCAAAAAAGTATTCCCGCACAATCTCCGCCGTCTTTTTGCGAGAGAGTTTTATCGAATAAAAAAAGATATTTCAAAATTAGCTGATATTTTAGGTCACTCAACTATCAACACTACGCGCATATATCTCATGGGAACTGGAACGGAACATCTTCTATATATGGAAAATATGTGTCTGGTTATATGAAGACTTTCCTTATCGCGTAAGAATACATAATTGATATTATGTTGCTAAAATCAGTTTTGTACCTACGCAAAGCTTCTTTTACAGCACAAACATATCATAGATTTCAAAAAATGTCAACATTTTTCGAATATTTTTTCAAAAATGTATTATAAGGTACAGTCTCTATTTTAAAGGTCAATACCTTTTCTATAGGGACTTGTCTTCACACCTGTTTATTTTTTGTAACAAGAAAATTATATATCTTTATTATATAGGTATAGCAACATAATATCAATTATGTAACAACAAAAAAAGGAGAGAAAACGATGAGCACGCAAGAAAACATCTTGGTCAAAGCGAACATCCAAAAAGAAGGGAACAGCAAAAGAATTAAAGTTATTTTCGTTGTGTACCAATCATTATTAATATTTCTTTTGATGATGGGACTCATTTCCGGAAGTTACTCAACCTCACTATCCAAGACTATCGGATGGTTTGATGTTTCATTTTATTACTATAATGTAGAAAGCGGGTACTACAGTCCCTACACCGGATCATGGATTGACACCAGCGGTTCGCACATATATGAGGAAGAAATTATAGCCGTAACCGTTATATTCTTAGTGCTTTGCAGCATTCCACTGCTTTTGGAGGCTGTTCAAAAACGTCAAAGACAAAACACATCGTTGACAATATCGGATTCGGCAGTGTACGGATCTTATGATTCTTTTCTATTTAAAAAGAGCTTTGAGATGCCTATCGAAAAAGTGGAAAGCATCACAGTCTCATCAAATTTTGCAGATGAAATCAGAACCGGAAAAACTCTTGAGCTTCGTTCTGCTTCAGGAAATATCAAGCTTCATTTTGTCCAAAATGCGGAAGAAATCGTAGACGCTAAAGCAAGCACGGCAGAGAAAATCAAAAAAGAAGAAAAAATAGTATCAGCTAACAATGCCGCTCCACAGGTCACCCTTTTGGAAGCTGACAAAATTGAAGCACTGAAAAAATATAAAGAACTGAAAGATCAAGGAATCATTACCGAAGAGGAATTCGATGCCAAAAAGAGTCAGCTGCTTAAATAAGCATGAGGAGGTTGTTATAATGTCAATTAAAATCACCAAAGACAAAAATGCTATCATTGCCGTTATATTATATGGACTTTACGGATTATTTGACTTTTTTGCAGGAACGAAAGATATAGTCGAGATATCAAACAGCACGTGGGTTCTTGTGCTCCGGTTGCTTCTTTGCTCCGCATTCTGCTTTTCTATTCTGTTTGAAAAAAGAATTGCCATAGCTTGTCTTTCCGCAGCCCAAATACTGTTATCCATTGTCTGCATTATCTTTATCGATGATTCTTATCGCGGTAATGATTTTTCTTTTACGGTTTATTTCGAGATTTTTATATATTGGGTTATTATGATGACAATGGCAGCAGTATATTGTGAATCCAAAGAACTAAAGTATAAGCTTATAGGTGTCATCCCTGCTATTATTGCTGTTATGCCTATGATTTTGATTCTTTCTAAAGAATTCGAGTCTATGGATATTCCCGAATATATTGTATTTATCAGCTATTCAATCATAAAGATCGCCGCTCTTTTCTTTATAGGCAAATGGACTACAAGTAGCGTAACCTTTTCAGAGGATGATTCCGATAATACGCCGTCAATAAAAGAATTGAAGCGTAACCTCAAACCGGGAACAGAAACCAGACATTTACGGAATCAGAACTTGCCGAAGGAAGGCTAATTAAACTGTTTTATATTTTCACATAACTGAAAAGTCTTTTAGACGTTCGTCAAGGGCGAACCTATAAATGTGGTGAATGAATAAGCAAAAAGGCTGTCTGCACTGAGATGCAGACAGCCTTTTTCGACTTCACGCCGCGAAAAAGCGGGCGTTTATTTTTATCAGAACGAGAGGATGACTTTCATCTCGAGCTTCTTGTATTTGGGAATTTTATACGGCTTTTTGAGCGTTGCGATCGCGGGGACATCGCCGCCGACGCCCTGCTGTCTGCCGTCGATATTGACAGTCAGGTTCGGTGTGCGTCCAAGCTCGCAGGAGTGAGCCGCATCATAGAGCATCTTCTTCGTATACGGGTGGACGCTCATCTCAAACGGAGTTCCTGCCGCAGTCACCGTGACTCCCCTCTCGTTGCCGACCTTGAGCCATCTGACATCGCAGCGGTTCGCGTTCTCCTGCGGGAACAGGTAATCGTGAATGAAGCTCTCTGCGCTCTGGAAGCGGTAGACTCCGAGACGTGCACCCGTCTTGCGGTCGCAGTAGTTCTCGTGCGGGCCCTTGCCGTAATACTCTATTCCGTCGACGCCGTCGGTCAGCTCAAATGTCAGACCGTAGCGCGGCAAATTGACCGGGGTGATGTTCTTGCAGGTCAGCGACGCGGAAACCGTGCCGTCCGGGAACACAAGGTATTCAGTAACGATACCCGAAAGATACTTCGTGCGCCACTTGACGCTGAGTTTGACGCAGCTGCCGAAATGCTCTGCCTTGACGGAAACAGGGCGCATCATGCGCTCTGCGCTGTCGAAAGCGTGCAGACCGATAAGAGTCTTGACCCACTCAAACGGCACCTGAGCCATGCGCTCGTTGTCGATATTCGCGCGGGAAAACTGCGGGCGAATGCCGCGCTCAAGGCGCTCGACGCCGTCCTTTTTATATGAGCAGAGCTCTCCGGTCTTTTTGCTGAGCTTCACTTCAAAGCCGTTTCCGGAGACGACATAGCACTTGTCGTTCTTTGAATATTTTATTTCAACTTTCTTGCCGTCCGCTTTCGGAGCAGACGAAGAATAGTTATACTTGCCGAGAACAAACTGCTCGCGCGCCATGATGTGACCAGCTTCGAGGTGCATCATATCGCGGCGCAGAATCAGCTCACAGTCGAGCGTGCGCTCGTTTTCGGTTCTGATATCGAACGAGATATCGACATACGCCTTTTCGAGATATCCCTTGTCGGGAAGATCGAGCTCGGCGGATTTGATAAGCCTGCCCTGTTCGCGCAATTCAAGGCGAAGCTTGAAATTCTCGAGCGAGGTGAACATAAAGCGGTTGAGAATAGCTATTCTGCCGTGGCTGAACGAGAAATCGACCTGCTGATAGCATTTGACGACTTCATAATAGTGCGGGTTGGGCGTGCGGTCGCCGCGGAAAACTCCGTTGAAAGCGAAGTTTGAATCATTCGGCTTGTCGCCGAAGTCGCCGCCGTAGTTCCACTTATCCTTGCCGTCTGCGGTCTTTGTTCTTATCGCCTGGTCGGCAAAGTCCCAGATATATCCGCCTGCGAGACGGTCATATTTCTTGAAATCCTCCCAGTAATCGGCGAAGTTGCCCATGCTGTTGCCCATGGCGTGGGAATATTCGCACTCGATGAACGGCTTGTCGATATAATCCGAGGGCTTGAGATGATAGCCAAGGCCGAGGTTCCAAAGCGCGCGGCTGTGGATATGCGGCTTGTTCTCGCCTATCTCCTTCATCGCGGTCTGCACGGTGTACATCTCGCTGAACAGATCGCTCGTTTTGAGCTTCGCGTCGGGTTCATAGTGAACCGGGCGGGTCTTGTCTATCTTCAGAATCTCTTTCTTCATCTCGGCAAATGCGTTGCCGTTGCCGGACTCGTTGCCGAGCGACCAGAAGAGAATACATGAATGGTTCTTATAGCTGTTGACCATATTACGCACGCGGTAGCAGCACTCGGCCGTCCAATGCGGATCACTGCGCGGGACACGCGTTGCGAGGCCGTGGGTCTCGAGGTTGTTCTCACTCATGACGAGAATACCTATCTCATCGCACAGCTCGTAGAATCGGCGCGAATTCGGATAGTGGCAGGTACGCACATTGGTTATGTTGCTGTTCTTGAGCAGTTCAAGGTCGCTTCTGATTATGCTCTCGGGCACGGCGTGGCCGTAGTCCGGGTGGAAATCGTGGCGGTTGACGCCGCAGATTTTGAGCGGAACGCCGTTGAGCAGAATGAACGGACCTCTGCCCGTCTTGCGGTCATAGGACGTTATCTTCACTTCTCTGAAGCCGAATTTATGCTCCCTGCGGTCGGTGTACTCACCGCCGGAAAGAGTGACACGGACAGTGTAGAGATACGGATCCTCATGGCTCCAGAGTTCAAAATTGCTGACGGGTATTTCAAAAGAAATATTGCAATATTCGCCGTCCGCAAGGGGTTTTACTTCCGCTTCGGCAGACGCGAACCCTGCGCCGTCGGCGCGAAGAATCTCGACCTTGAGCTTGCCGCCGTCGAACTGAGCGCGGCGCGCCTTGACAACGCAGTCAAGCTTGAACACGGCGGACTTGAAATCCTCCGCCATCTCGCTGCGCATATACATATCCTCTATAAAAACTTTCGGCTCATAGACGAGCGTCACATCGCGGAAGATACCGGAGAGGCGCCACATATCCTGATCCTCAAGATAGCTGCCCGTGCAGTAGCGGCGCACGGTGACTGCGAGGCGGTTGGTACCCGGATGAACAAAGTCCGTTATATCGTACTCGCACTCGTCAAATGTATCCTGAGAATAGCCGACAAACTTGCCGTTGACAAACACTTCGCCGCTCGAATTGATGCCGCCGAAGTGAATAAATATATTGTCCTCGGTCTCGTCGACCTCAAACTCGCGGACATAGAGCCCGCAGGAGTTGAGCTCCGGCTTTATGTAAGGGATCTTCGTGGTGGAGATTGCCTTGGGATAATTGATATTGGTATATATCGGGGTGTCGTAGCCCTTTATCTGCCACTCTGACGGAACTTCGAGATCGTCGAACGAGCTCAAATCAAAATTGGGCGCATAGTAGCCCTCGATGATATCGTTGACGCTCTCGCAATAATGGAATTTCCAGACGCCGTTGAGGCTGACGGTCTTTTTCTCCCACGCCTCATCGCGCGGAAAACCGGCTGCGCTTCGCGGCTCTGTGTTGACGGAATATACGTCTATATCCTGCCAAAATTCTTTCTCTGTATTTTTTGCCATAATGACCCTCCCGGGAAATGAAAGTCTTTTGATAATATTATCATACACCGAGCGTTCCAGTCAAGAACGCAAAAGTATAAAAAACGGCGTGCGCCGCCTTTTTGAGCTTCGCACGCCTTCAGCCTCAGTTCAGCTTGTCGTATGCTTTCAAAAATTCAGTCACATCGGCGAGCATTTTTTCCGTGCCGCCCGCGGTGTTGCTCTCGAGATTCAAAACGAGAATCGGGTCATGCACACTCATGCGCAGCAGGAACCATCCGTCGCCGTTATCTTTGTCAGTATTTATTCTGATGCCCTCGTAGTTTATCTTCTCCGCCTGCCAGCCGTCGCGCTCTTCGGCGAGAGCTTTCAGGTCGGCTATAACTTTTTCGCCGTATGGCTTGAAATCTTCAAGGTCTATCTTGAACCTGCGCTCAAGCTCTTCCGCCGGCTCTTCAAGGTCGGAGATAAAGCTCTCGAGGCTGCCGTCGCTCTTTTTGAGCAGAGCCGCTTTTATAATCAGCTTCGTGACAAGATACGCGCCGTCATCGAGATAATAATTCTCCCTGAACGCGGCATGACCGGAGGTCTCTATAGCAAGCGGGCAATCGATGCCCTCTTTGTTGAGCTCAATTTGCTTGTTGATAACATTTTTATAGCCGCGCTTAAATCTGATATGCTTGCCGCCATGCGCCTCGATGAACTTCGTGAGTCCTGCGGAGGTTACGGAGTCGGTGACTATAACCGCGCCGGACTCGTTTTCGAGAATGACCGCCGATATCATGGCGACAAGGCGGTTGCGGTTGAGCTCTCTGCCGTCGGAGAGAATGCAGCCCGCTCTGTCAACATCGGTGTCAAACACAATGCCGAAATCGGCTTTTGTCTGTTTGACCCGCTCGGCGGCGCTATCTATCATGACGGAAGACTCGGGGTTCGGCACATATACGGGGAAGTTGCCGTCCGGCTCGAGATTCATGCTCGGCGAGACATCGGCACCCAGAGGAGCGAGGACTTCGGAAGCGTAGAAGCCGCCCGCGCCGTTTCCGGCGTCTACCATTATTCTCATACCTGCAAGAGGTTTGTCGGCCTCGTCCATGCCGATGCCTTTGCAGATAAGCGAGCGCAGATGCGCGGCGTACTGCTTCATATGGTCGCACGAGGTTATTTGGGCAGGAGCATCGCCGAGTTCGATATTCTCCGCTTTTTCGAGTATGTAAGCGATATCGGGCGAATCGAGTCCGCCGTCGACGGTGAAAAATTTGAGTCCGTTTCTGTCGCCTGGGTGGTGGCTCGCAGTCATCTGAACGGAGCCGTCGCAGGGCAGATCGAGCACCGCCATAAACATGGCGGGAGTGGAGCTGAGCGAGCAGTCGATTATATTGACCCCGCGCAGAGCGAGTCCCCTGGCGACCGCCGCGCTTATACGCCCGGCCGAAAGGCGCGGGTCGTGACCGATGGCAACGGTTAGCTTATCCGCCGCTTTGCCTGTCTTTTCGCTGAGAAAATCCGCAAACGCCGCGCTCGCCTTTGAGATAAACTCGTCGCTCATATAGAGCGGCTCGTCGCCGTTTCCGATGCCTATTCCGCGGATATCCGTTCCGCTCTTGAACTTTTTATAGATGCCTGTCATATCCGTTCCTCCCGTTTCTTCTGCGTCATTCGGCGCAGATATCGTTTTTGATTTTGCCGTAGGTCTTTTCGCCTATCCCGTCGACATTCGTTATCTCTCACGGATAGATAAATTCTCCGTGTTCCTCGCGGTAGCCGACAATATTTTCGGCTTTCTTTTCTCCGATGCCGTCGAGCGCGGTCAGCTCTTCTTTGTCGGCGGAGTTTATGTCAATCCCGCCGCCGTGCGAAGAGGTATATTGAATTATACTCCCGGCGCGGCTCGGAGAGAACCGCAGGGCGAATACCGCAGATATTGCGGCGGCGAGCAGAATGAACGCGGACGCCGCAAGCAGAAGTTCGTTTTTCGATCTGCTCACAGCGTCCACCTCCGGCAATTTATTGAATTTATTGTAACATATGGAAGACGGGATTTCAACCGATTATTATTTCAAAAATCCCACCAACTCATCCGTGTCGCGCGGGTTGATGCGCTTGGAGATTATATATGTCTTGTCGCTGCCGTCCGCGTTTTTCTCGCCGAAGCGGCCGTAGGACGAGGTGACCGCAGTGCCGTCGAGAAGCACGACATTGCCGCAATAGGCGGTGTCGGCGTTCGCTTCTATTTCGGGCTCGGTCTGACCGTCGAGATAAGTGTGGGCAATCTTGATTCGATAGTCGCCCTCGGTGCCGTTTTTCAGGTCGTCGTAGCTGCCTATCCACGCTATCCAGCCCTCGCTGTACCAGTCGCCGTTGTCGGAATGGAGCTTCACTTTTTCCGGGTCACGCTCTATCGAGCGAAAGGTTATAAACAGTCTGCCGTCTTTCAGATAGTCCGCCTTGTGGCGCTCGCCGTTGAGAGCCGCGGGGGCATGGACGGGTTCCGACCATGTTTTGCCCTCATCGCGCGAAAACGAGATAAGTGAATTTTCCTTCTTCGTGTTCGAGCGCGAGATGAGGCAGAGCTCGTCGCCCTCTCCCCTGTCGCTTCGTATGACTTCGACCTCGCACATATTCGAACGCAGTTCTATATCTCTGTGGGCGGCGAAATATTTTTCCGGCTCGCTCCACTGCACGCGCCCCTCGGGGGTGAAGCTGAGGATAGTTTTGTAGTTATAGAAATCGCCGTCGTGGAAAAAGCCCATCCATTTATCGACAAATTTGCCGTTCTCCTTGAGCCTTGTCAGCGACGCCATGGCGACTATCGGAATAAGCTCATAGCCGTCGGCTCGCGAATAAAATGTTTCAAACTCGCTCCATGTTTCGCCCTCGTCGCAGGAGACGGAGCAGTTGAAGCCGCCGGGAGTATCCATTCCGGGCCACTTGGAGTTGGCGGAAATGAGAATCAGTTTGTCGGGCGTGCCGTCCGAAAATTCGAGGCGGTAGACAGTCGGTGTCTCGAGCGATTTTTTCCACGACTCGGGCGGAGAGGCTATATTTTTTGTGTAGCTGCGCCCGCCGTCCGCGCTTATTTTATTGAGAACGGCGCCCTTGCCGTGACCGTGGGGATACACAGTAAGAATATCGCCGTTTTTGAGCAGAACAGAGTCGGGATGGCCGAGATAACTTTCGCTGTCGTCGACCACGGTCTGCTCATAGAGATAAGCGTATTTTTCCGCCGTATTCTCCGGCTTCACGCTCAGATCGAGCTGAGGGACGATATAATTTTTGCCGATAAAATCATTCACAGTTTTACTCCGCTATCGCTCTTATTCTGAACGCCTTGACGCCGTGGGGCTCGACAAATGCGCTGAGTGTTGTATTGATGACGGAAGTCTCCTTTGTCCACAGGTCATATACCTCATATTCCTGCGCGAGCGGAGTGGTGATATACGAGCGGCAGACGATATCGTCCATGCGGTGCTCGAAATATCTCGTGTCGCTGCCCTTGTTGAAGAAGCAGACCGCGACATCTCCGTTTTCAAGCGGCTTTATGAGCGTATCGGCTATGATAGTTGTCTTTATTCTTCTGCACTGCTCGCCGAGCGAATCCTGATCGATAGCAATCATATCTCTGTCGGTGAGTATTTTCAGCGTCTCGTTCTCCGTGTCGGCGGTGCCGTCCTCGCGGATAAATTCACGCACATCGTTGCCGAGAATGAGCGGAGCCGCCATGAAGCACCAGAGGGTGAAATGGCTGCGGTTCTCTTCGGCAGTCAAATCTCCGTTGCCGACCTCGAGCATATCCGGGTCGTTCCAGTTGCCCTTGCCGGAATATTTGAAGAGATTGACATTGACTTCGTATATGCCGAGAACCGACTTCCAGTTTGCCTGGATATCAGGCGTCGTGCGCCAAAGGTTGCCTGCCGCCGCGCCCCAGCGCCACGAAAGGTTTCTGCCCCACTCGCAGATGGAATAGACTATCGGGCGCTCCTCGGTGCCGTTTCTATCGGCATATTCGGCGGTTGCACGCATGAGCTCTCTGCCCATCTTAGCATACTGGATAGCCGCGCTGTCCTGTCTCGAAGCGACGGGGTTTTCAAGCTCGATTGTGTTCGAGCCCGCTTCGAGGGTTATCTTCACCTGATGTCTGCCGTCGGCGGTGGAGCCCTTGGTCGGCGGGACGGTGGTAGTATACTTATCCTCGCCGTTGACGGTGACTTCGAGATATTTGAAGCTGTTGCTCTTCTTTCTGATTCCGAGGGTGAGTGAATATTCGCCCGCCTCCGGGACTTCGACGGTAAACACCGCCGAGCCTCTGTGGGCGGAGAGACCGGAGATATATCTTCCGGAATCGAGGCGCTTGTCCTCCATTATTTTCGCGTCGCCGAAGAGTGCCGCATCATCTGCGGGAACGGTAGTTTCAAACGAACCGTCGGCGTTGGAGACGCAGATATATTCAATATAGGGCGCACGCATCGGGATAGGCACATTGTGGCAGAAGTCATATTTAAAATATTCAACTCCCCACTCGGCAAACGTGTCCGCATCTATAGCCTCATTGCCGAGGCTCGCGGGCAGATCCTCGCAGGTAAGCGATCCGTTGGATGAATATATGCCGAGCTTGAGTCCGAGTTCGTTTATGCTCTTCACAAGCGCGGGTATGCCGCTCGGGAAGTTTGCAAAATCGCCCTGGAGTCTGCCGTTCTCGTCGCGCATGGATGACTGCCAGCAGTCGTCGAGATTGACATACTGATATCCCGCGTCCGCGAGTCCGCTCACCTTCATGGCTTCGGCTATTTCGAGAATAAGCTTCTCGTCGATTCTGTTTCTGAAAGTGTTCCAGCTAGACCAGCCCATCGGCGGGGTCAGAGCCGTGCCGTTTGAATATTTTTCATCGGTCGGGAAAGTGAGCTTGACGCTGTTAATCGCGTTTTTCGCCATATCCTCCGCCTCGTTTTTATCGGGCAGAATGTTCGGCGCAAACTTCTTGACCGCCGCATATGCTCCCGCGGCGACGCCTGCGAGGGCAGTAAGTTTGAATATCGATCCCATGAATATCAGTCCTTTCGGTTTAAAAACAAAAATCCACTTCTGCGAGGTTGTAAACCCGGCAAAACTGTGGTATTATTTAGTTAAACAAAAGACATTTCAAGATTGTCTTTCATATAGAAATATATCATATATACGCTTTTTGTCAAGGCAAAACGCGAAGATACGGAGGAAAACATGAGCACACAGAGACTTGTTAAAACATTCTGCGACCTTGTTTCAACAGGCAGCGAAACGGGTCACGAGCGCGCATTCTGCATAGAACTCGAAAAGGCGCTTATCGAGGCGGGCTTCGAGGTTGAGCGCGACGAAGAGGCCGGCAAGAAGTGCGGCTCGGACGGATTCAACATATACGGCTATCTCCCCGGCGAGGGCGAGAGCGTGCTGCTCTCCTGCCACACCGACACCGTCACTCCCGGCGCGGCGGTCACACCCGTTGAGCGCGACGGAGTTATATATTCTGACGGCACGACAATTCTCGGCTCGGACGACAAGTCCGGCATAGCGGAGATAATCGAGGCTGTCGCAAGGCTCAAGGAAAACGGCGAAAAGAACAGACCCGTCGAAGTCCTGTTCTCCCTCTCGGAAGAAGTCGGCATGCTCGGCTCGCGCTATGCGGACTACGGCAAGATAAAGAGCAAGACGGCTCTTGTGCTCGACGGCGAGGACATCGGCGAAATAGTCAACTCCGCCGCGGCAAATCTAGTCATGTCATTCAGATTTTTCGGCAAGAAGGCGCACGCCGGCGTATGCCCCGAGAACGGCATACACGCACTCAAGGCTGCGGCATACGCGGTCGCAAACATCCCCGTGGGTCATGTTGACGAGATAAGCGTGCAGAACATCAGCAATTTCGTTTCCGAGGGTCCGACCAATATCGTAGCGGACAAAGCGTCGTTTGACGTGGAGTTCCGCTCATATGACGAGGACACGGTTCAGAAGCACATCGCCGACGCGCTCGCGGTCATGAAAGAGGCATGCGAGAAGTTCGGAACCACATTTGAATATGACAGCGAACGCCACTCCGGCGCGTTCACCGTTGACCCCGAGTCGCAGTTCATAAAAGATATTTTTGCGGCATACGAGGCGGCGGGCATACGCCCGTATCTCTCCAAGACGCTTGGCGGCTGCGACGCTTCAAACATTGCACTGCACGACATCGCCGTTGTCAACATCGGCACGGGTATGCGAGACGTTCACACGACGGCAGAGAACATCTCAATAAAAGACATGGAGGACAGCACGCGCTTCCTCTGCGAACTGCTCAAGGCATAAACAGTACCCCCGAAAGGAGCTTTTGATATGAAACTTATAACAGCGGTTATCGGCAAAAAGGACCTCAACCCCGTCTGCGACGCACTCAGGGAAGCGGGATATTCATTCACGAAGATCCCGACCTCCGGCGGATTCCTGCGCAGCAGCAACATGACTCTGCTCATCGGCGTTGACGACGACAAGCTCGCCCATGCGGTCGAGCTGATAAACAGCAACTGCAAGACCCGCACCGAGCAGGCTGAGGACAAGAAAGTCAAGGTCGGCGGCGCAACTCTGTTCGTGACAGATGTTGAGCGGTTTGAGAAGATGTAAAAAACAATAAGCCGCCCGGATACCAGCGGCTACGAAAGAAAAACGAACGGCTGCAGCAAATCGCTGCGGCTGTTTTTTATATGACGAAAAATATATAATAAATAAAAAGCGCGGGGACAAGCAATGAACAATAGCGAAAACCGGTAGGAGCAAAAACTTCGACCGGTTTTTTATTTGAGATAAGCCGTAAATTCTATTGTGTTGCCGTCCGTAAGCTCGGCCTTTATCGAGCCCTTATGAGCCTCCGCTATGCCCCGCGCTATCGAGAGTCCTATTCCGAAGCCGCCCGCGCTTCGCGCCTTGTCGGTGCGGTAAAAACGGTCAAACAGCTTCTTTGTCTCGTCCGCGTCAACATTTTCGCAGCCGTTTGACGAGCGTATAACAACACCCCGCCTGTCCTTTTCGAGCCTTAGCGTTATAGGGGAGCCGGGAGAGGCATATTTCACGGCGTTGTCAATCAAAACGGATACCAATCGGCGCACCGCATACTCGTCGCCCGTATAGCGAATACCCGGAGCGATATCCGTTTCGAGCCTGTGCCCCGGACGATAAGGCGGTGGCTGCGTGTTCTGCGTTCCTCTTTGGATAGCTTCTGACGCAACATTTTTTCCCGGTTCTCAAACTGCCGGATTTTCTTCTTTCCGTCCTCAATCTCGGCTTGCAATTCCTCGCGGGTTTTCTCTCTCGGTTTCGTCATGGGTGGTCGCTCCTTTCTGTCCGTAGACATAGAAAAAGGACAGTCGATTTGCTCGGCTGTCCTGATGGTAGTATTAAATTTTCATAGGGTTATCCGTTGAAAGAACTTAGGTCAAGCGCACCATTATTTATCAGCTCTTGGATAATGGTAGCCAAATCGTTTTTCACACTTTCGCTTTCAGTTTTTGCACCCGCATTTTCAACATATACGGTGCTATCTCCCAACTTAAATGTCGCATAGTAAATTACATTCTGTTCTCCCACGCTGTTCCGGTCTGTTACAAAATATCCTGCCGTCACGCTTGTGCCATTTACTTCGCTACTTTCTTCACTTCCTACAATCTTCGTATCAAGTAGTGCTATATCCGTTGTAGATATTACCACTTTGGCATTTTCGATTTTTCCCTCAAAACCAATCAATTCTTTGTTGCTGTCGGAAACAGTATCATCAACACGAAAAACTGCATGAGCTGTAACGGTCAAGTTTGGAAAAAGAGATGCAGCTTCCGTTTCCGTAAGTTGCCTTGTTGTTATAGTCCCGTCAATGTCAATGCTTGAGCCAGCAGTTTCCGATTTTACAAAGATGATTTCATTTCCGTTGTCCAAAGTGGCAATGTCAGTTTTGTTCCCGAACAATCCACTTTGAAATACGCCTACGCCTAAAACAGCAATTAATGCAAAGCAAGCCGCCATAGCTCCCCACTTAACCCAACCGGGTTTCTTTGCTTTCTTTTTGTAGTTAAGGGCTTCATCAACATATTTCGTATCAAGTTCACTCATAGCGTCGGAAAACTTCTTTGCGTTCATACGAATACCTCTCTTTCAATCAAGTATTGTTTCATCTTCTCTCGGATACGGGTCAGCCGGACAGAGATATTTTTCTCTGAAAGCCCTACAAACTCGGCTATATCCTTGTAGCTGTCAGAGAACCAATAGCGGCGCATGAAGATAACACGGTTTTCGACCGTCAGCGTGTTCAAAAATTCCTCAATGATACGGGCTAACTCTCTGGCCTCAATCTCTGCTTCTACTGTGTTAGGGGCTGCTATGCAGGCTTCGATTTCCTCCATAGCAATCGTGTAATGGCTGCTTCGTTTTGCTGCCTCCTTTCTGTAATAAACCTTCAATGAAATGTTCCGAACTATTTTACAGATATAAGTCAGCAGTGGATTGGGGCGCGCCGGGGGAATCGCGTTCCATGCGCCTAAATAGGCATCGTTTACACATTCTTCCGCACCTTGCCTGCTCCCTACGATATGGTAGGAAAGATTGTGGAAGTCTTTTCCGTATTTTATGTCCAGTTCCCGTATGCCTTGTTCTGAACGCGCGAAAAACAATTCAATGATATTTTCATCTGTTATCATCACATCGCCTCCTTTCCGGCTACACCTATATACTACGGTTTTAGCTGCAAATACTACATCAAATCTCAAACTTTTTCAAAAAAATTATACCACATCTTTTTGAATAGTGCGTGACAAGTTATCGGTATGTGCTTTCGCCGCTTCGCTGGCGGCTCTCCGGCGTTTCTCGCTGTATGGGGCGGTCAGACGGAAAGAGAAACGCCCCTTTGCAATATCAAACTCCATGCAGCCCGTGTCCGGGTCTGTGTCGGTCTGGCGGCACTGGTCAGGGTGCTGTCCGGCGTAGGCGGCAAGCCGCTTCTTTAAGTCGGTGTTGTGGGTGCGGATATGGATTAGCGGGTCTTTCTCGTCAAACCATATATCGGTGGTCTTTTCCTGCTTCGTAAGCCCTGTTCTCATAAACTCTCCTTTCTGCGCCCCTGTTACGCAATAGGGGCATTTTTCGGGTGTTTTTCCCGGCTCTTGACTTGGGGAAAATAAGGACAAGGCGGACAACCCGGACAGCAGCCCGGCGACACACCGCCCGACGGCGATCCGCGCCAAAACGGTTCGTGACAGATGTTGAGCGGTTTGAGAAGATGTAAAAAACAAATGAACCGTATATAAAAACCGAGCGGCCGCAGCAGTTTGCTGCGGCTGTTGTTTGTAAAGATATATACAGCACAGGGACAGGCAATGAAGAATAAAATATCCGAAAACAAAATATTTATTGCAACGCCGCTCATACTCGGAGCACTCTCATTATTCGCATTTGCGATTTATTTTCACAGCGCAAATCACGCGCCATACACATATACCGGTGTTATAATTGCAGGACCGATACTCTCATTTATCGGCGTGATTATTTCTTTCATCACACGAGAAAGCAGAAAAGCATGTCCGACATTGTGGATATGCGGGCTTGCCGCCTGCATGTTCGGCTTTATAATATGTGTTATGGTTATTTTGATATTGATAGTGTTTGTGGAGGCGAGAATCAGTGAATCGTGATGTTAATAATTGGAGTTTGAGGGTATAAAAATTTTTGCACTTATTTATCGCAAGCGTAAAGCCCCGTCGGATAACCGGCGGGGCTTTGCTATATTTGCTGTATTTTATTTGCCTTCGTTCTGAAGCTTCTGCATATCCGCGGCGCGAATGGCAGTTCTCATTATCTTGCCGCTGCTGGTCTTGGGCAGCTCTCTGACGAACTCGACAACGCGGGGATATTTATACGGTGCGGTCGCGTGCTTGACATGGTTCTGTATCTCCTTGACAAGCTCGTCGCTCGGCTCATAGCCCTTGGCGAGGACAATGGTCGCCTTGACGACCTGACCTCTGTCAGGATGCGGCAGAGCGGTGACTGCGCACTCGAGCACGGACGGATGCTCCATCAGCGCACTCTCGACCTCGAACGGACCGATGCGGTAGCCGGAGCACTTGATAACATCGTCGTTTCTGCCGACGAACCAGTAGTAGCCGTCGCCGTCGCGCCATGCGGTGTCGCCGGTGTTATAATATCCGAACTTGAAGCTCTTCTCCATCGCGGCATCGTCTTTCCAGTAGTCGCGGAAGAGTCCGGTCGGATGACCCTGATCGACCCGGATGCAGATAGAACCGACCATACCGTCCTCGCACTCCTCGCCGTTTTCGTCGAGCAGGGCGATATCATAGCCGGGTGCGGGCTTGCCCATTGAACCGGGCTTTATCTCGACCCACGGATAGTTTGCGAGCAGGACGGAGGATTCACTCTGGCCGAAGCCCTCGTATATTCTCATGCCCGTCAGTCTCTCTATCTGATGGAAAACCTCGGGGTTGAGCGGCTCACCCGCGAGGCAGGCGTGCTCAATGTAGCTGAAATCGTATTTTGAAAGATCCTCTTTTATCAGGAAGCGGTATATGGTCGCGGGGGCGCAGAATGTGCTCGGGCGGATACGCTCCATAGCCTCAATCATATCGATCGGGTGGAACTTCTCGGTGTCATATGCGCCGACAGCCGCGCCGCAGATCCACTGGCCGTAGATTTTGCCCCATGCGAACTTTGCCCAACCGGAGTCGGTCTGGGTCATATGTATCTTGTTCTCCTTGACGCACTGCCAATATCTCGCGGTCGTTATCTGACCGAGAGCGGAGGAGAAATCATGGCGCACCATCTTGGGCATTCCGCTCGTGCCGGATGAGAAATAGAGCAGAGCCGTATCGGTGACAACGGTTCTCTTCTCAGGATCGGTCGGGCGCTCGAACTCGGTCGAATAGCCGCCGATAACGGAGCGGTAATCTATTGCGCCGTCAACGGGCTTGTCGCCAACGGTGACATAATATTCGAGGTTCGGGCACTCGGGCAGGGAGTCACGGACATGCTGAACAACATCGTCGTCGCCGACGGTTATGAGCATTTTAACGCCCGCCGCATTTATGCGGTAGACATAGTCTTTCTTCATCAACTGGAACGATGCGGGGATGACCGTTGCGCCGATTTTGTGGAGCGCGGTTATGATAAACCAGACTTCGGGGCGCTGCTTCAAAACGAGCATGACTATGTCGCCCTTCTTTATTCCCTTTTCGAGCAGGAAGTTGACAGCCCTGTTGCTGTTGTCTTTTATGTCTTTGAAAGTGTAGCGCGCCATATCGCCGGCATCGTTCGTCCAGACGAGGGCGAGCTTCTCGGGCTCGATATCCGCCCACGCATCAACAACATCGAAACCGAAGTTGAAATCATCGGGCACATTTATTTTGAAATTCTGCTTCATATCCTCATAGCTGTCAAAGTCATAGCGGGGACAGAAGCGCTTGATTATATCATCCATTTTTTCTTTTTCCTTTCGGGGGGTGTCGCAGTTTTATTCGTTGATAACGGTCAGGAATCTTGTTCTTCCGTCTACCGCCGCCTGGCCGTGCGGGAGGTTCGGATCGAAGTAGATAGCGTCGCCCTCATTGAGGATAAACGAATTCTTGCCGACCGTTACCTTGACCTTGCCCTCAAGGACGAGGTTGAACTCCTGGCCGGAGTGCATAACGAGCGCGGGCTCGGTCTCCTGCTCTTCGAGCGTAACGAGCATCGGCTCCATCTGGCGGTTCTTGAAGTTAAAAGCAAGGCTCTCGATATAATAGCCCGAATATCTGTCAACTCGAACTCCGTCGCCGCGTCTGACGATAGTGTAGCTGTCCATTCTCGGGGATTCACCGGTCATAAGCACGGTGCAGTCCGTGCCGAGTGCCGCCGCTATGGCGTAGAGCGCGCTGACGGGGATATCTTTTTCGCCCGACTCGTATTTTTCATATTCATCATGGGAGATATTCAGCTTCTCCGCCATTTCGGTTATCGATATTTCAAGGATCTCTCGCAGTTCCTTAATTCGCTTGGGTATCTGTAAAAGCTCGTCGTTCATTCTGTGCCTTCCTTTCCGTATATATGCGGTCTTGATGCGAACTATATTCTATTATTTTACTCTACATATATAGTTTTTTCAAGTGTACAGAGCAAATATAGGTTCAAAAATAATTGCGGTTTTGTTGTTTTTGCAATAGAAACGCGGGCGTTTATATGCTATAATATAACACTGAAAACGAAGTGAGGAGGCTCGGTATGACAAACATCACCGAAGATATCAAATATATCGGAGTAAACGACCGCGAAATCGACCTGTTTGAGGGTCAATACGAAGTGCCCAACGGCATGGCATATAACTCATATGTCATTCTCGACGAAAAGGTTGCCGTCATGGACACGGTGGACAGGCACTTCACCGCCGAATGGCTCAAAAATCTTGAATCGGCGCTCGCCGGCAGGCAGCCCGATTATCTCATAGTTCAGCACATGGAGCCCGACCACTCGGCGGGCATCGCGGAATTTTCCGCAGCTTATCCCGACGCCGTGATAGTCGGCAACGACAAGACTTTCACGATGATAAAAAATTTCTACGGCGGGGATTTCATTAAAAATTCGCTTCCCGTCAAAAACGGCGACACGCTCTCGCTCGGCGAGCATGAGCTGAATTTCGTCTTTGCGCCGATGGTTCACTGGCCGGAGGTCATGATGACTTACGACGCAAAGGACAAGGTGTTCTTCTCGGCGGATGCGTTCGGCAAGTTCGGCGCGCTCGACGCGGACGAGGACTGGGCGTGCGAAGCGAGAAGATACTATTTCGGCATCGTCGGAAAATACGGCGGACCCGTGCAGACGCTGCTCAAGAAAGCCGCCGGGCTCGATATCGCGGTCATATGCCCGCTCCACGGACCTGTTCTCAGCGAGAATCTCGGATATTATCTGAATCTCTATGACATCTGGTCATCCTACGGCGTCGAGAGCGAGGGAGTCTGCATCGCTTACACTTCTGTATACGGCAACACGAAAAAGGCTGTCGAGTATCTTGCCGAGCAACTCAGGGCTGACGGCTGCGCAAAGGTCGCGGTCAACGACCTTGCCCGCTGCGACATGGCGGAGGCTGTTGAGGACGCGTTCCGCTACGGAAAGCTCGTGCTCGCGACGACCACCTACAACGGAAGCATATTCCCGTTCATGCGCGACTTCATCGACCACCTGACCGAGCGCGGATATCAGAAGCGCACAGTTGCGTTTATCGAGAACGGCTCATGGGCGCCGACCGCCGCGAGGAACATGGCGAAGATGTTTGAAAACAGCAAGGATATCGAGCAAGTCGGTACGGTCACTATTCGTTCCGCAATGACCGACGAGAACAAAGCGCAGCTCGACGCGCTCGCAAAAGAGCTTGCATAAAGAATAAGCAAAACTGCCGAACCCGTAAAAAGATTCGGCAGTTTTTATTTTAGTATAGATTCAAGTTTGCGAAACACATCTTTGCTCTCCGGCAGGAACGGAAGAAGCTGAAAATCATGGAAAAGTCCGTCGTATTTATAGAGCTTCGCATCGACGCCTGCGCTGAGCGCATTGGCGAAAGCCGTGTCGCTGTCGCTCTCCCCCACCTCTGCCGTACCGCAGAAAAAGGCCGTCGGCGGGAAGCCTGAAAAATCGGCAAATGACACCGAGAGATACGGGTCGAGGAGTTCATGCTCCCCGGCATATTTTGGGCGGCGTCTGAAATACGCTTCGTGATCTTTAAATTTTTCTTTCTTCGCAATACCGTAAAACGGGTCACTGTGGCAGTTTCGCTCATATGATTCGCCGCAGGCTGTCATATCGCCCCAGAGCGAAAAGCAGATGAGCTTTTTGGGCATCGGTCTGCCGGAATCCCGGAGCTTCTGCGCGAGGGCGAGCACCAGATTTGCGCCGCTGCTGTCCCCAAGGACTACAATATTTTGGGGCTTTATGTCCTTTGCTGTCAGCATATCCCACGCGCTCATGACATCGTCGAGCTGCGAAGGAAAGATATATTCGGGCATGGTTCTGTAATCGACGCTGAAAACGGCGGCTCCGCCTGCGGCACGGCTGTATTTCAGTGCGAGGCGGCGATAAGCATCAATAAGCTTTATTTTGAAGCTTCCGCCGTGGATATGAAAAATCACTGTGTCCGTTCCTGACTTTTCGGGAATGAGACTTTCGACAAAACATTCGCCGCAGGGAGTTCGGGTCATGGTATAGCCTTTCGGAGGCTTATATCTGCTGACTTTATTTTTTGCCGCCGCGCCCGCGTTCGAGCTCATATTCTCGTTCTTTATAAATCGGGAATGAAACACGGCGCTGAGCAATGCGCTTGTTATTCTTGCCGGCACGGAAGCCATAATTATACTCCACTGCCGAGCACGGCGTTCATATTTTTGACCAGCGGGTTCATGATGAATGGAATGAGCGTGCCCGCCTTTACAAAGCAATAGACTTCGTTCCACAGGGCATAAAATGCGAGCTTCTGCTCCGCTTTTTCGCTCGCGCCGTATTTTTTAAGATATGTGTCGCATAGGAAGAAGCGTTTGCCGGTCAGGTTGTTGAACTGGAACAAATCATATTCGCGGTCGGCATACATGGAGTTGAGCGGATCGATGAACCCGGTTATCCTGAGCCCCTTGCCGACCATTATGTTGCCGACATTCAAATCGCCGTGGATAAGGCAGGCGTCGGATATGGACTGGGAGAAGATATCCGAAAATTTGTCTCTCGCGCGGCTCATGGCCGAGACTATTTCGTAGGACAGCTGTCCGTCCTCCGAGAGCTGCTTTGCCGCCAAATAGACATCATCCATAAACGGCTCGTAACACTCGAGCCAGGATGAGAACTGCGGGTTCATTGTGTCGCCGAATTTGTCGCACCGACACTCGTGGATGCCGTGGAGAGCATCGGTCACTTTATCGGCGAAAGCCAGCTTCGCGCTTTTTGAATAAAGCAGCTTGCCGAATGACATAAAGAGCGTGCTGCCCTCGATTTTGTCCATAACATAGCAGTCGAGCGGTATGCTGCCGTCAGCACTGCGGAAATAGAGAACCTTTGGCATACGCACGCCGCAGTTTTCGGATAAAAGCTGTAAATCGTGAGTCTCTTTTTCGAGCATTCCGTCGGCGCGCAGGAATTTGACAACCGCCTCACTACCGTCGCCGAAGGTCACGCCGACCGCCGTACCGAACGATCCGCCGCCGAGATTTTTTGTTTTAACGCCGCTTTTGCCGAGTCCCTCTTCGCAGACGGTGAGAGCATATTCCGCCGCCTTTTCGGATTCGAGAGATTTCGGGGTCACTTTTTCCACATTCATAGCACCGCTCCGTTTCGTGTTTGTTCAATACAAATTCTATCAAATTCCGCAGAAATATAAAATATCCCGGGGACGCTTTTTTCTATCCCCGGGAAACTTTATTCTGTCATTTTTCTGTATGCGCTCGGCGTCATGCCATAAGATGCGAAGAACTGCTTATATAATCCGGACGGGTTGTTATACCCCGCCTCGCGGGCGATTTCTTCTATCGGAAGATCGGTGTCCGCCATGAGTTGAGCCGCTTTTTGCAGCTTGTATAACAGCAGCAATTCCGAAAAGCTCGCGCCGAGGCGTTCTTTTATCATGCGCCCGGCGTATTTTTCGCTGTAGCCAAGCGTTGACGCGAAGCCGTGAAGAGACGCGGAGCCGACATTCCCGGCGAAATAGAGATTCAGCTCATCAGCAAGATGCTCGTCTCTATTGTTCCCGCCGCGCAGAAGTTCAATAAATAAAAGTGAGAGATAATTTTCAACAGCACGTTCGGAATAGTCCGCGCCGCCGTAATATTCGCTGAGCAGGCGCATGACGATGAAATTGACCTGTTCGGAAGTTTTATCAAACACGGTCATTTCAGTGCCGATTTTCAAATTATCGGCGCATTTTTCAAAGAGCTTTGCCGGAATAACGGTTTTTATTATATTATCGCCCTTGCGGCTCTTTTCAAGAGAATGCACCGTACCCGGAGGAAGAAGGCACGCCTGACCTTTTTTGAGCGTCAATTTTCGCTCTGGATTCCTGAAGTGCTGGGTACACTCGCCGGACAGGACATAGATAAATTCATAGAACGAGTGACCGTGATAATATGGCTGCTGGCAGGCGGTATGCTTTCGCATATGAAATTTGTCGGACTTTCTTGTCGGGATAAACGGCTGACCGTTTGCGTCGAGCGTCTTGAGCGTTTCTTTATCGAAGCCCGCAGATATTATTTTATCCGCCTCTTCAAACTCTTCGGATATCATCTGCCTTATAGCAGCTTCCGATAATGTGGCGTTATAATCCTCGCGTTCGTGGCGGTCAAAAAGCTGAAAAAAGCCGCTGTTCGTCATAGCATTGTGTCTCAATCGTTCGCTTCTTCGGGTTCTGCCGCCGTTGCGGGCTCTGCCGAAGGAGATGTAGTCTCATGTGCCGCCGGAGCTTCGGTCGGCTGAGTTTCAACCTGACTTGTCTGCGCGGGCGCGGTATGGCTGCTCTGCGCGCGTGTGCCGGAGGCGGTAGAGCCGCCGAGGGTCGGGACGAGCCCCTGATTATACAGATCTATCGCCGAGACATGGTCGCTGCCGATATTAATATTCGTCTTGCCGTATAGCGCCAGTTGGAGCTCGCGCGCGGCGACGGGATAGTCGATGACCCAAGTGTCGAGCTGCATCCTTGCCACACGCCCGTAATAAGTATAGAGCCTCGCCGCAACATAGTTGCCCTCCGAGGGCATGACCATCTGCGCTATATCGTAGTTCATCCACTTCTGGGCGAACGCCTGAGTTAAAAGCGAGATTATCTCTCCCTTGCCGTAATTCGTATGCACGTTCGGCAGGACGATATCCATAGCGTTGTTGAGCTGACCCAGAGACGCGCCCTGCGCGCTCTTTATAAGCGCGGTTATTATCGTGCGCTGTCGCGCGGTTCTGCCGAGGTCACCCGCCGCATCGACATGGCGGATACGGGTATAGACAAGCGCCTGCGCACCATTGAGCTTCACGGCATCGCCGGACTGAATCTTATCTATCTGAGTGGTCGTGCGGTTGATATACTCCGCCTCATACGGCTCAATTTTCAGCGTCACGCCGCCGAGCGCATCGATAAGCTTCGGGAAGCTCTTGAAATCGACGCTGATATAGTGATCGATTTCTATCTTATAGTCGTTTTCGAGCGTTTCGATAAGAACGGGATAGCCGCCCCATCTATATGAATGGTTGAGCTTGCAGCAGCGCTCGGGATTTCTCGCCGCGTCGGGGATATTCATATATGTATAGCTGTCGCGCAGGAAAGAGACGAGGGTTATCTTCTTCGTGCGCTTGTTGAGTGAGAGCAGGATAAGGGCATCCGAGCGGCCGGTGTTGCTCTCGGCATCGTCAACGCCGATAAGCAGGACATTTATAACATTCTTGCTCGAATATTTTTCGCCGCCGTTCTTCGCCCACGCCGTTATGAGTGCGTCGAGACCGGAAGTGTCCGTCGCATCATACATATTGTCGAACTCATCTTCGGGCGCGAGAGTATAATCCGGGTCGACCTTTCCGTCCTTATCTATATTGATAAGCCCGACTTTTGCAAAAACATAAATGCCCATAGTCACAGCTGCCAGCACTAATATTGCAACCACAACAATTATAAATATCTTCAGATTTTTCTTGTTGTTGTCCATGAAGAACTCTTTTGCGCTTCGTTTCTTTTCGCTCATAGGACATTCTCCTTCGTTCGCGCATATACGCGTTTTCTGCTTTTATCTTACCATACAATGGAAGCAATTTCCACCTTCTTATATATTTTCGGCAGAATACACATAAAAAGAGCAGCCCATAAGGACTGCTCTCTTAGCTTTATTTCGATTTCTGGGACTCGTTTTTAGAATTGCTCTTGGTATTCTTTGCGGTCTTTGTGCTCTCCGCTCCGTGGACATAAGCATAGGTGTAATTATACTTATACTTGCCGCGGTAGTAATATCCGCCATGCTCATCATCGACACAGTTGAGAACAAAGCCGACTATCTTCGCATCGGCAAACTCAAGCTGGCTGACGACGTTGACAAGCTCCTCTTTCTTTGTCGAGCCGGGGCGGACGACTATAACAGCGCCGTTGGTATACTTCGAGATGACCGCCGCATCGATAACCGCAGAAACGGGCGGAGTGTCAATAAATATATAGTCATATCTCTCTTTGAGCGTCTCCATGAGCTCGGCAAGAGCCTCGCTGCTCAAAAGCTCACTGGGGTTGGGCGGAAGATAGCCCGAGAATATGACATCGAGATTGTAATCGTCTATTCTGACTATGGCATCTTCAAGAGCGCAGGCGTTGACAAGCACATTCGTAAGACCGGGCGACGACTTGCGCGCAAGAAGCCTGTTGATATTCGGGCGGCGCAGGTCGCAGTCTATAAGCAGGACTTTTACATTGGTCTCGGCAAAGGTTATCGCGGTGTTGAGCACATTTATGCTCTTGCCGTCGCTCATGCCGCAGCTTGTGAATTCGACGACCTTGCAGCCCTTGCCGGGCATCGAGAAAATGATGTTGCTTCGCAGGGTGTTGTATGCTTCGTCGACGACGAAGCTGGTGTTGTCGCCGAGGATATATTTACGCTCGGACGGAGAATGATGGCTGCTTACTTTATTCTTTCTTCTGATAAGCTTCATTTAGACGCGCCCCCTTTCTTCGAAAAGAAGCCTTTCTTTCTTTCGCCGTTGTCGTCATAGAGAGTGAAATTCGGTATCTTGCCGACAACGGGAGCATCGAAGAGCTTGGCTATATCATCCTCGTCCTCGATATAGGAATTGAAGAGAACAAGAAGAACTATTATCGCAAGGGTTAATCCCGCGCCTATAACGCAGCCGATAAGGGTGAGTTTCTTGTAGGAGGGATATGCTATTTCTTCGGGCACGCGCGCAAGGTCGACGACCTTGACCGAGCTTCCCTCAACAAGATCCATTATGGCGTCCGGGGCAACTTTGGCTATCTCATTGACTATCTTAGCCGCCTCTTCGGGGTCGTTGTTGTTGATGGATATTTTAAGTATGGGTGTGTCCTCAACAGCCTCGGCGGTAAACGATGCGCGTATAGCATCGACATTGTAGTTCTCTCCGAGCTTTTCCTTGACTCTGTTGAGAACATTATCGCTCGTAAGCAGTCCCTGATATGTAGTAACCAGGTTCTGGGACGCGCTGAGGTCGGACGAATATATCTTTTCGTCGTTCTCGCCGGTGTAGTTCTGAATATAAATAGTTGCGGTCGCTTTATACTGCGGGGTTATAAAGAACTTGGCATAAAGGAACACGCCGGAACCGCAGACAATGCCGACAAGCAATATCAGCCAGAGCCTTTTGAGAATTTCAAAGAAAAGGCGTTTAAGGTCAACATCAAATGTTTTAAGTTTTTCCATAAGCAATCCCCTCTCGGTGTCGTGGATATACAACACTATAATTATACATACAGCGACACGGTTTATCAAGTTATTTTTACTTTTTCTTACTTTACACCAAAACGGCGCATCATTTCCTTATAATTTTTGACAGCCTCGCCGTCTGCATCCTTCACTCCGCGCATCCACGCACGAAGCTCGCGGAACTGAGTGAATATTATTTTAACCGCCCTGACGGCATAGGCTATCGGCAAAAATATCGGGAATTTGTCAACTATCCTGCTGCGGCGGCGCATCTCGGACGAAGAGATAAACAGCTTTCGCTTGAGCGCTGCGGAGAATGTGTTGCTGCCGTCCTCATTCGCGAGGTACATCACCATATTCGCAGCCTTGCCGTAGCTTCCGGATTCAAAGACATATTCGCCCATCTCGTCGAGCAGCCCGCTCTCCGGCTCATCGCCGAACCAATGGAGTGAGAGCGCCTTGAGATTATTCATAACCTCGTCCAAATTATAGCGTTCAAAGACGGAGTTTATCTTCACCCAATCGAGCTCGTCTTTATATTTTTTCATATAGAGCGCCATATCGGCAAAGAATCTGACGCCGACTCCGCCCTGATGGAAATGACCGAACAGATGACCCATAAGAAAAATATAATTGTCGCTCGGGTCGAAATTATATTCAAATCCGTTTCCGTCGGTGAGCTGCCACGGCGGCGCAAAATATGTATCAAGCCCGGTCTCGCGCTGATGGTCGAGCACGGATTCGTGAACCTCGACCGAGATGAACGGGTCGCGGTGGAAAACATCGTGGTGTCCCTTATGTCCCTCGAAGCTGTACCCCGCCTGTGTGAGAACTTCTTTTATCTTCTCGTGGCTGTCGAGATCGGCGTAGGCATCTATATCCGCCATCTCGCGCATATCCTCGGACGGATAGAGCTGGGCGACATCCGCGCCCTTGAGAAAGATATGCTTTATCCCCGCAGACGAAAACAGGTTTTCGAGCTCGCCGCGCGTCATCTTCTGATTTGCACACTTGAACATGAGCATATTATGGCTGCCCTGGAGTTCCGTGACGATATTCGTCGGGACATTCCTGTTTTTGCGCAGGGCGTACCACAATATATTTGTCATATTATGCTCGCGGGCAAGCTCCAGCAGCTTTTCAAAATCGCCGCTGAAATCATCCGCACGGCCGCCTTCGAGCACGGTGCGCACAAGAAAAATATAATCTTCGTAAAGCTTCTTCACTTATATCCTCCGCTTTCAGCCGTTGAGAACAGCCGAAGTTATCTTCCTGACTATTTTATCATCCTGAACGATGCTGAATTTTCTGGCAAAGAGACAGCCGGAATTCATCAGCTCGTCATAATCCTCTGATTTAAATGTGTACGGGTGACCGCGCGTCCAGTCGATATAGCGCAGGCACGCTTCGTGGTCATCGTCGAACTTCTTGCTGTGCAGATTATCTGCAAAGCTTGAATTTATAATCACCGTCTGAACAAAGAATTCATCCGGAATATATGTGTGCTTAAACTGCTTGAACACAAATGATTTTTGCGAAATAAGATATTTTGCAAACTCGCCGGTCACGCTGAACCACTGCGAGCCGCGCTGCATCTTCTTGCCCTTTATTCTGTTTATCCCGAATATACGCCCGAGAACAGTCTCCGCTTGGGTGACAAGGCGGTTAAAGAAATTTCTTCTGCCGGAGGCAAAATGATAATACCTGACGCGCTCAAGCTCTTTTTCCGTAGGCTCGGGTGCGCCGAAATGAACGAACTCTTCGCCTTTATGTTCATCGAAATAGCGGTGCATCTCATCCTGATTTTTCAGCGGCAGATCCGCGCCGGAAATGAGATGGACATAGTCATATTCTCGTCCGCTCTCGAACGCAGCTTCGAGCAGCTCATACTCGCATCTGACCATGTCGAATCCGCCCCATCTTATATGGATACGCGGGACGAACTCAACGCGGGAGTTTTGCAGAACGCTTTGGATCCTGCTGATATCGAGCTTTGAATGGGAATCGATGTGTATATAAATGTCGTTACGCTCGTCGTCGATACATTTGAGAAGACTTTCGAGCAGGTCGAACTGATCGTGGGCTATTATCAGATATGCGTGCATGATGCACCTCCAATCAGCAATTATATACTATTTTATTTTTAACTTTATTTTCTACGCGCCGGGGCGGAATACAGCGGCCACGCGAAGGCGAAAATTATCGCTTTTATCTTTCGCTTTGCCGAAGCACCGCACCCGAGAAACGCCGCAAGGGCGCCGCGTATTTTTTTTATGACCTCGCGCTTGAACCACGGCTCGCGGTCGATGCCGGAATGCAGACTCTCCTCCGCGCAGAACATGAGCACGCGCATACGGATATCCGCCGTTTCTTTGCGCCCGAGCGACTTTCCGCACTCGCTGCCGCAGATATATTTGAGAACAGATATGCGGTCGATTATTTTTTTGTCGTTGAGCCGGCTCATGAGGCTGTCCGGTGCGGATTCATAATGATAGAGCCGTTTATCCGTATCCGCCTGCACCGAGACATTCTTGCTCACTTCGTAGTTGAAGAGCCAGTCCTCGGCGATTACTAAACTTTCGTCGAAACGAATCTTCCCTATCGCCTTTTTGGAATAGACGGAGCGCCAGACATTGTTGTGCTTGCCGCAGGCGGAATAGGCAATTATAGAGTTTTTGTCGCTGAGCACTGTTATTTTGCCATCAACCGAAATTTCATCCGGTCGGGAAGAATTGAAATAACCGCAGCCAGAGCGATCGGCGTTGTTTTCGAGCGCGTTTTTCATCAAAGTTTCGTACATATCGGGCTCTACAAAATCATCGGCATCGACAAAGCCGATATATTCGCCCGACGCCATATCGAGTCCGGCGTTTCGCGCGGAAGACGCGCCGTTGTTCTTCTTATGTATCACCCTGACGCGCCAATCGCGCTTTGCCCATGAATCGCACATCGCGGGGCTGGCATCCGGCGAGCCGTCGTCGACCAGGACAAGTTCTATATTCCCATATGTCTGCGAAAGTATACTTTCGACACATCTGTCAAGATGCTTTTCCGCCTTATAGACGGGAACAATGATGCTCAGAAGTTTATCCACCGAATTCACCTCTTAACGCCCTTGAGTCTGAGCAGAAGTTTTGAAAAAAGATTGAACGGATACGCCGCAAAAAACAGGCGGACAGCCGACCTGCCCGTATCCCCTGAGCAAAGGCGGCAGATTGATTTATAAAATCTCAGCGCGGTTTTGAATCTTTCATCCGTCACGCCGATACGGTTGGCGAGAAGAGTATTGACCGCCGCATCATAGGCATATCGGCGCACAGCCTCCACCGTTTTATCAAAGCCGCGATCCGAAAAAAACTTCGCCTGAGCGGCAAAGGCTTCGAGAACATCGAGTCTGCGCGGCGTATATTCAGACATGATACTCCCCTGCCGGCTGAGATAAAAATACACGGCATCCTTTCTGACGGAAATGCAGCTGCACCTGTCAAAGAGGCGGTAATACACGAACGCATCCTCGTTGAGTCTGCCCTCGGGAAATGATATGCCGTCAAACAAATTGCGGCGATAAAGTCTGCCGCAGGAGATAACATAGGCAAACAGACCTTTTTTGGCTATGTCCTCGAACACATCGTCTTTTGAAAGAAGCATGTCCGAATCAAAGAGCAGAGCTTTGATTGGCTTTCCGTTTTCGTCTATTCTGGCGACATTCGCGATACAGATATCGCTGTTGTCGTGCCGCACGGCATCGGCGAGCAATTCAATGCAGTTCGCAGATATTGTATCGTCGCTGTCGAGGAAGAAAACATATTCACCCGATGCTTTGACGAGTCCTGCATTGCGCGCAGACGAGAGACCGCCGTTCGGTTTGTGAATGACCTTTATTCTCCCATCTTTTTCAGCCCATGCATCGCACATGGCGGGACAGCCGTCCGGCGAGCCGTCATCGACAAGGATTATCTCAAGGTCAGAATACGTCTGCCCAACAACGCTTTCAATGCACTTATCGAGATATTTTTCAACTTTGTAAACCGGGATTATTACGCTTATCATTCTGCTTTCACTTAGCCTTTTTGAATTTTCCGATAACGCCGCCGACAAGTGACTTGACTCTTGCGAGAAGCTCTTTGAAATACGGATTCTTGAAATAGAGAATCAAATAGAGAATATTCGTTGCCGCAAAGCACACGATGCCCTTAACTATAAAGCCGAGTATGCCCGAGAGAGGAATCATATCGGCAAGCAACTTCACACCAAATCCGGCGCCGCAGCTGATAACCAGCGTTGCAAAGAACGAGACAAAATATCCCCAGACCGACTTTTTGAAATGGTCGCGAAAGAGAATAATCGGCTCATACCAGATATAAGTCAAAAGCTTTGAAACAGCCGACGCAAAAATTATGCCCGCCATTCCGATCCACTTGCCCATGAGTATGGAGAGTCCGATATTGAGAACTGCGGTGGCAGTCATTATATACTTTGTTTTCAGATAGATTCCTGCCGCTTCTCTGTATATCCATATGGGATAGAGCAGGCAGGACAGAAGGAAATTGAGGCCGATAGCGCAGACGGTATATTTATCAACAAGGAAGTCCTTGCCGAGCCACACGATTATGAAATCGTCAACGAGCGCATATGTACACGCACTGACAACTATTCCGAACCATGCGGACATCGTCTGGATAACTTTGAACACCCGATACTGCTTCTCCTTGCCGTCGGACACCATCATATTGCCGAGGCTCGCCGTAAATGAATAGAAGAGGATATTGGCGTAGCTGCTTATCATATTTATCGGCATAAGATAGTTCGAATAATCGCCGACGGCAACGGTGCTGACCATCTTTGATATGAGCAGGTTATCCGTACCGTTTATCATAACCGACGAGAGCTTATACAAGAATATCGAACCCATGTTGTCGAATATTCCGCGCCTGTCCGCTTTTGAAAGCGGCTCGTTGGGCTCTTTGATATAAGGATAAAGCTTGTTCGCCTGATGCGAAATTATCAGATTGTTTATGATAGTAAACACAACGCCGACCATGAGATAAGCTATATAATTTCTCGTGGCATATATGATAACTATCTGCATAATTGTGGACACCGTGCTGGTGACAACGGTATATCTGGAAATAATATATCCGTGCTGATGCGCGGTAATAAGCGTCTGCTTATAAGCAAAAAGGTACGAGCAGACCGTATTGAACACCGCGATGCCGTAATACAGATACATATGCTCAATCTCGTGATCGAGATTTACAAAAGAATCAAGGAACGGAACGAATGCAACGCCCGCAACGGACACCGCCGCCGCTATTATTAAATAAACTTTGCTGTAAAGTTTATTCAGCGCGGCTATCTTCTTTGTATCGTTCTCCGCTATCGGCTTATAGTAGCTGTATGCCATCGCCGTGCCGAAGCCGAGATCGGCAAGGCAGAGCAATGAGATAACATTTGAAAAAAGACCGTTGAGTCCGAGCATCTCGCGCCCGAAAACATTGATAAACGCAGTTTTCGAGACAAACGCAAGCACTTTTCCCAATGTTGAATTGAGGAAACTTGCCACGGCGGTTCTTGTCGATTTTTCAGTACGTGATGCCAATTTATCTACCTCTTATTTAATGATTTCAATAAGCTCATCATAATACGGCTTCAAAGCGGTATTGTCATATCTAAAGCTTCTGCCTTTAACTTTTTCATAAAATGCGGCTATATCCGCGCAGTTCTCAACATTTTGTATATACTCAACACCCGACAGGCACCAGTCATAGATGCCTTTCACCTTATGGCTCATGCTGAAGAAAACGGCGCACGGTGTACCGGTTATCGCAGCGAATATCATTCCGTGAAGCCTGTCCGTTATCACGAGCTCGGCTCTTCTGAATGTTTCAAACTGCTTTTCGAGCTCGGCGAGGCGATTCTCCGGGAGCACATTATGGTCGATGCACATGTCCGCCTCTTTGATGCCGCCAAAGACATTGTCTGTCCAATTATAAATTTCCGCGCTGTCGGCATCGTCCATTATTTTTTCGCAGTCATTTCTCAGGCATAGGACTGCGCCGCTGCGCTCTCTCCCCTCGCGGCACTCGTCAAGCGACAACACCATATCCGGAATGAGCTTCACTCTGCTGTGGTCGTCGAGCAAAAGGAGCGCATTGTCATAGGAGAGCTTTTCTCTTGTGCAAACGGTAATATTTTTATGTGAATTATAGACCTTTCGGGCATCTTCGAGCCACTTCCTGCCCTCTTCGTCGTCGGAGAAGAAAATCGTGTTGGGCAGAAGTATTATCCTGCTGTGCGGAAGAAGTTCTATGATTTGCTGCGTCAGGATATCAGAGTACGGCCAGATGGTGCCGATAAACCCTCCGCCGTGAATCAGTATGTCGCTTTTCCCGAACAGAAGCTTTAGGCTCAAGCTATGTCTGAAATACTTGAAAAATTTATCCAAGCTTCTTTCGGTTATTTCAAACAGGAAAAAGTCCTTGAAAAGAGCCTCCTCGGCTGCGGCTATGGCATGGTCGCCAAGATTGCAGTGCTCCGGAGTTATCAAAAGGAATTTAAACTTTTCACGGTATTTAATTTTTTTGAAAGCAGTTGAAAATATAAGCTTCCAAATCAAAAGGAAATAGTTGACTCTGGCGAGTATCTTCCTGATTATTTCAAATATAAATCGCATAAGCGCATCCTTTCCCGTAAGAACACTACCGTCTTATTTTTCTTATGATATCCCTGCCGTGGCATTTTACATTCACCATGAGCTTATAAAGCGTGAACACATAAGCTATAAGGAACATGTTGAAATTGAGGTTCTACCATATCACTTCAAAAATTCATTAACATATACAAATAGCAGATCATCTTCTCAACAATCTATTAAAAGACACAAATAAACTTGGACTGATAGCAACGATGATCACTGAAACTTTATATTTAATCGAAAGATATCTGTTTTTCAAGATATATTTTCCGTACTTGCGAATTTCTTCAAATATTTTTTCAGAGTAAGTACCGCTGATTTCTTTTCCACCACTAACACTCTCATCGCTGCTGAGCAGCCTTGAAAGCGTTGCAAAAAGTATGCGCGCATGGCGGCAAATACTTTTTTCGTAGATATCGCTGTTATATCTGCTCTCTTCCACAAATCTCGCCGTTATTTTATATAGGTTCGCGCGTCCGACTGTCATGTCGGTAGAAGTAATTGAACCTGCACGCCTGACATAGTGATAGAAGCCCTCATCTGTAGATATAAACTTTGATGCTTTTTTCATAAGCCGATAATTCATATCAAGGTCTTCTGCATATTTTATAGTTTCATCAAAGCGTGTATCAGAAAAAAGTTCCAAGCGATACAGTTTCCCACACACCTCCGGTCTAATATTGTCAAGAATAAACTCTCCCAGTATATCCGAACCTTCTAATTTTTTATTTCCGGAGTTCTCTTGAGAAGTCGTTCCGTCTTCATATTCAACGCTGAATCCGCACATTATAATGTCCGCATCTTCGCCGATTGTAAAAAGGCTTTGCACAGTATTTTTATCGATCCAATCATCCGAATCGACAAACATCACAAATCTGCCGCAGGATATATCAAGTCCTGCATTTCTCGCAGAAGACAGTCCTCCGTTCGGCTTATGTATAACCTTTACACGACCGTCCTTTTGAGCCCACAAATCGCACATAGTGGGACAATTATCCGGAGACCCATCATCAACGAGAATTATTTCAAGTTTTTTATAAGTCTGACCAACGATGCTTTTCAAGCACTCATCAAGATATTTTTCAACCTTATAGACAGGCACTATCACACTGACAAGAGCATCCTGCATATTTATCTCTCCTTTGTGCAAATATTATCAATCTGCTTTTTTGTCCCTTGCCTTTCTTATTCCGCGGATCATAAGGTTATAAAGTCCGGGGCAAAGCCAAAGTGCAAGCACTTTTCCCTTATACTTAATCGGATATTTTTTTTGAACAAGTATGCGCTTCTTGAAATTCAATATTGCAGATCTTATATCATCATACTTATAAAAATATTTCTCATTTGTGAGAACTCCGCTGAGCAGAGTGAATGCCGCAGCAGCATATCCCCTCAGGCAACAGTCATAGACATCCTCAGGTATATCTTTATAACTCAGCATAATCTCAAACGCTGTCATTGAATCAAAAGAGTGGTCATCCATAATCCACGCTTGTTCTCTGATACGCTTCTGAACATAATTATATTCGGCCTTGTCAAGAACAGCCGCACCATTCGACTTCTGTGCCGTTTTGAAATTGAATAACAAATCCTCGGAATACCAAATATCCTCGTCGAATCTGACTTCTTTGAGGATGTCGGCGTCGTAAAGTCTGTTCCAGATATATCCGCCGTCCCCACCGAGCACAATAAAACGAAAATAATCGTCCTTGTCCAGCACCTCTTTGTCGACGACACACCTGCACTCATACCTCTCCCCGGAAATCTCGACTGCATAGTAAGAGCACAGGGCTATGTTCTTTCCGCTTTCGCTTATTTTCTGTATGAGAGATGAATACATTTCCGGCTCAATCCAGTCATCGGAATCGACAAAGCCTATGTAATCTCCCGTCGCAATGTCAAGCGCCGCGTTTCTTGCCGACGAAACTCCTCCGTTTTCTTTATGTATGACCCTTATGCGGCTGTCCTTCTCAGCCCACTCGTCACACATGGCCGGGCAATTGTCCGGTGAGCCGTCGTCAACTAAGATTATTTCAAGATTTTTATATGTCTGTCCCACAATACTCTCAACGCATCTGTCCAAAAGACCTTCCGTCTTGTAAACCGGAACTATAACGCTGATTTTCGGTTGACTGTTCATTGCTTCACCCCTAAATAAATCCTCAGAAATTCTACATATTTTTCCGTCATAAACACGGAGCCGCGCCCGAGCGCCGACGCGAGAAGCTTCGTGTGCGCAGGCAATTTTCCCATATCGACTGCTGCCGCCGCAGAGCGAATATCTTCATCCGCGCAGATATTTTCAATAACCTTTCTGCGTTCCTGTTTCGAATGGAAATTGGCTTTTTTTGCTTCGTTTCGAAGCAGGAAATTGACCATATACAAAAGATAATAATTGAGCTGAGATGATATATCAAAATCAGAAGCCGCATTTTTCTCTTTGAGCCGCTTATACGGCAGGAGAATAATATCTTTAAGCTTTTCGTCATATGCCGTCGACATCGACTGCCCGGTTATTCTGTAATGATAAGTCGGCGTTTTTAAGCATGATATGCTCTGCGAATCAAGCAGACACGGATATATGAACGCTGCGTCCTCGCCCATACGGATACGCTCATCGACGGGCAAAAGATTTTTTTCGATTAGCTCTCTTCTGACGAGCTTGCTCCAGCAGTTCGGATTGACACCGAAGCTGTAGAACCGTCCATCAAAAAGCATTCTCGGAAATATCTCTTTTTCAAGGCGTTCGCGACCGTAGAAACCTTCCTCAAAGCACTGGCTGCTCGGTTCGGCGCGATCTCCGTAATCGCAGAGGAAGTCGCTGAGCACCATATCGGGCGAATGCTCGCATACTGCTTTGTACATATTCAGGAATGTGTCCGGCTCGACCCAGTCGTCGCCGTCAACAAAGCCGATATAATCGCCGCACGAAGCCGCGAGACCCGCTTTTCTTGCGCTGAGCAGACCGCCGTTTTTCTTATGCACGACCTTCATGCGTGCATCTTTCGCCACATATTCATCGCATATATCAGGGCAGCCGTCCGGTGAGCCGTCATCGACTATGATTATTTCAATATCGTCGAGCGTCTGCGCCGCGAGGCTGTCAAGGCACTGGCGGAGATATTTTTCAACTTTATAAACCGGCACTATAACGCTTATCATAATTCGGCACCTTAACCTCTGAGTTTTTTGTAAAGCAGATACGCGAGTCTCCCGAATAAGTTCAACAGGCTCTTATTGGCGCTGTAAACATCGATAACTTCATAATTTTCGGACGAATTATATGTATGAACACGCAAGGGATTTTTGATTCCGATAATATTCAAATCCTTTACATCTACCGTCTTAACCGTCTTTTCGCGGTAATACGAACTAAAGTCGCTGTCAACCTCAAGGAAGTTGAGCCGCTTGCCGTATTCCTCCGAACAGTCCTGTGACACGCGCATAAGCTTGCCGCCGTATTCAAACATTTCGCCTGCCGCACGGGCGGTGACGGGATCATTTGCAACACATCCGAGCTCCGTCGGGCATAATTTCATATCTTCCCCGACTTTATAAAGAACAAGCTCACTGTTTTTTGTCCTCCCCATATCGCAGGCGAGCGCATAGATATTGCCGCCTCGCTTAAAAAGCGTTGTATCGGCAAGCTCAACGTCCTTTGCCATGTTCGCGGACTTCTCCCATCTGTCGGGGAAATCGACCGCCCTGTACATATCCAAAGTATGCCCCGAACCGGTCTCCGGCACGATATATATTTCGCCGTCATGTTCGAAAATCTGCGGATATGACATATGATATGGCTCAACTATTATCTCTTTCCAGCTTGAAAAGCTGCCGTTTGCTTTTAGCTTTGAATAGCCGATAACACCTCGTCTGCGCAGATAGTCAAACAGCTCGGCAAAAATATACGTCTCGCCGTCGCGCTCGAACACAAACGGGTCGGCAACCCAATATCTCAGATTATTTTTTATGGCTCTGAACGGCACAGCCTCATCGTCAAGAAGCGCGTGTCCGCCCTTTTTTCTAAACGCCGCACGGTAATAATCAAATTCCATAATATTCCTCCTAAACGCCCCGCCTATCCCGAAGCCGAACCGCAATTATTTTGTATCTTTTACTCCGCAGGAGTTGACCAAATCCGCAAAGTAGAGATTATATATAGGCGGTATTTTTTTGAACAGATTTGCAAGGAGCAAGCAAATTTTATCACACATACGGCGCACTCCGATTTTACCGAACAGAAGCTGCACCGCAAATTCTATGAGCAGGCACGAGATAAAAACCGCTGCGGCAAAAAGAATTATCCATATAACCATAAGATTTCCGGAGTTTCTGTCTATAAATTTGGGCAACTCAGAGATAATATTTTTTCTTATTATCGGGTTGTCAGAAATAATATACACCCCGAAGGTCAGCGGTCCCACAGCGCAGATAAAATTCTTTGCCTTGTCACCAAAATCCAAATTTATGAACAGCAAAAGCACGAAAACGACAGCCAAAACGGTAAAAGGTGAGCTGTATGTATCGGCTGACAGAACGCTGCTTATTTCCATATTCCGATATTGCTTGACGAACGCCGGAATGAATTCGTTATCAAGATACAGGAGCAGCGAGAAAACTGTAAATCCGAGAAGATAAACGGTTTTTCTCTTCTTTTTCGGCTCAAAGTGGAGTTTAAAATACGCGCCGGTCATATACATGGCGACAAACCAAACAGTACTGTATCCTCCTTTTAGAAGGAAAATATCAATATCGGTATATTTCTTTATAATCGGTGCAACAAAGCAAAACAGAACATAAACTACCGCGAGAAATACGCGATAACATTTTTTCGACATTCTGTGCGCGACCGCGTTTATAATCGGCATCAGCAAAAACAGCAGCACATATCTTGTAAAAAACCAATACTCATGGTGGATAATCGGGGTAACTGCTTTTAATATCGCAGTTCCCGTAATCGGTCTTTTTAATATAATTGCCGATATCGCCGTAATAATCAAACAGTAGAAAACGACCTCTATCCAAAGCTGCATTATCCTCGAAGGCTTATACTTGGCATCGATATTTACATAACCGGATATCAGAAGATATGTATTCACCGCGCCGAAGCAGAAAAAAGTCACAAAATCCGCCAATCCGTATTTGACTGAAAGCGCATCGTTGTAGGACACTATGTCGCTGTGTAAAATACAATGCTGCAAAACAATGGCAAACATCGCAACGGAGCGAAGGCAATCCACCCCGCAATTTCTTTGCTTTTTATTAGCAGAAATCATCTTTTGTCCTCCTAGGATACAGTTATATTTTAAACACCGCCGAGTGCATAACGCTTATAAAGCAAAGGAAATACAGATTAAGCAACGACAGTACAATTATCATCAGGTTGAGCAAAATTTCATTTGACCTGTAAACAGAAATATCTTTTTTAATTGTACTTTTTCCGTGGGGTGCAGAATATATTTCCTGACGCTTTCTTTTGTTGAGATCCAAACACAGCATTATAGTGAGAGAACCGAACATAGGAATGACCCAATGTATAAACCTCGTGAATATGAGAAGGCTCACAAGAGAGCCTACCGTGAAAGACATCAGAAGAGTCAAAAAATAGTTTATATCGTCAACGCCCTCAATACCATCTCTGCTTATTCGGTGGTTCATATAGGCGCACATAATTATTACCGCTAAAAGCAAAATCAAGCTGACAATCGTTGTTCCCCGGGAGATGTCTGTCATTCTGCTCTTGTTTATAGCCGTTTTTTCCAAAAGTACACGGAAAAAACTGTTGTTAAATACCTTTCCCAGGAGCTCAATGATATATGAACCAAAGAATATTCCGACAAGTGATATGATGTTGAATGCTTTCGTTTTCAGCCGCATATTAACTTCCGTCAGCAGCCGCAATCCCAAAAATATAACTGCGGCTGAATGTATTCCCAGCGCCACAAGATAGCCGATACAGAAAATCTTTTTCTTTTCAACCAAATCAAAATACAGACAGAAAATCGCAACGGCAAAGGCCAAACCGTTTCTTATTCCGCTGCAGGTATCATAATACCAGTACGTGCTCAGCAGAAAAAACGTGCCGATAAACAAGTACAGCTTGCTTATTTTATAAAAATTCGCAAACCTCCAGATTACCCAAAGCATACTTCCGTAAGTCAGAAAAATAGTTATCGCCGGGAGAAAATTGTTATTGCCGAGTTTACTGATAAGGTAAAAATACATTCCGCAAACCGGAACCGCATCGTAGTTTCCGTAGCCGCTTCGCTGCAAGTTAAGATAGCCCGCAAAGCTCTTTTTTCTCAGCAATTCAAGTGAATCATAATATCTCATCAAGTCATCCGTCGGAAGCGGTTTGACAAAAAATGCCATAACCGACAACGCAAGCACCAAGGCAAGGAACAGCCACTTGATATGTTTTCTCGGGACCAGAGGATAGATAGCACAAAACGAAACAACTATAATTAAATATATCAGCATTTTATCACCCCTGTCCCTTCGTATATTTTTTCGAGCTGCTTTGCCGTCTCATTTATATCATAATTTTTGATAAGCTTTTCGACCGACACGCTCTCTCTGTCGATTGATGCGAGCCTCTGCGCGTGCTTTGCCCACTCCGAGGCGGGAAGCGAAAGCGAAGCATATTCCACATTATCGTTCTGCTTAGCGTATCTCGACACCGTATCCGATATCAGACACGGAAGCTTCGTCGCCTGAGCCTCTATAAGCGTAACCGGGAGTCCCTCTTTAAGCGACGGAAACACGAACACGTCCATAGCCTGCAGCAGGTCGTAAACATCGTCTCTGACGCCCGTAAGAATGACGCTGTTCTCTATACCCAAGCGGCGGGCTTTTTCTTCTATCGCTTCTTTTTCTTCGCCCTCTCCGACTATAAGCAGCACCGCATCGGCGTTGATTTTTTTTAACTCGGCGAATACATCGAGAAGAAATTTATGATTTTTAATATAATTGAGCCTGCCGACATGACCTACGACGAGCTTGTTTTCAACGCCCAACTCACGCCGCTTCCGCTCGCGCATCTCCGAGTCAAACTTATATTTGCTCAGGTCTATTCCGTTATTAAGAATTATTCCGCGCTTTTTGAAGGTACGTTTTCCGTAAAGATAAGCCCCCGACTCGGGTCCGCAGGCCACAAGCGCAGTCCCGCAGGAATCAAGCAGCAGAGTCATAAAGAAACGGTAGACGTCAAACATCCTGCGCTGAAGGAAGCTCCTGTCCTCAATGCACGGGTCTGTCATATGCCCGTGCGGCACACGGACAGGCACGCCCTCGCTGCGAGCGGCGAGCATCACAAGCCCGCTGAAAAACATAAGGTGCGAATGAACGGCGTCGTATTTGCCCTCGCGGATAACTTTCTTCAAATATTTATAATTAGCCAAATAGCCTTTAACACTGTCCGGACGATGTATCACCTTTGCCCCGCTATTGATAACCATAGGCTCAAGCGGGCCGACCTCTTCGCCGACTATGTAATATGTACATTCAAAGCGTTCGCGGTCGAGGTGCATCTGCAAGCTTGTTGCAACCACATCGAAGCCTCCGACCCTGAGAGGACTTGTAACTATCAAAACCTTTTTCTTCATCAACTGTTCTCCGAACTTTTATAAGTCATAAACACAAGGCTATCTGTTGCGAATATATCTCTTCAATTCGCGCGGCGGTAAGTTTGCAGTCATATCCCGCTGCGGCTACTACCGCCGACGCCGACGCACGATCTGTGTTCAAAGCAGCAGAAAGGATTCTGTCTGCCCATGCCTCCGCGCCGATATCGAGCGGGATAAACTCAAAGTTATCGAGCAGCTTTGCCTCTTCCGGCACAGCATCCGATACAAAGCAATTGAGTCCGCTGCTCTGCGCTTCAACAAGCACTAACGGAAGCCCTTCAAAGTGAGAAGGAAGAACAAATGCGTCCGCCGCGCTCATTATCTTTTCAACATCCGTGCGCCGTCCGGCAAAGATAACTTTTTCGCTGAGACCGAGCATCGACACCTTTCCGCGGATCTTCTCCTCTTCTGAGCCTGTTCCAACAAGAAGCAGTACACTGTCAGGATGTTTTTTAACGACCGAAGCAAAAATATCTATCAAAAATTCATGATTTTTCACCGGTGCAAACATTCCAACATGACAGAGCATAAACCGATCACCAATATCAAACTCACGCCTTATCTCGTCGCGATACGCGTGATTGAACGAAAACTTTTCGGTATCGATACCGTTTTTTATGACTTCAAAATTGCTGTTGCCAAAAATAAAATGTCCCGCCGCATCGGAGCACGCCAATCTGACATCGGCAAGCTTATTAAGTCTTTTTTTATTTATAGTGTGAAGTGTTTTTGTAAGTTTATTGAAGTTCGAATTGGAACTGTGGCTGTGTGCAATACACTGCATGCCAACTTTTTTCGCCGCCTCGAGTGCTTCGATGCTGCTGCATGAATTGAGATGAACATGAGCCGCTTTTATCTCCGGATGTTCACGCAGAATATTCTCAATATTACGCTTATATTCCATCGGTGCAGAACGCCTGTTCGGTATTCTGAATATCCGACTTCCATTTGCGACAAATTCGTCTTCAAAAGGGATCTTGTCCTGCGTTGTTGCCACCAAATCTATAGGGATTGAAGTATTCATAATAATGTTTTTAATAAACACCTCAACTCCGCCAAGATTAGATGAATATCCGAATTCGATCACCCTGTTTTCCATCGTGTCCCCCCGTTATTCGTGCCAGTTTTTAAGATAGAATTGTTTAAGTTCTTCCGTCGTTGATACTATATCGTATCCCGACGCGGCTATCTCCGCCTTTGTATTTCTACGCTCATATCCGTCGGCATATTTCAAAGCGCTACAAGCCCACTTTTTCGGCGAATCGTCGAGAGAACAAAACTCAACAAGATCAGTAAGATTTATCTCCGAAGATATTGTATCAGTCGCGACTATATGCAATCCGGATGCCTGAGCTTCAACAAGCGACACCGGAAGCCCCTCGTTGAACGAAGTCATTATAAAAACATCCATTGCGCTGAGTATGCAATCGATATCAGTGCGTACACCCGTAAATATCGCACTGTCAGCAAGTCCGAGCGACTTCACCTTTTCCTCTATCGCTCCGCGCAGATCGCCGTCGCCGACAAGAAGCAAAACGGCATTGCCGTTCTCCTTTTTAATCTCGGCAAAAACATCGATAAGAAGATAATGGTTCTTCTGAATATGAAAACGAGAGACATTGCCTATAACAAATTTTCCGTCAAGTCCGAGTTCCGCCCTGATTTTATCGCGCTTATCAGAAGAGAAAGCAAATTTATCCGTATCGACACCGTTTCTGATGATATAGTAGTTGCCGCGCTTTGTTGCTTTCTCGCCGTACATCCATACACCGGCATCGTTTGAACAGGCAAACAAATAGTCCGCCTGATTTTTTAGCGGAAGGCGGTAAAGATCGATCACCTTCTGCCTTATACCCTTTTGAGACAGAGCTATGTGGCTGTGCGCTATTGTTACAAGACCGTACTTCTTAGCGATCGGTAGAAACACACTTGCAGAACCCGTCATATGCGCATGGATTATTCTGTATTCCGGATGCTCTGCAAAGAATCTGTTCCAGCAGCGCTTATATTCAAAATGATTAAGTACATTATACTGTGGAAATCTGTATATCTTTCCGCCGAGAGATTCAATCTCATCGTCATAATCATAACGGTCGGGAGTATGTACAATAAAATCAAATTGCACAACGGATCTGTCAATGGTGCGGTAAATATTCATAACAAGAGTCTCCGCACCGCCGCGTTTGAGTTTTCCGAGAACTATCAATACTCTTTTTGCCGCCATATCCAACTCACCTTTCGTAGAAGTCAACAAGTGTCTTTGCGCATTTATTTATGTCCCAGCCGCAGTCTCTGACTTTTTCAAACGCGGAGGCGCGCAGATCGTCGGGCATTGTTTCGATTTCTTTCGCCCAGGCCTTCGAGTCGGCGTCGATCGACAGGCGCTTTATATGATCTGTAATACAGACTTCATCAGTCACGGTGTCGGACATGAGCACCGGGAGCCCTGCCGCCTGCGCTTCGACGACCGAGACGGGCAAGCCCTCTCTGAACGACGGGAATATAAAAACATCCATTGCGCTGAGCAACTGGGAAATATCAGATCGTCTGCCGAGAAAATGCGCACTCTCGGATATTCCGAGACCCTCGGCGAGCTCTTTGAGTTCATCCGTCTCCTCCGCGCCCGCCATAAGAAGTACTGCATCCGGGTGTTCTTTCTTTATCTCGGCAAACACGCGCAAAAGATAAGGGTGGTTCTTCAGCGGCGGACTCGTCACGCCGACATGACCGACAACAAGCGTGCTGTCACCTATTCCGAATTCATCGCGCGCCGCGCTGCGCTTTTCCGAGGAAAAGGCATATGAAGCGCAGTCAATGGCATTCGGGAGAACTGTGAATCGGCTGTCCTCGCCGTACCAGTAGCGCCCCGCTTCGCGGCCGCAGGCGAAAAGCTTGTCCGCGAGAAAGCGTGTCGGGACATTGAGCAGCTGATTTCTTCGCAGGTTATCGGGATTCAATGAAAACAGTGTTGAGTGGCAATGCGCCGCCACCTTTTTTATTCCGTGCTTTCTCGCTTTGGGAGCAATAAGACAAGTCATATACGGCGCATGGATATGTACCGCCGCATATTCGCCCTTATACTCTTCAAAAAAGCCATCAAGCTCGGACGAGACAAAGCTTTTTATTCCGGGCGTATTTATTCTGAACACACGCCCGCCGAGTGCTTCTATTTCAGCGCGTCTGTCGCGCTCGCACTCCTTGAAATACATTATGTCAAATTTTATATCTTCCGGCATCGCGCGAAAATAGTTGAGTACAACGCTCATCACGCCGTTTGCGACGCCTATGTCCGGCACAAAATGCAGTATTCTCATATTGCAACCCCTATTCTCAGATGAGTCCGAGATTGCTGTAGATAGTCAGCATCTCGCGGTTGACATTCTCGGTCGAAAAATCCCTGACCATATCGAGACCGTTTTCGCCGAATGTGCGAAGCTTCTCGCGGTCGTTCATAAGCTCGAGTATTTTTTCCGCCATCATCCCGCTGTCGCCGACGGGAACGAGATATCCGTTGACCCCATCTTCGACTGCATCATTGTTGCCGCGCACGTCGGTGGCGACTATCGGATTGCCCATAGCCATAGCCTCGATAAGGTTTATCGGCAGACCCTCCTGGAAGCTCGACGCGACCGACAGATCGCTCAGACCCACGAGGTTATTTATATCGCGGCGATAGCCGAGAAAATCGACATTTTCGGCGATACCGCGCTCGGCGACCATCTGCTTATACTCTTCGAGCCTTATCGGCTGACCGGGCAGGAGCAGCTTCACGTTTTTGTTCTTCTGCACTATTTTTTGAAGCGCGTCGAAGAGCATCGGCTGGTTCTTTCTGACCGAGAGATCGGCGGGATAGATCATAATAAAAGTATCGTTATCGTAGCCGTATTCAGCTCTGAGTCTCGCTTTTTCTTCGTCGTCGACCGCCTTAAATCGGTCAAGTTCAACACCGACGCCGTGAACCTGATATATCTTTCCGGCTCTGAACTTTTTCTCATGCGCGAGGGCATAATCCTCGCTGTTTATGGTTATAAGGCAGTCGGTATATTTTGAAAGATACTTTTCAGCAGGATAAAATAACAGCCAATTCTTGAGCGGCGCGCCTTTGAAGAAATGAAAACCGTGCGCCGTATAAATTACTTTTGTTCCCTTTTTGCGAGCACCCTTTGCCGCCAGGCGGGCAATGACCGCGCCCATCGGAGTGTGGCAATGTATGGCATCGTAGTTATTGCTGTCGATAACTTTTTTGAGCGTTTTATATGCCTTTATGTTATCGGGTCTCAGAGGCTGACGCTCGAACGGGATTTCAAATGTTTTGTCGATTGCCGACAGATTGAGTCCCGGCTTGTCCGCGGAATTGTCCTTGAACGCGGCATCGACTTGGGCTCCGTGGGCTTTGAGCTCGCGGATGAACGGCATATGAAACTGCCCGATATGGCTGCGCACCGTGGCGACGAATAAAACTTTCATCGGTTATTCTCCAATCGTTTTACTGCTGCATATTGCTGACTATTTCTTCAACGCGCTGTTTGAGAGCCCCGGAATTTTCCGAAAGCTCCTGTTCGCTCATGGCGGCGCACTTTTTTTCGTAATCGCGTATTGCGCTCACACCCTCGTCGAAGATGCGGCGTATCTCGTCGATATCGCCGACCTTTGATACATCGCAAAATGCGCGGGAAAGTATCGCGCATTTCGAGCCGAGCCTGTAATGCTCGGGGATTATCATCTCTGCCGGCAGAAGCCCGCTTCCGAGCGAAGCTATTCCGCCGAAGCCGTAGTTCTTGATCCCGTCGGCTTTGAAGCGTTCAACGAGTCTGTCCACAGTGCCGTCCGCCAGCTCCTCAAAGAGGAACTTTTTGCCGTAGGAATGGGAGAGGTCGTTGAGACCGATATGTATTTCATCAATGCCGCCGACGGAGATTATATCGTCTATCTGCTCTGCGGCTTCCCTGGTTTCAAGCAAAAGCGAAGTGGTCGCTCTGCCGTCGACCGCTTTTATAAAAGTCTCGACCTCGCGGACGGTTTTGAAATACGGCAGCATGACAACATCGGGCTCGCAGGCGAGAACGCCTTCGAGTTCATCAGAAAAGCCGTCAAAAATCGGGTCGGTGCGCACGAATATCTGCGCGTTTTTGACCGCCGATTTCACTTTCGGGATATCCGAAATGCTGTGCTTTGACTTCACAGAATCCCAGTTTTTCTGGCGCTTCTCTTTGCCGTACTGTTCGAGGTCGATGAATATTCTGTCAACTCCCGCTCCGTCCGCTATCGAAGCGACCTCGGGACTGTTTGTTATGTACATCAGCTTAAGCATCTTTGTTCTCCTTCGTCTGAGAAGTTTTGCCGACATTGTCGTTATCCTTCATCGTCAGGACATTCCAGACGGTTTGGAACAGAATTTTGCAATCGAGTCCGAGAGAGAGATTGTCGACATATTCGACATCGTACTTTATTCTGTCGTTCCAGTCTATCGCTTTTCTGCCGTGAACCTGCGCAAGACCCGTTATTCCCGGGCGCACTTCAAAGCGTCTGCGCTGAAAATCGGTATATTCTTCGAGCTTCCACGGATGATATGTGAGCGTCGGGCGCGGACCGATAAAGCTCATATCGCCCTTGAGAATATTTATGAACTGCGGCAGCTCATCAAGGCTGGTCGCTCTTATTATTTTTCCGACGCGAGTCACGCGGCTGTCGCCCTTATACGAATACTGACCCGTTCCCATATGCTCCGCACCGACGCACATCGAGCGGAACTTGTACATTTCAAAAACTTTTCCGTCTTTTCCGAGGCGCTCCTGCTTGAAAATCACGGGACCTTTTGAATCGAGCTTCACCGCCGCAGCGACGGCGAGAAGGATCGGCGAAGACACAGCCGTGCCTATGAGAGAAAATGTTACATCGAGAGCTCTTTTGACACCTTTATACAAAAATTATCCCTCCAGAAAGAATCCTGCGCCGTGCAGCACGAGGGCGCATTTACCTATCTTTAATTATACCAATATATATGAGAATTTTCAACAGTCTTTTGTGTTGAAAACAGATTTATATCAGTCATATAAAAAATAACGAAAAGCAAGCGTTTTTTTGAATATTCAAGCAACTTTTGCGCATAAAAAATCAGCAATACGGCAAAAAGTCGTACTGCTGATAACATTTTTATTCCACGGGCACGGCGACGCGCTCGCTCTCGAGCACCATCTCCTCCTCTTTCTTGAGGAAAGTGACGGCGGGAGTATCCTTGCCCGGCTCTTTGTATGTTTTGACTATTTTCTTGACGACCCTACGCACATCGGCATTGTCATCATACATTATCTCGCTGAGCTCCTCGAGACCCGCAAAAAAATCATCCTCATTTATATCAATGGGCTTTCCGATATGTATGAGATTATTCGCGGTCGCCTCAAGTCCCTCTTCGTCCATGAGCAGCTCTTCATAGAGTTTTTCACCCGGACGCAGACCGGTGAATTTTATATCAATGTCCTTATATGGCGTATAGCCCGAAAGTCTGATAATATTCTCCGCTAGATCGACTATCTTCACAGGCTCGCCCATATCGAGCACAAATACCTCGCCGCCCTTTGCGGAAGCGCCCGCCTGAAGAACAAGTGACACAGCCTCGGGGATGGTCATGAAATAACGGATGATATCCTTGTGAGTGACGGTTACAGGACCGCCGTTTGCTATCTGATCCTTGAAAAGCGGGATAACCGAGCCGTTCGAGCCGAGGACATTGCCGAATCTGACGGCAACAAACTCGGTATCCGAATGCTTGTTGTAGGTCTGGACTATCATCTCGCAGATACGCTTTGTCGCGCCCATGATATTCGTGGGGTTGACAGCCTTATCTGTTGAGATGAGCACAAAGCGCTCCGTGCCGAACTTGTCCGCCGCGCGAACGGTTTTGAGAGTGCCAAAAACATTGTTCTTGACAGCTTCGTTGGGGTTGTCCTCCATAAGGGGCACATGCTTATGCGCCGCGGCATGGTAGACGATATTCGGATGATATCTTGCAAACACGGATTCAAGGCGTTTGCTGTCTCTGACGGAGCCTATGAGCACCTTGACATCGACTTCCGGATGAGTGCGCAGAAGCTCGTTCTGGATATTATAAGCGTTGTTCTCATAGATATCGAAAATTATGAGCTTGTGCGGCGAATGCTCCGCTATCTGACGGCAGAGCTCACTGCCTATAGATCCGCCGCCGCCCGTGACGAGAACCGTCTTTCCACTGACATAGTCCATGACAGAATCGAGCTTTATCTTTATCGGCGGGCGGCCGAGAAGATCTTCTATATTGATGGAACGGATATTTGAAAGTCCCATCTTCTTATCTATCATCTGCCCGATGCTCGGGAGCGTCTTGACAACGCTGCCCGTCTTTGAGCAGCGGCGAAGAATCTCACCCTTACGCGCCGGGGTCGCGGACGGAATGGCAAAAATTATGGTCTTGATATTATATTTTTCGGCAACTTCCTCTATCTTATCGCATTTGCCTATGACTTTAACACCGTATACAGTGCTGCGCTTTTTATCCGGCGAATCATCAAGAATACAAACCGGATAATATTCCATAGCGGGACTTGTTTTTATCTCGTGGATCAATATATTTGCAGCGTCGCCGGCACCGATTATCATAGTGTTGTTGCGGTTCGACTTGGGCGTAATGCCCTTCCACGGCTTGCGTCTGAGCGTTCTGAGCACCATTCTGACAGCCACCACGCCGGCACCCGAAAGCAGTACCGCCATAATATATATGCTCGGCGCAAAATACGGAAATTTCAGCGCAGTGCGGATAAGAGCGAAAGCTATCGACGAGCTCATGGCACACACCGCAACTATGCACGCGTCGCGCATGGAGGCATACTCCCAGAGCACCTGATAGGTCCTCGACAACGTGAACACGCAGGCATATATAACGGCAAGCACAACCACACTCAGCCAAAAGCTGCCGCGGGTGATTTCTTTCGCAAGTGCTTCAACCCGAAATTCGTTTCGCATCCATATGGAAAACATGACCGAAAATATCAGCACAGCCATATCAAGAAAATACAAAAGCGTCACTATCAAATCGCGCTTTTTCAAAGTTGCCCCTCCGTTTCCCATCTTCTTATTATTGGTTTAATTATATGTTGATATATTCGAACTGTCAATACAGAACTTGAAATATAATTCGTGCATAAATTTGGTATTTTTGTATACTTACACAGTCAATTTGCCGGGCAATAAATTTCACGCAAAAACAAAAAGCACGAACCGAAAAATCGTTCGATTCGCGCCTTGCTTTTTTGTAATATCAGAAGTTTGAGCCGTTCCAGCCCCAGTGCTCAGCCTCTTCGTATTTGACATAGATATTGGCGGGAGCTATCCCCGTCTCCGCGGAGACTGCGTCGCAGATAGCCGCAGTCAGCTTATCATAAACTGCATCCGACGCGCCGCCGAAAAGGCTCAGCTCGATATAAGCCATGGGCTCATCGCCCTTGCCGCCGAAATACATCGAGATTTTATCGTCAAACGAGAGCATGAGCCAGCGCTCTGTCTTTCCGGGGACGAGAGAGATTATCCTGCCGTATTCTGCGGCAAGTGCATCCTGCTTTTCTTTTGCAAGTTCAATGTTTGTTTTAGTGCTGATATAGGGCATATTTACACTCCTTTTCTGTTATCAGTTGATTCTGATGAAGTCCCCTGCCGGGACGGTTATACCGCTGACAGTCGCATCTGATTCCGTATAGTTGACATAAATCTTTGCACCTGTGTCGTATTCCGTGCAGAACACACCGCTCATTATCTCGCTGTGCGAAGTCATGCGAGCAGCCTGAAGATCCTTGAGCGCCGCATCGGCGCGTTCATAGAGCTCGGAAGCCGAGGCTATCCAGTTTTCGTAATAGACTCCGACTGTATCCGTGCTGTCCTCATCGGACTTATTCTTTTTGTCTGCATAGGTGTCCGAATACGTCCACTCATAAGCGGGGCTCGCACCGTATTCGACACAGCGCAGGAACGAGGTTTTGGCGTTCTCGCTGAAGTTGAGCGGCTCGCCGGAATAGCCGACTATTCCGTGAAGAACGAGCTGCAAAAACGGCACGCTGACATATGCCGAGCGGCTCTGCGACGCAGAGGTCGGCAGATGCGAAATGAAGCTGACATTCTTTATGACGCGGAAGTTGCCCGTGTCGGTCATTAGCTTCATATTCGCAGTCAGCGACGGGAGCTGTTCGGATATCATTTCCGCGCTCTCCTGGCGGTTAAAGCCGTTCTTATAATCGGAATAGAGCAGACTGCCGACATCGTTGAGGCAGAAGCCCGTAAACTGGGAAAATCTTGTGTCTTTGAGTATCTCGATTATCGATTTTTCAACATACTTCATGCCGAGCAGGCGCTTTGCGTATTTATCTTTTCCGAGCGGACTGTTATTTATTGCATTGTATTCCGCCTTTTTGCCGAAGATGCTGCCCGCAGTCCTGCCGGAAGAGAACGAGTCTCCCTTTGCCGCAGAGAGCAGATTGACATCGAGATACATCTCCATGTTCTGCGCGTTGACATATTCGACAAGATCTTTGAGGTCGGAGCGAATGCCGAGGCGGGCAAGCAGAGACGCAGTCATTATGCTCGACTGATCCGTTCCGCCGCTCAGCGCGCCTTTGTAGCGCAGCTTTATTGAATTTATGCCTTTCGACTTCATTCGCGTGAGCATGTCGAGAGCCTGTTCAAAGTCGGTAAAGGTCTTTTCTTTTTTGAGATTCAGTCGCTTGAACGAGAACAGGGTGTCGTCCGAAACGCCGATAACGGTCAGATCAAGCGGCAGATACTCCTGCTCCTCGACCGTTCTTGTCGAGAGTATTCTCTCCCTTATCAGCTGTTCGCGAGCCGCAGCCGCCATGCCTGTATAGTCCGCGTTCGAGCCGCCGAGGAAGCGTATGCAAAGTCCGATATCGCCGTCATACGACTCAGAGCTCATATAGAACTTTCCTTTTGATTCGGTGCAGGGCGTGATATCGAACGACACGCCCGCTTCGTAAAAATCGTTGCCGCCTCTAACTCTGTCCGCGCTGACGGTGGCTATTGCATCGCCGCTGTCTATTATTGTGACAAAGGCGTTGTTCCCCTGCTTCATGCCGTATGCGGGAATAAGCGCGTTTGCGGTGCCGCTGTTTGCGTGACCGGATGCCGCATCGCCGCCGTAAATCGGGAAGCTCAGTTCGCTGTCAAACGAATCGTCTCTCGTGTCGGTCTTTATGAGCGCGCCGCTGCCGTCGGGGACGAAGATATAGTCGCCCTGCTGGGGTTCGGAATAAGCGCCGAAGAAATTGAGAAGGCTGAGCTTCGTGAGCTTTGCGTCGGAATCCGCAACGAGATTTTCATATTTTGCGCTGACATAGACGCTGCCGTCTTTTATCTGATAATTGACAACAAGCTTGAAAGCTATATCATCTTTATCATATTTTTCTTTGTGTGCAGTTGCAGTGTCGGGAGCGAGAATATAAGTGACACTCAGAGCGTCGTCGGCAAAGCTGCACTGGGCATTCTGGAACGACACACTGTTATCCTGAGTGTTGAGCTTATAGAGTGTGTCTCCGCTGACTATTTCAAGGGTCGCCGTTGCGGCGCCCGAATTCTCCTGAGTCGGGAGCGCAGACCAGAGCTTTTCGCTGTCGTCATGGGAAAGATCGGCGACACAGACGGAATATGTGCTCTCATCAAAGAGCAGCTCGATAAGTCCGGATTTGCCGACCTGTTGAAGATTGGCTTTATCGCCGACGGAATGGAGCAGAGTCGATTCCGCAGCACCCGCCTCGGTGGGCGTGCCTTTTATTTTCGTCACGGCGACGGGGTCGGAGCACGCGCTCAGGGAGCAGAGCATTGCCGCCGAAAGCAGCAGAGCCGATATCCTCGCCGTTATTCTTTTTTTCCTGTTTTTAATAGCCATAACAAGATCTCCCATATTTATAAAATCGCCGCTTTGCGTTGAACTCTTCATTTGATTATATCATCTTTGAGCCGTTTATTCAACCTCGCTCACTTATCCACATCGAACCAGAAGCGCACACCGCCGTGTTCGTTGACAACGCCGCACTCTCTGCCGAGCCGCTTCTGGATGGCTTTGACTATCGGCAGACCGAGTCCGAAATGAAAATCCTCGTTCTTGCGCTTCTTTGAGGATTTGTAGAAGCTGTACCATATTTTGTCAAGCTCGTCCTCAGCTATCGGATCACCGGAGTTATAGACGCTGACCCTGTATGTGTTCAGATTGTCTTCAACCGTCAGCTGAACTATCTTCTTGCCGCCGATATTCGACACGGCGTTTGACAGAAAGTTCTGGAGCACGAGCAGTATAGTCCGCTCGTCGCTGTGGACGGTCAACCCGTCCGGGATGCGGTCGATGAGCTTTATTCCGTTATCGTTGAATATCATCGAGAACGCCGCAAGCTGACCTTTTATCATCGCGCTCAGATCGAGCTTTTCGCACGTCGGGACATATGAGCCGCTCTCGAGCTTTTCGAGGTTCAGCAGCTCCATGACTATGCGGTTCATCTTGCCGGTCTCCTCGAGGATTATGTCGCAGTATTCCTCGCTACCCTCGGGGTCGCTGTTTATGCCGAGCTTGAGTCCCTCGGCGTAGCCCTGAATAATGGCTATAGGAGTCTTGAGCTCATGCGAGACATTGGCGATGAAGCTCTTTCGCGAATCGTCGACAAGCGCGCTGTGCTCAAGCTCTTCGGTCAGTTTTTCGTTTTTATCCTGCAATTCGTCGAGCGTTTCGCTCAGTGATTCGGAGAGTATATTGATATTCTGCCCGAGATTCTGAACATCCGTCTGCGGATAGCTGACGCATTTCTTGGAGAAATCGAGCTTCGCCATGGACTCCGTTATCTCCGCCATCGCCGCAACGGGGCGCGAGAAACGCAGATTCGAATAAAGTATAATCGCGCACGCCACGGCGGCTGATATCAGCGCAAAGGCGGTCAGAAGGAATGACGCCGTATGGGCGTTTCGCTCGACCTGATAATATGGCAGCCACAGGCGCAGGGTATCGCCGTTTTTGAGCTCGACGCGGTATCTGTAATATCCGCCCGTCTCGCTGTCCTGATATTCATATTCGTCAAAGCTTGCGCTGTCGTCAAAAAGATCGAACACGCGCACGCTGCGTCCGGTAGTGTACATGCTCTCGGCGGTTCGGTAATAGACGCTGTCACCGTCGCCGGAATACAAGAACTTTTCGCGATTTGAATAGACCGTGTTGCCGTCGGGGTCAAAGACCTCAATCATATAATAGTTGTTGTCGGAGACAGAGGCTAACTGCTGATAATATTCGTAAGACGCCGGATCCTCGTTGTCGAGCGACTCGCGGATGCTCTGCATATTCATTATCTCCGCAAAGGCATAGACAGAGTTGAGCAGCACGCCGGGGCGCAGTGCGACAAGTATTGCGGCAAGTACTATCAGGACGGTGATGAGCTCGAAAGCCATGCGCCGTCCCGATTTTCTGATTCTGTCATCTTTTCTTGCCGACCGACGGCTCAAACTCAGTTCACCTCTATCTTATATCCCGCGCCGTAGACCGTGCGCAGGTGGCAGCTGCCCCAATCGCCGAGCTTCGTGCGAAGGCGCGCAACATGGGAGTCAACCGTTCTCGAATCGCCGAGGAAGTCAAAGCCCCAGATATCATCGAGCAGCTGCTCGCGTGAGAACACCCGCTCGCGGTTTGAAGCGAGCTTATGAAGAATGCCGTATTCTTTATGAGTCAGCTCGATTTCGTGCCCGTCGCAGACGACGGAATGAGCCACGACATCGATAACGAGACCGTCTATAACTATCTTATCGGTTGGGTTGTCCGCAGTGCGCTTTAATCGCGCTTCGATACGCTTGACGAGCACAGTGGGGCTGAACGGCTTTGTTATGAAATCGTCCGCGCCGCACTCGAAGCACTCGAGCTCATCGAACTCCTCGCCGCGCGCAGTCAGGAAGATGACCGGGACATCGGAGGTTTCGCGAATCTTGCGGCAGACCTCCCAGCCGTTCATCTCCGGCATCATTATATCGAGCACAGCCAGGGCTATATCGCTGTTTTCCGAGAAAACGCGCAGAGCCTGCGCACCGTCCTCCGCCTCGACCGTTTCAAAGCCCTTGGCGGTGAGGAAATCCCTGATAATGCGGCGTATCTTCGCCTCATCGTCCGCGATAAGTATCTTCTGCAAAAGTTACCCTCCTTCCGGGTCGTGCATCTCTGCGCGCCCGGGATAAAAAATCAATTATTACTGATTTTATCACATATCGACAAATTTAACAAGGTGTCAGTACAGTGGGAAGCGCTATTTTCCAAAATTATATCGGCGCTATTGCAATTGGAGGGCAGAATAAGTATAATAGATAACATAAATTCAAAATTGGGGAGTTTGCGAACAAAGCAAATCTCGCCGAATATAGGGAGGGCATGACCTTTGTTAGGTAAATTCGTCAGAGTCAGAATAACAAACCCGGTCGGCTCCCTGAACCGTCAGTACGGATACAGATATTCTCTCAATTTCGGCTCTCTTGAAGGCAGGCGGCAGTTTGACAACCGCTTCGCAGGCGCCTATATCATGGGCATTCATCATCCCGTCAGACACTTTGATGGGCGCGCAATTGCCGTTTTATACAGAGAGGGAGAGCGCAAGGGCATACTTGTCGTTGCGCCGAAAAATATGCGTTTTATCGGCTATCAGATAGCCGATGCGCTCGCCTTTGCGGAGCCTGAGGGCACATACCGCCTCGAGTGTCTCTACGAGCGCTCGTGCGGTGCCGTCGTATGCCGCAGAATAAACGGCGAGATCAGACTTCTTCTCATCAAGAACAGCCGCAGCGCCCACTGGGGATTCCCCAAAGGTCACATGGAGCGCGGCGAAACGCCCGAGCAGACTGCACGGCGCGAGGTTCTTGAAGAGACCGGGATACACATCGACATCATTCCGGACTTCACCGCAAAATCCGACTACACGATTCAGGGCAAGGTCGAAAAGAGCGTAACCATCTTTTTGGCAAAGACCGAAGACACAGAGACAATAATTCAGCGCGAAGAGATAGATGACTATATCTGGCTCGGCTTCGACAAAGCGCTCGAAACATTGAAATTTGAAAACGACAAGGCGATTTTGAAGAGCGCGCGTCGTTTTATGGACAAGCACGGAATTTTTGAAACCGATGACTGACGGCGCAAAAACGCCGAAAAGGAAAGGAAAAGAACATGACTGAAGAATTCGCTCAGGGTCTCGTTGACTTTTTTCAGAACAAGATCCCTAACGAACTGATAATCTTTCTCGTATCGCTGCTGCCGGTTCTCGAGCTGCGCGGCGGCATGATAGCGGCGAAGCTGCTGCACGTTGATTTTTGGCGTGCGTTCGCCATATGCTATCTCGGCAACATTCTGCCGATCCCGTTCATCCTGCTTTTCATACGCAAGATATTCCAATTTCTGCGCGACAAGCCGGTCTTTTCAAAGATCATCAAAAAGCTTGAGATACGCTCAATGCGAAACAGCGAAAAAGTCAAACGCTGGCGCGACTGGGGTCTGCTTTTATTCGTTGCCATTCCCCTGCCCGGAACGGGCGGTTGGACCGGAGCACTGATAGCTGCCCTGACCGACATGAGGATAAAGAAATCCTTCCCGATAATCGCCCTCGGCATTCTTATTGCGGGAATAATCATGTCCGTCATCACCTACCTTGTGCCATCTTTCTTCGGATTTTAATGTTCGGCATATAAGGAGGAGCAAACATGAAAAAAGCGGTATCATTCATTCTTGCGGCAATTATGCTCATCATGCTGCCCGCAGGCGCATTTGCGGACAGCGCACAGTGCAGCTGCGACACGCCGCCCGTCGTTATGGTCAACGGCTTCGGCACCGAGCTCTATCACGACAACGGCGACGGCACACAGAGCGCTGTTTTCCCGATGGGCGCCGTTGAGATAGTCAGCGCCATTCCGAGCCTTGCCGGCGCATTCGCGGCTCTCGCCGCAGGCGAACACGAGCTGTTCCGCACGCTGCTTTCGAGAGCGCTGTTCAGGCTCATGGGGAACATGATGTGCAACACGGACGGCACGGCGAAGATATCGGCAAGATCCTATCAGACGCCGACCGACACGGATATTCACAAAAAAGACACCCACGGACAGTATCAGGGCGAAAATGACGGCGGGCGCTACATCTTCGGCTACGACTGGAGACTCGACCCAGTCGAAAGTGCACGCGAACTCGAAAAGTACATCGAGCAGGTCAAGAAAATCACCCGCCACGACAAGGTAGTGCTCTGCGCGCACAGCGAGGGCACCTGCGTTGCGGCGTCGTACATTTCGCTCTACGGCTCCGAGGATGTTGAAAAGGTAGTTTTCCTCAGCGGCGCGTTCCAGGGAATAACGCTCGTAGGCAATCTTTTCACGAAGAATCTCGACGTCAAAGGCAAGGCAGACGCATTTGAGCTGTTCATAGAAACCTTCCTCGGCGGAGACACGACGGGCGATTTCGTCAGCAGTCTCTTCTCCGTGCTCAAGGATGCATTCATAGTCGATATGCTGCTGTGCCTTGTCAACAACATCCTTGAAGAGGATCTTGACGCGCTCTACGACGAGTGCCTGACAGAGATAATAACCACGATGCCCGGCGTGTGGAGCTTCGTGCCCGACGCATACTATGAAAATGCGAAGAAAGCTCTCTATTCCGACACGGGCGACAAATATTCGGCTCTGACAAAGCTCACCGACAACTACCACTACAATGTTCAGGTCGGGCTCGGCGACAGGCTCAAAGCGGAGCAGAAGAACGGTCTTGCAGTCTGCGTGAGCATGGGATACGCGATAGCACCCATCCCGGTATATGACAACTGCGTTGACCAGACCGATATGCTCATCGACACGAAGTTTGGCTCGCTCGGCGCGACCTGCGCACCCATAGGCGAGACGCTCAAGGCAGACAGCGCAAACAGATATCTTTCAAGCGATCTGCTCGTTGACGCTTCCACCTGCGCTTTCCCGGATTCGACATGGTTCGTCAGATATCAGGATCACAACGATTTCTGCGACGCCTACAACGACTTCGTATATTATCTGCTGACCTTTGACGGGCAGCCGACAGTCACATCGAACGCGGCGTTTCCGCAGTTCATGGCTTGCGACGGGCACAAAGTTCTTGTCCCCGCGGGAGCGCTCCCCGAAGCCGACACAAGACCTAGCATAATCAGACTCGGCGAGAACACATACAAGCTCATAAAAGAGTTGATTGAATCGAACAAAAAGTAAGATAAAAAATCGACCGTCCCGAAGCTTTTGCCGCGGGACGGTTTTGTTATGTCTTTTAATATGCCTCGAATCTCGCGATAGTCGCAAAGCAGCGGGTCTCCTCGATAACGAGTTTTATATACTGCATTCTCGCCTCTTCAAAGCGGCAGATGCGCTTCGAGCCGATAACGGTGCCGGCAAATATCTTTTTCCACTTGCCGTTTATCTGACCGTATAGCGAGAATTTTTCTATCTGCTGACCGGTCGCAATATGCTCGGAAAGCACGATCTTGTCGATATCGTAATCGTCGCCGAGGTCGAGAGTCAGGGTCGCGTGGTCGGGATCGAAGCCCGAATGCCAATACTCGTCGGTGGTGTGGGTCAGAGCCATCTGACCGCGATGCTCCTCATCGAGATGGCAGGAGTCGGTCATTATTGAATCATCCGCCAGATCCTCGTTGAAATCAATCTGAAGCTGCGCGCCCATGGCGAGCAGCGTTTCGACATCGCGCTGAGCGAACAGGCCGTCCTTGTTCGGCGGGATATTGAGCAGCAAGCTCGCATTCGCACCGACGGAATTATAATAGATCTCCATAAGCTTCGACAGGGGCTTTACCTCATAGTCCTCGTTGAGATGATAGAACCAGCCTTTTCTTATCGAGACATCAACCTCTGCGGGATACCATATGAGCTTCGACACATTTTTTATAGCCTTGCGGCTGCCGAGGTCGAGCGTGGTAGCGCTTATCCTCTTCGGCGGCTTCTCCGCGGTCTGCTGAGACGCGGCAGCTATCAGCTCCTGATTGCTGTAATAATACGGCACGACATTCCACTCGCTCTTGCGGCAGACTCCCGCCTCGTTTCCGCACCAGCGGACATCTGGACCCGTGACGGAAATGACCGCCTCGGGCTGACACTCGCGTATAAGGTCATAGTAGCCCTGCCAGTCATATTCCTGCTTACGGCCGTTCTTGCCCTCGCCGCATGCGCCGTCGAACCAGACGCAGAATATATCGCCGTAGTTCGTCAGCAGCTCGCGCAGCTGATTCTTGAAATATTTATTATATGCTTCGCCCTCGCCGTATCGGGGATCGTGCCTGTCCCACGGTGAAAGATAGACGCCGAACTTGAGGCCGAATTTTTTGCATGCCTCGGCGCATTCGCGCACGACATCGCCCTGTCCGTCTTTCCATTTGCTCTTTTTGACGCTGTAATCCGTATACTCGCTCGGCCACAGGCAGAAGCCGTCATGGTGCTTGCAGGTCAGGATAATCGCTTTCATACCCGCCGCGCGGACTGCCGCCGCCCACTGGTTCGCGTTGAGCTTCTCGGGATTGAAGAGCACCGGGTCGTCGTTGCCGTTGCCCCACTCGGAGTTTGTGAATGTGTTCATGCCGAAATGGATGAAGGCATAGAACTCGAGCTCATGCCACTTGAGCTGGCGCTCGCTCGGCACGACCGCCGCCGCGCGCTTTATGTAATCGTCATTCTTCTTCATATCTGCTTTCCTTTCGGATATATGATACATGATGTATATAAAGATAACATAAACTTCGCGCAAAGTAAACTTATAAGGAAAAAAATCCGCAGCAAATTTTTCTTCGCTGCGGATTTTTATATTTATTCGACTGTTACGCTCTTCGCAAGATTTCGCGGTTTATCGACATCGCATCCGCGCTCGACCGCCGTGAAATAGGCTATAAGCTGGAGCGGAACGACATTGAGCGAGGGCATATATTCAGGCAGAGTCCTCGGCACCTTTATGGCGACATCCGAAAACTCGCCTGCGTTCTCGCAGTCCTCACCGACGAGCGCTGCAACATATGCGCCTCGGCTCTTGACCTCGCGGATATTGCCGAGGGTCTTTTCAAAGAGATCGGGCTGAGTTGCAACGGCGAACACGGGAGTACCCGGCTCTATGAGCGATATCGTGCCGTGCTTGAGTTCGCCGGCGGCGTATGCCTCTGACTTGATATAGGATATTTCCTTGAGCTTCAATGAGCCCTCGAGCGAAATTGAATAATCAAGCCCGCGCCCGATGAAAAATATGCTCGAAGCCTTTGAGAACCGCTCGGCAACGGGCTTGAACAGCTCTTCATTTTCGAGTATCTGTTCAATCTGCTCGGGCAGGCGTAAAAGTGCTTCGCAATGCCGCTTTTCCTCCGATTCATCGAGCCTGCCGACCGCCCTTGAAAGGCGCAGGGCAAGCAGATAGACGGCGGCGAGCTGAGCCGAAAACGCCTTTGTTGTGGCGACGGCTATCTCGGGTCCCGCCATGGTGTATATAACATCGTCGCTCTCTCTGGCAATCGTGCTCTCGACGACATTGACTATCGAGACCGTGTGCGCGCCCCTGCTCTTCGCTTCGCGGAGCGCCGCCAGGGTGTCCGCCGTTTCGCCCGACTGGCTGATAACAATGCAAAGATCGTTATCTCGGACAACGGGGTGTCTGTAGCGAAATTCGCTCGCGAGGTCACACTCGCAGAGTATCCCCGCCGAGCGCTCTATAAGATATTTGGCGGTCATTCCGACATGCCACGCGCTGCCGCAGGCGACGATATGAACGACGCCGATATTTTTTATCTGCTCGTCGCTGAGGGTGAGCTCCGGAAGATTGACTCTTCCGTCAACTATTCTGCCGCCGAGCGTGTCGCGCACTGCTTTCGGCTGCTCGGCTATTTCTTTTTTCATGAAATGCTTGTAGCCGCCCTTTTCGGCGCTGTCCGCATCCCAGGTTATATGCATGAGTTTTTTGTCTATCGGCTTGCCGTCGGAATCAAAAAATCCAACCGAAGTTTTGCCGACTATCGCAATCTCGCCGTCCTGCATGACAGCGCAGTCGCGTGTATATTTGAGCAGAGCCGGGATATCGGAGGCGAGATAGTTCTCCCCGCTGCCTATGCCGACTATCAGCGGGCTGTCTTTTTTGGCGGCAAATATCTCATCCGGATGATCGCTCATCAGCACCGCGACGGCATAAGAGCCGCGAACGCGCTTTATAACTTTCAGCATGGTCTCGAGCGGATTTCCGTCATAGAGACTGTCGAAAAGCTGAGCGAGAACCTCCGTGTCGGTCTGCGACTTAAACTGCCTGCCCTGCTTTTCAAGCCCGGCTTTGAGTTCAAGATAGTTTTCAATGATACCGTTATGGACGAGGGTGACGCGCCCGCTCGAACCCGAATGAGGATGGGCGTTTGCATCGGTCGGCGCGCCATGGGTCGCCCAGCGGGTATGACCTATACCCACGCTCCCCTGCGGGGTGCCGACTTCGTCGAGCTTCTGCTGAAGGTCGCTTATCCTGCCCTTTGTCTTGACAGTGGTTATCTTCCCGTTTCGGCATACTGCGATGCCCGCCGAATCGTAACCTCTGTACTCCAGCTTCTTCAAACCATCGATCAATATCGGAGACGCACTGTTATCTCCAACGTAACCAACAATTCCACACATATTCTGTTTTTCCTTTACAAAAATATTTGTGCATTGCTCTCCCCTCTGTCTGCGCGTCGCTGCGCTGTTTTATAAGAGAGCCTGTGTCCCCCGCACTTATGGGGCAAGAAGCATCCGCCGAAAATTTCGATGACTTCTTCCTCGTCATCTGCAAAGGCTCGCAGCCTTCAGTGCTTGCAGACCCGGCGCTATTTTTATGACCGAAAAATTTTAAAACGGTTTGACAAATTTCCTTTCTCGATATTACACAAACGGCACTGAAACGCAAATGCAGTCTTATTATATGCAAAACGCCGCCAAAAGTCAAGTCAACTGTCTCAAAAAGAAAAAAGACCGTTCTGCAAGGCATACAGATCGGTCTTTAGTATATGTTTTTTCGTGCGGTTTACTGCTTCGCTTCCTGCTTTTCTGCCTTTTCGCGCTCGCGGCGTTTTTCGGTCGGCGCGGGGTCGCAGAGCTTCATGAAATCGACCTTGCCCATCCGGGTGCGCGGCAGAGCGTCGAGAATGATAATCTTTGTCGGGCGCGAGAAGCGCGGCAGATTTTCGCTGCAGAATTCATTTATTTCTTCAATCTTTTTCTTCTTGTTCTCCGGCTCGCTGTCGAGCGCGACATAAAGCTTGACTATCGGCTTCGCCTCGATATAGCCCTGAACGGCGCAAGCCTCGGTTATCCCGGCGACGCCGATGACCTTTTCCTCGATATCGGACGGATAGACGTTATAGCCCGAGATGATAATAAGTCTCTTTTTGCGGCCGGTGAAGAACAGGAAGCCGTCTTCATCGATATAGCCGAGGTCGCCCGTGAGCACCCAGCGCACGCCGCTGTCGTCGGTATAGACTCCGCTTGTCGGCTCGTTTAAATAACCCTCCATAAGGGTCGAGCCGGAGACGGCTATCTCGCCGACGGTATTTGCGGGCAGGCGTTTTTTGTCCTTATCCCATATCTCGACGCGCATATCATAAAACGGCTTGCCGACGGAATTGCGCTTGAAATCGGCATATGTATTCGCGCAGCAGACGGAGCTGACCTCGGTAAGCCCGTAGCCGCGGAAAAGTCTGCCCTTGCCGCCCCATTTGGCTATAGTCGAGTTGAACATATCAAGGAACTGCTCGGTCACGATATCGCCACCGCTGAAGAGCAACTCTAAATTCCGCAGATGCTTTCCCTCGAAGTTCTTCTGCTCGAACATCTTTTTATACATATTCGGTACGCCGACTATGAACGAAATTTTATATTCGCGCATAAGCTCGTTTGCCCTGCGCGGCTTGAAGCGGGGAACGGGGATGCAGCAGAAGCCCTCGCACATACTGAAGTGCATGGACACACCAAGACCGAACGCGTGAAAGAGTGGCAGGACTATCATCGAGCACTCGACGCCAGGGGTGTTGTGATGCTCGACCTTTCCCGTCTTATAGGCGAGCTCGTTGAGCGCCTTTGAAGAGAGCTTTATGGTCTTGCTCTTTCCCGTTGTTCCGCCGCCGTGAAGATAGACGGCGATATCCGAGCCGTTGTTGTGGACTCCGTCCGAGGGCGGGCAGCGATGGATCGCCGCGCGGTAGCTCAGCGCATTTTTTATGCCCGACGACGCATGCGCCGCGAACAACTCATAGCCGCGGAAAGCCGGATGAGCCGCAGGCGAAACATAATCTGAATTCGAGCACACAACGCACGGGACATTGTGGAAATTGAGCATATCGACATAGGGCTTTGCGAGCAGGTCCATGAGCATAACGCCCTTTGAGCCGACCGCGTCCATAGTCTCCTTGAGAAGCTCGGGCGGGGTCAGCGGATGCACGATATTCGCAATAACGCCTATTTTATTGAGCGCATAAAAGGCGACGAAGCTCTGCACGCAGGTCGGCAGGAACACGGTGTACACATCACCGCGCCGAAGCCCCGCGCTCTTGAAATACGCCGCGAGACGGTCGATATCGGAAAGCAGAGCGGAACGCTTAATCCTGTGACCGAAATGAATCGCGGCATCATAGTCGCCGAACGCTGCAGTGTTGTTCTTGAAATACTCGTAGCAGTTGTAGCTTTCGGTTGGTATCATATTTATTTTCTCATCTCCCACAATACATTTTATATGCAAGGCAATAAAATGTCAAGACAAATGTCGCAGATAATGACCGTTATATATTTCCGTTAAAAAAACCGTTCCGAATAATTCGAAACGGTTTTGCTTTGTCTGTCAATATCTGATAACAAGTTCATCCATGCGGACAAGGTCATCGTCTACGATTGAATATCCGTCATTCTCGATAATCACCTGGAGCGATATCGTGACGGGGTCAAGATATCCGATATTATCAAGATTCTTTTCAACCTCGGTGATTATTCCGTCCGCCCAGAGCTCCTCGCGCTCGGAGTCGGAGAGCTTATCGAACTCCCCTTTTCTCGCGCGTTCGCCATAGGACTTCTCGAAATCGTCGATACCGTTTTCCTCCGCTTTTGATATGACATCTATCGGATAGACGGTCACGCTGACAAGGAATCTGTCGGAGCTTCGCGTTACCTCGCCGACCTCATATTTGCAATGGGCATAGAGCGTTTCGAATATCTTCACCATGCGCTGATAATTCGCATCGGACACCGCGTCGATGTCCATACACATTTTGAAATATTCGACCTCGTCCTGGATATACTGCTGATACTGGGTTTCGCATTCTTCGGCAGTGCTGCCGACCGATTCCAGATACTCGTCGCTGTTCTCGTTGAGATAGACAGAGTCGAGCGTGCCGCGGACATATGCGCCGATCTGCGAGCGCGACGCCGTACACGAGCACAGCATGAATACGCACAGCAAAACCGCCGCAAGCGCGGAGATCCTCTTAACCATTATTCAACTACTCCTATATAACCGATCAAATTATCGGAAGCTAAAGAGAAGTCTATCACAGCAAAAAACGGACGTCAACAATATTCCGTATAAACATACATTTTTTGCGGCTTTTCTGCAAATATTTTTGATAATTTATAAATGAATCCTAAAAATTACCGACACTCGAACCAATCGGGACCCGGGCGGTAGCCGTTATCCAGTCCGTGCTCGGCGCAGAACGGATGCGAGCGCAGGACGAAGCGCAGGGTATTCATCGCGCTGCGGAATATCTCCGCGCGGGTGATGCCGTCCGGCTTGCCGAGGCTCTCGAGCAGAGTCGGGTCATATTTTGCCTTGCGCGAGCCCGCTCCCGCGCCGGGCATGAGCACATCCACCTGTCCGCGCACGCGGTAAGCGTTATTGCGAAGCAGCGGAAAATCCGGGTCTTTGCTCGCGCGCATCCACCAGTCGGTCATGACGCAGCCGTCATATTCCCACTCGCCGCGCAGTATCTGCGTGCAGGTGCCGTAATGATAGTGTCCCCAGACGCCGTTTATCTTATTATAAGAAGTCATTATATTGAATGGGTGCGCGGTTTTGACGCATATCTCAAAGCCCTTGAGATAAATCTCGCGCAGAGCGCGCTCGGACACGCGCGAATCGTTATAGATACGCATGGTCTCCTGATTGTTGCAGGCGAAGTGCTTCGGGCAGGCGGAGACTCCCTGCGACTGGATACCGCGCACGACCGCCGCACCCATGGTGCCGGCGAGCAGCGGATCTTCGGAGAAATATTCAAAGTTTCTGCCACAGAGCGGATCTCTGTGGATATTCATGCCCGGAGCGAGCAGGACATCGGAGCCCTTGCGCGCCATCTCGGCACCCTCGACAGCATACAGCTCGCGGACGAGCTGCTGATTCCATGTGCTCGCGAGCAGCGTGCCGATAGGCAGGAGCGAGGCATAGCAATGGAGTCTGATGCCGGAGGGGCCGTCCGTTGCGCTGACGGGCGGCACGCCTTTTTTGCGCAGAGATTTAAGTATTCCGCCGTAAACTGCGGCGTTGCCGGGAGTGCCGAGCTTGCTGTTCATGACATAGTCGCCGCGGCAGAGAGCCTCAAGCTCAACATCCTCGAGCTGAGCCGTGAAGCCCGCAAGAGTCGCTCTGTTATTGGCGACATCTTCGAGTTTTATGCCCTTGTCGCCCGTGAAATCGGGGGCTTCGGGCAGATTTTTCTCTATCTCCTCGCGGCGCGAAACGGTGCTCAGCGGTACGGATTCGTATCCTTTTTCTATCTTTCCGTTCTCGTCTGCCAGCGCAACAAGGCGGTCAAAGGCCTCCTTGGGTGCGCAGTCTGCGCGGCTCTCAAGACGCTCGGTGACGCGAAGCTCCGGCTCTGTGTGAACGCCTATCTGCTCGCAGGAGCGCACATCGGTGCCGACATAAATCGGATATTTCCCCGCCTCCAGCACATAGCAGAACGCTTCGCCCGTCTTTCCGGAGTCGTCAAACGACGCCATGTTGGCGCACGGGAACGACATAACCAGCCGCTGCTCCTCGCCGGGCAGCAGGGTGCGCGTCTTTTCGTATGCGGCGAGACTCTTCAGCGCCTTGCCCAGCTCTCCCTGCGGAGCGCCGTAATAGACCTCCACGACCTCTTTGCCCGCGGCAGAGCCGACATTCCTAACTTTTACGGAGACTATTATTCTGTCGTCAGCCTCCATGACGGTCTTGTCGGACAGCTCGAACGAAGTGTAGCTAAGACCGAAGCCGAACGGGAACATGACCTTTTCGGGCGCGAAGGTTTCAAAATATCTGTAGCCGACGAAGATATCCTCGGCGTAGTTGTTGTATGTCTTTTTGCCGAAGTTCTTCGCCGCCGGATAGCTCTCATAGCAATCGGCAATGGTATCGGGCAGCTTGCCGCTCGGCGAAACTTTGCCGGAGAGAACCCCGCCGATGGCGTTTCCGCTCTCCATTCCGCCCTGCCAGACATAGAGCACCGCACCGAGCTTGTCGCCGTATTTATTCATCCACGACATATCTATAATATTGCCGCTGTTTATCAGCACGACGGTGTTTTTAAAATTCGCAGTCACCTTGTCAAGCAGCGCGGTTTCATCGTCGGTCAGATAATAGCTGCCCTTTTTGAGCGTGTTTTCCCTGTCCTCGCCCGCGGAGCGGCCTATAACTACGACGGCGCAGCTGCTGCGCTTTGCCGCATCGGCGACGGTCTTTTCGTCTATCTTCATCTCATCGTGGTAGCGCGGCCATGCGCCCCAGAAGCCGTCGTCCGCCGGGTTCTTCTTTATCCAATCCGAGTATATCTTTTCAATCTGTTCGTCGACTTTTATTCCCGCGTTTTTCATGCCGTCCACAAGATCGACGCAATAGGGCTTGTTGACATCGCCTCCGGAACCGTAGCCGACGAAGAAATAGTCCCTCTGGATCCTGCCGAAGATGCAGACATTCTCGTCATTTTTTATCGGCAGCACGCCGTTGTTTTTGAGCATGACTATGCCCTCTTCGGCTGCAATTCTTGCAATCGACTTCATCTCCTCCGGAGTATCGGGCGAGCCGAGCTCGCCTTTGCTCAGGCCCTGCGCGGTTGCGGAAGTAATCAAATTGACTGCTTTTGAAAAAATTCTGCGTACTTTGTTGCTCATTGTATTATCTCCTATTCGGCTGTTATTTGCGTTTCATTGCGCGTATCTTCGCCTTGTCCTGCGGCGTGACGCGATAAGATTCGGTTATCTTCTGAAGCGACTTGTTAAAAGTGAAATCGTCGAGGCGGTTATCTTCGAGATACTGCCATGTCTTTTCCGGCGCATGGACGAAGAACACGGAGACCGCCCACGCGACCGCCATCTTCACATAGTAGGCGTCATTGGTTATCGCATCAAACTTCCCGAAAGCGCGGGCGGCGTACTCATCGTTCGAGAAATAATCGAGCGCCGCGACGACCGCAAAGCGGATATCATAGGGCTTATCGGAATCAAAATACGGCTGCAAAAACTCCCAGACCCGCTCCCTGTCTTTTTTGAAAAACTTGAGGCTGTTCACGAAGCTGTCGCATACAGACCAATTATCTATCTCCGGCACAAAATCCGCCACCGCTTTCAGATGCTCTTCGAACGGCAGATCGGCACTTGCAATAATGAATCCGCGCACAAGCTTTTCTTCAAACATATCGCCCTGCGGGAGATCGGGCATAACGCCCTTGGGGCTTTCTTTTTTTATCCGCGCCGCGACCGCTCTCAGCTGCGGCAGGCGAACGCCGATCATCTTGCTCTTGTCGACATTCGGCAGGAGCGACAAGCCGAACTCCCTGTACTTTTCATCTCTGAGCTGTTCGAGCTCATTTCTTATATCCATATCGTCCTCCGTCGAGATACTTATATGATTTTAACATATATAACACGCTTTTTCCATATCCAAGACCAAAAATTAGGTAAATGCGCATAAAATTTTTGACTTTTGCGGCACAATATTGTATAATGATTTCAGCATTTTCTCGCATACGCAAAATGAAAGGAGTCATGAGATGAAGAAAACCAATTTCAAGCGTATTCTCTCGTTCTTCCTCGCCGCAGTGATGCTCTTCGGGATGCTTCCCGCAGTCTTCGCGCAGGACGCGGACACGAATGACGTTGACTACGCGATAACAAACCCCTACGCCACGGTTGACTGGAAAAACTACGGTCAATACAAGGCGAGCCTGCACAACCACAGCATAGTTTCAGACGGCGACAACGATTTCAGATATGTCATCGAGACCTATTATTCAATGGGCTATGACATTCTCGCGATAACCGATCACGGCACCGTTGACAGAGGCTGGACAGAGCCGAACTATGTTCCCGCGCTCCAGCTCGCGCTCGGATTCAGACGCGAGAACGGCTTCGAGAAGCCGACGGGACTGACTCAGGGGCGCTACAATCAGATAACCTCCGGCAGCGACAGAGGCGGCCGCGGAATGCTCCGCGTCCCCTACGGCATCGAGAACAACCCCACTTCGTTCAACAACTCGCATGTCAACTCCTGGTTCGTTGACTACGGCAACGGCGTTCTGGGCGGCACGAGCGACTACGAGACTCCGATAAAGAATGTCGAAGAGCTCGGCGGTCTTTCGGTCATTAACCACCCCGGCGAATACACGGGCGCGCGCAACGAAAAGGATTTCGACAAGGCTTATAACGAAGACTACGACTACGACATAAATAAGTTCGCCCGTCTGCTCAAGATGTATCCCTCCTGCCTCGGCATCGATGTCAACTCCAAGGGCGACTACCGCACCCGCCACGACCGCAAGCTCTGGGATATCCTGCTCCAGAAGGTCGTACCCTCCGGGCGCAACGTCTTTGCTTTTGCAAGCTCCGACGCACATCGCCTCTCCGCCATGGACAACGGCTGGACGATAATGCTCATGCCCTCGAACACGGTAGATAACCTCAAGGAATGCATGAAGCAGGGCGCGTTCTTCGCGGGAAGCAGATATATAAAGAATACCCCCGAGCTCGAACAGTTCAGCAAGGAAGTAGGCTATAATGTCGCGGACGAGAACGGTCAGTGGTACGCATCGCCCGACCTTGTTCAGCCGGTGATAACAAACATCGCCGTTGACAACAAGGAGGACACGATAGCGATAACCGCAGAGAACTATCTGACGATTCACTGGATAGCGGACGGCAAGGTCATTCATGTCGGCTCCGAGATAGACCTCGACGACTACTCGGACGAGATAGGCAGCTATGTCCGCGCCGAGGTTTTCGGTGAGGGCGGTATCCTCTACACCCAGGCGTTTACCCTCGACTACGACGGCGCACCGGAGGCGGAGAACAAGTTCTTCTTCGACTGGGGCAATGTAGTCAAGCTTTTCGCCGACACGATTCTCTACGTATGCGGAAAGAGCGAGCTGTTCTGCAAAATCTGGTTCGCGCTGACCCACAACGACGCATTCGCAAAGTAAGTTAATAAAAAGCGGCAGCAAGCCTCAAGTGGTTTGCCGCCGCTTTTTGTTTGGTTATGACTCTTTTTCGTCTTTGTTTTTCATCTACTTTTCAATCGACTCACGCCATTTGCGTGTCTTTATCATCTGGGCGCGTCTGCTCCAGATGATATAAATGAGCACTGGAGCGATAATAGTCGCCGCCGCCTCATACTCGCTGTTATATCCGAAGATAAACAGGTACACCAAAGCCGCAGTTGCGATAACATCAAAAATAATGCCGATAACAAGATCCATAATTTTCTCCTTTTGCTGTAATTTTTATTTCATTTTATCATATTCCGTTTTTTGTCAAATGTTTTTTCAATAGCGAACTTTATTTTGACAAAAAACAACATTTTGCTCATTGCAAAATTTGGCAATATGCCGTATAATAACTTTGCAGAGTCCGTTTTTTGGTACACGAAATATTTTATAATATATCCGTAAATCAAATCGGAGGATATAAAAATGGCTAAAAAATCAAACCAGAAAATAAAACTGCTCTATCTGATGAAGATCCTGCTCGAAAACACGGACGACGAGCACGGAATGACGCTCGCCGAGATATCAGATGCGCTGGGCGAATACGGCATCGATGCGGAGCGCAAGACGCTCTACAACGACATTGAAGTGCTCTGCCTGTTCGGGCTCGACATCGAAAAGAGAAAAGGCAAAAGCGTGACTTATCATGTCATCAGCCACGAATTTGAGCTGCCGGAGCTAAAGCTTCTCGTCGACGCAGTTCAGTCCTCGCGCTTCATCACGCACAAGAAGAGCAACGAGCTGATAAAGAAAATCGAGGGCTTTACGAGCCGATATGAGGCGCAGGAGCTGCAGAGGCAGGTCTTTGTCTCGAACCGCATCAAGGCAATGAACGAGAGCATCTACTACGCCGTCGACTACATACACGACGCGATAAACCGCGACGCGAAGATAGCGTTTCAATACTTCACCTGGGACGAGCACAAGCAGAAGAAGCTGCGCCACGACGGCAAAATATATCGTATCAGCCCGTGGGCGCTGACCTGGGATGATGAAAATTATTACATGATAGGCTACGACTCGGACGAGAACAAGATAAAGCACTACCGGGTCGACAAAATGACAAAAATTCAGCCGACCGAAGAAAGGCGCGACGGCGCGGAACTATTCGCCGATTTCGATATGGCACTCTATTCAAAGCAGACCTTCGGAATGTACGGCGGACGCGAGGAGACGGTCACACTCCGCTGCGAAAACAAGCTTGCCAATGTCATGATAGACAAATTCGGATTCGACACTGCGTTTTCAAATATCACCGACACGCACTTTGACATGCGCGTAAAAGTGTTCGTGAGCCCTGTGTTCCTGACATGGATAATGAACTTCGGCGCGGATGTCACAATTCTCTCTCCTGAGAGTGTAAAAGACGAGCTCACAGCCCTCGCGTCGGATGTGCTCGCGCAGTATAAATAAACAGAACAAATAAAACAGCAAATCCTATCCACGGCTTTCGTGGGTAGGATTTTTTCATTTCGGCATGAGATAGGGATGTGTTGATAAGTTGGAGGGCGCGGGTGTGGGTATCGGATATAGACAGTCGTATCAATATTACGAATTATCACAATGATGTAAGAACAGATATCATCCGCCCACGGAGTTTGCACAATTTTATTGATAAGCACCTTGTAAGGTGCGGCGACTCGACGCACCGCTGCCGCGACAGCGGCACGGGATCTTTGCAAAAACTTATTTTACGGATCATAGGCGGAACTTCGTTCGCCTGCTTTGAAAATCTATAATAGTGGCAAGTGACTAAAGGATTGCTTTACTTGCATCATCTCCAAAAAACACCGTGACGCTCACGCATCAAAGGGTCGTCGAGGTCGCCGACCCCTACAAGCCGCTCAACGAGGCCTCGAAATACATAACTCGCGACTCCCAGTCGGCGGCGCTTCGGTGATGCTGCCCGCCTTTCCCAGATAGATTTCGGATACTGCGGCGCGGCTATTGAAAGCTTGATTATAAAGACCGGTTGGGTCGCTTGCTTTTACCTTGCTACAGCTAAAGTGATAAGCCCCCCGATTTGCATCCCGTTTGTCGTCGTAAAGAGACAAAGTCGGCGCAAATGCCGCCAATTACAAGGCTTTTGAGATTTACTGTCCGTTTTTTGACACATCTGCCGTGATAGAATAGAATCAGAAAATAAGGAACGGAGAGATACATATGAAATTCAAGATAGGTTTTACCGCAGAAAAAGAGGCAGAAAAGAAAGTTCCCGAGACCGAGACAAAAGCTCCCGAAGAGGCTCCCGCGAGGGAATCGCTCGTGAGGGTCTATTTCCCGCAGCGCGGCTTCGACTGCACATATTACAACAATCTTTTCGACCTGCATGTCGGCGACCTCGTCTATGTTGACGGCAAGCTCGAGGGCAAGCGCGGCAAAGTTATCGATGTGTCATACACATTCAAGATAAAGCTGTCCGACTACAAAAGAGTAATCGCAAAAATCGACACGGATATCTCCGGCGAGTTCTGCTATGTCGGCGACGAACTGTTCTCTTTTGACAAAAATACCGTGCCGTTTGGGAAGATACTCCCCTACTTCAAAGCTCCCGCCAAGCCAGACGAGGAATATGTGAGCGCGAAGGAAAACAAGTTCTATAGCCTCGACGATCTCGAGGGCATGGGAGCATACGAGCACACGATAATGGTAGGCAAATCCGACTTCAACTGCGGCGAGGTTCTGTATCTCAGCGTTGAAGACGGCAAGGGGCACGCGATAGTCGGCACGGACGAGCTGCACGAGGTTGAATTTGACTACAAGAACGGCATGATTGCAAACATCACCTGCGACTGCTGGGCGTGCGGCATCTGCAAGCACGGTGTGGCGGCTGTTTTCGCGCTGAAATCAGCGCTCGAAAAAATCGAAAAGCATTTCCCGGAAAAATTTGAAACAAGCGGGTATTTTGCCGTTATGTCAAAGAACACATTTATGAATGTCATCGCCTCGCTCGGTGACGACAGCGTCGGGAGCTTTGTTATAAAGAAGAACTAGACCTTTTGCTTTTGCATCACTTTCGACAAAAATCGCATCGTTTTTGCAGTTAAGTTGACAATTTTCTCTAAAAAATGTATGTTGAAGCCAACAAAATATGGGAAGTGAGACAATGGAGCCTATAGCTCACCTGCGGCTCGTTGAAAAATCCGAACCGCCGGAATATGACGAACAAACACTGAAAGCTCACAACGAGAACAGCGGGAAATATGCCGCAGAGGCGCTCCGATGTATCGGGTTAGACAAAATCGGAAGCTTTTGCGGAAATATTCACGACTTAGGCAAGGCGACAAAAAAGTTCTTCGACTACATACAGCCCGGCAACACGCTCCGGCGCGGCGAAGTGAACCACACATTCGCGGCGGTCAGATATATTTTTGAGATGTCCAACGGCATTGACAATGAAGTGCGCGAGCTTCTCGCCTATGCGGTCGGCGCGCATCACGGACAGTTTGACGCGGTGAATGACGACCACAAAAACGGCTTTGAACACAGGCTGACAAAAGACGGCATCGACTATGACGAGGCGAAGAAAAACTTCAACAAATACTGCTTCTCAGACGCCGAACTGAAATCGCAGTTCAACGAAGCCGCAGAACAGCTTACTGAAATTATTGAAGGCATAAGAGAGCGCAATCCGAAGAGAAGCGCGCGACAAGCTGAAGAATATGAATTTCAGATAAGTCTGCTGGCTCGGCTTCTGCTCTCGGCAGTTATCGAGGGCGACAGGCGCGACACGGCGGAATTCATGGAAAACATGGAGTTTCCGCAAGTTGAAGCGGATTGGGACGAGTGCCTCGGGCACATTGAAGAAAAGCTTGGCGAATTTTCAAACACAAGACCGATAGACGGGGCGAGAAAGCAGATATCCGACATCTGCCGCGCCGCCGCAGAAGAAGAGCCAGGCATATTCAGGCTCAATGTCCCAACCGGTGCAGGCAAGACTCTCTCGGGGCTGAGATTCGCCGTGGCTCACGCAAAAACACATCGGAAGAAGCGAATCATTTTCACCTCTCCCCTGCTGAGTATTCTCGACCAGAATGCGAAGATAATAAGAGAATTCATCGGAAACGACAGCATCATAACGGAGCACCATTCAAATGTCGCTCTCGACGAGGACAATGCGGACGAACTCAAACGCGCCCAGCTGTTAACGGAAAACTGGTCGTCGCCGGTGATAATAACCACCCTTGTTCAGCTGCTCGACACTTTGTTTGCAGGAAAGACCTCTTGCATACGCAGAATGCACGCACTGTGCGACAGCGTGATAGTCATAGACGAGGTGCAGACCGTGCCAAACGAAATGCTGTCACTTTTTAACACGGCGGTAAACTTTCTCTCGGAGGTCTGCGGCGCGACTATAGTCTTGTGCTCGGCGACTCAGCCGTGCCTTGAACAGACGGCGCACCCGATGACAGAAAATATAAAAGATATTGCGCCGTTTGACGAGGAGCTGTGGCGAGTGTTCAGGCGCACGCAGATAATCGACAAGGGCGGCATGCGGCTTGATGCAATTCCCGCATTTATCGCAGAACAGCTCGGCACAACAGACAGTCTGCTTGTCATATGCAATCTCAAAAAGCAGGCGGCGTATCTGTTCACCGAGATGAAATTGGAAAACACCGTGATCTTCCATCTTTCCGCCGGAATGTGCATGGCGCACAGAATGGCGGTAATATCCGAGATAAACAGCGCACTTGAAAGAAAGCGCACAAATCCAGACGCACCAAAAGTGGTTTGCATCTCAACGCAGGTCATCGAAGCGGGCGTTGACGTCTCGTTCGGCTGCGTGATAAGGCTCTGCGCGGGGCTCGACAGCGTGATACAGGCGGCGGGCAGATGCAACCGCAACGGCGAGCTCAACGGAGCCGCAGATGTGTTCATAATAAACTGCCGCGGCGAAGACCTCGGCATGCTCAGAAGCATAAAGGACGGCAAGATGGCGTGCATGTCACTGCTGTCAGACTACGAATATCATCCCGAGAAGTACCCGTCGGGGCTTACATCTGACGAGGCGGTATACGCCTACTACAAGAAGCTCTATATTCAATCCGACATCGGCGCGCAGGATATGCCGATAAAAATCGACGGTTCGCCGTTCACTCTCTTTGATCTTCTTTCGCTCGACAGGACATTCGCGAACGCGCCTTATTTAAAAGCAAACGGCGAAAAATATGCGCTGACTCAAGCGTTCAAGACCGCCGGGAACAGGTTCACCGTCTTCGGCAGCAGCACGACCGATGTTATCGTGCCATACGACGAGGGAAAAGAGATAATCGCCGAGTTCGGCTCAAAGCGAGCCGAAGATGATATAAAATATCTCAAAAAGCTCATCAAAAAAGCGCGGGCATACACCGTCTCGCTCTATGAAAATCAGCGCAGAGCTCTCGCGGACAGCGGCGCGCTCCATCCCATAGCAGACGGCATCGCGCTCGCACTGAGCGAGGAATTCTACAACGAGGATTTCGGGCTCAATCTTGACGGCGAAAGCCGCGAAGCAATCACATTATAAATAAACACAGGAGGTGTGCAGCATATGGAACATCCGAATATAGTGACATTTGGAGTATTCGGAGACTACGCGCTTTTCTCCGACCCGGTAATGCGCGTCGGCGGAGAAAAAGCAAGCTATCAAATCCCGACATACGAAGCTCTCAAGGGTATTCTCCACTCGATCTACTGGAAGCCCACTATCGTCTGGTATATCGACAAGGTCAGAGTGATGAATCCCATCCAAACTGAGGTCAAGGGCATCCGGCCGATAAAATACAACGGCGGGAACGACCTCTCGTTCTACACCTATCTCAAAGACTGCCGTTATCAGGTGCAGGCACATTTTGAGTGGAACGAGAACCGCCCGGAGCTCATCGGCGACCGCAACGAGAACAAGCATCACAACATAGCAAAGCGCATGATTGAAAAAGGCGGGCGCAGGGATATTTTCCTCGGCGCGCGCGAATGTCAGGGCTATGTTGAGCCATGCGAATTCGGGAGCGGCAAAGGCGCATATGACGAGACGCCGGAGCTCGCATTTGGGCTGATGTACCACGGGATAACCTACGCGGACGAAGCATATTCGGACGAGACAAAAAACCGAATGACCGTCCGATTCTGGTACCCGACGATGAAAAAGGGCGTTATCACATTCCCCCGACCCGAGGAGTGCACGATAACAAAAACGGTGCGCGAAAACATGGCGATAAAGCCGTTCGGCGAAGACCTCGGCAATTTCATCGGACTCAGAGAATTCGGGGAGGTGGAATAAATGAGCATATGGCAAAGAGCCGTTGAGACATATGACTGTCACAGCGATTCAGTTGGAAAAAGCTTCGACAACCATGTCACACTGATGCCGATATCTCACATCATCCAGAACGCGCAGATAGAAATACTTCTTGACGAATATGGAAAATTCAAAGAAGCTTTGGATGTTGCCAAGGATAAAAAGAACACTAAGACTATTATTCCGGCAACCGAACGCTCTGCCGGACGCGTTGGCGACACTCCATGCGCGCATCCTCTGAGCGATCAGCTGCGATACATTGCAACGTATATGCCGGAGAGACACGAGTCATATCTGAACCAGCTCAGGGCATGGGCTGAATCCGAATTCAGCCACCCGAAAGTGCGCGCGATACTCGCCTATGTCGAGAGCGGAACTATAGTTGACGACCTCGCCGACGAAAATATTATAGAGCTTGACGAGAGCGGAAAGCCACTGAGCAAGTATGATAAAAGCTTAATTCGCTGGCGCGTTATGAACACGGGCGACAATGATGCGTGTTATAAAGACACAAGCCTTTTTGACGCATTTATCGGATACTACAGTTCATTGCAGAATAAAGCCCCGAAAAAGCTCTGCATGATATCGGGCAAAGACGAACGCATAACCGAAAGTCATCCGAAAGGAACCGTTGCATCGGCATACGGCGCAAAGCTCATATCGGCAAACGACAGCTCAAATTTCACCTACAGAGGGCGTTTCACCGACTCACAGCAGGCGGCTACCATCGGATACGAGACCTCTCAAAAAGCGCACAACGCTCTCGCCTGGGTTGCGGCGAATCAGGGAATTATAATAGGCGGCAGAACTTTCGTCTGTTGGAATCCAAAGGGAGATACATCCTTGTTCAAGGACTCCGAAACATTGACGCCCAACTACAGCGACGAAGAAGAGAAAAAAGATTTTCCGGCTACTCCGACCGACTACAAAGCCGACCTGAAAAAGGCATTGAGCGGATGGCAGGACAAGCTTCCGGCGGAGGACGATATTGTTATAGCGTCGTTTGACGCCGCCACAACAGGCAGACTCTCCATAACATACTACAATGAGCTGAAAGGTTCGGATTTCCTGAACCGTCTCGCGTTCTGGAAGGAGCACTGTTACTGGTCAAGCGGAAAGTTCGGCTATCAGTCCCCGTCAATATGGGAAATAGTCAAGTGCGCCTTCGGCACAGAGCAGAACGGGAAACTCAGCGTCGACGACCGAGTGATGCGCGAGCAGGCGCAAAGGCTGCTCCACAGTGTTATCGACCAAGCGCCTATACCGCAGGACATCGTCCGCGCGCTGATGCACAGAGCATCGATGCCGCTCGCCTACGACACAGAATCAAACCGCATAAAAATTCTCTATAACGCTTGTGCGGTTATATATGCATACAGGACCGTTACTAAAAAGGAGGAATGGGAAATGGCCCTTGAAAAAGACAAGAAAGACAGAAGCTATCAGTTCGGGCGTCTGCTCGCGGTCATGGAAAAGGTCGAGCGCGACACCTATGACAGAGACGAGAAGAGAGAGCCGAACGCAATAAGGATGCAGTCGGTTTTCTGCGAAAGACCGATGTACGCCTCACGCATAATCCGCGACAGTCTCAATCCATATTTTGCAAAGCTCTCGCCCGGAATGAGAATATACTACAACAACCTCATCGGCGAGATTTTCGGTCATCTGAGCGAATTCGACGAGAAAGACCTCAACCGCCAGCTTGAGGACAGTTACCTTTTGGGCTATTACCTGCAGCGCAGTGAACTCTACACAAAGAAAGAAAGCACCAACGAGGAGGAAAATTAAAATGGCAGCTCTTAACAACAAAATCGATTTCGTAGTTCTTGTATCCGCAAACCAGGCAAATGTAAACGGCGATCCGCTCAACGGCAACCGCCCGCGCACCGATTACTCCGGCTACGGCGAGATGTCCGATGTCTGCATCAAGCGCAAAATACGCAACAGAATGCAGGATCTCGGCAACGACATATTCGTCCAGTCCGCAGACCGCAGCGACGACGGCTGCAAGAGCCTGAGCGAACGCGCGTCAAGCAACATAAAAACGAAAGACATAAACGAATACGCAAAAGAAGCCTGCGAAAAGTGGCTCGATGTCCGTTCATTCGGTCAGGTGTTCGCTTTCAAATCCAAGGACAGCAGCGGCGTATCGGTCGGCGTGCGCGGTCCGGTCAGCATACATCAAGGAGTCAGCGTATCGCCGATAGAGGTTCGCTCCATTCAGATAACCAAGAGCGTCAACGGCGAACCCGTCAAAGACGGCAAGGACGCCTCGGCGCGTTCCTCCGACACAATGGGACAGAAGCATTTCGTCCAGTTCGGTCTCTATGAGATAAAGGGCTCGATAAATGTTCAGCTCGCCGAAAAGACCGGATTTTCAGAAGAAGATGCGGATATTATAAAAGAATGCCTGCGCACGCTGTTCCTCAACGATGCTTCTTCGGCGCGCCCCGAGGGTTCAATGGAGGTTCTGCGCGTCTATTGGTGGAAACACAACTGCAAGGACGGTCAGTATTCGAGCAGCAAGGTACACCGCAGCATTCATGTTGAATTGAAGCCCGATGTCAACATCCCCTCAAGCGCGGATGACTATATTATATCTGTAGATGAGCTTCCCGGGCTTGAGCCCGAGATCATCGAGGGAGTATAATGACATACAGGGAGTGTGATTTTCTGCAAATAAGCGGAATACAGCACTTTGCTTTTTGCCGCAGACGTTGGGCTCTCATTCACATTGAGGGACTTTGGGCAGAAAATCTGCGCACTGTAAACGGTGAAATATTCCACGAACGGGCGCACGACCCGTCGCTCAGCGAAAAGCGCGGCGATCTGATAACAGTCCGGGCTCTGCGGGTATTCTCGTCAGAGCTCGGAATAAGCGGAGAATGCGACGTTGTCGAATTCAGACGCGATGACGAAAACGGCGCGAAACTGCGCGGGCGCGATGGCAGATGGATGCCGACGCCGATCGAATACAAAAGCGGATCTTCTAAAGCGGGCGATGCCGACAGGCTTCAGCTGTGCGCGCAGGCAATGTGCCTTGAAGAGATGCTCGGAGTCGAGATTGAACTCGGATATATGTTCTACGGCGAGACGCATCGGCGCGAAAAAGTTTATATAAACGCCGAACTGCGCCAAGCGGTGAAAGATGCAGTCAGCGAGATGCACAGCTACATGAGCCGCGGCTACACGCCCAAAGTCAAGACAGGCAAATTTTGCAACGCCTGTTCACTCAAGGAGCTCTGTCTCCCTGCCCTGTGCAAGAACAAAAGCGCGGCGGAATATATAGACTCCGCTATCGGCGAGGACGGTGACTTCGATTGAAAAAGCTTATGAACTCGCTCTATATTCTGACTCCCGACGCCTATCTGACGCTCGACGGAGAAAATGTTGTTGTCAAAAAGGACGGCGCAGAGATGGGCAGATTCCCTCTGCACAGTCTCGAACAGATAGTGACTTTTTCATACATGGGCGCGAGCCCGGCTCTCATGGGCAAATGTGCAGAGCAAAACAAGTCGCTGTCATTCTTCTCTCAAAGCGGACGGTTCCTCGCGAGAGTCGGCGGCGGAGTGCAGGGCAATGTGCTGCTGCGCAGGCAGCAATACCGCATCGCCGACAGTCCGAGTGAAAGCCTGCAGACAGCCAAAAATTTCATCACTGCAAAGATATTCAACTCCCGCTGGGTATTGGAGCGTTCATTGCGCGACCACCCGATGAGCATTGATGCAGGGAAAGTAAAAGACGCATCGGAAAAGCTGAAAGAATCCGTATACACGGCTCGCAGCTGCACGGACGACGGGTCGCTCCGCGGCATTGAGGGTGAAGCGGCAAGCACATATTTTTCGGTATTCGACGAGCTTATACTCAACCCCGACCCATGTTTCGGTTTCGAGACGCGAAACCGTCGTCCGCCGCTCGACTGCGTGAACGCGCTTCTCTCATTTGCCTACAGTCTGCTTGCAAACGACTGCGCGAACGCACTTGAAAGCGTAGGGCTTGACCCATATGTCGGCATGATGCACACTGACCGCTCGGGCAGGAAATCGCTCGCACTCGACCTTATGGAAGAGCTGCGTCCGTCGTTCGCCGACAGATTCGTGCTCAGCGGAATAAACAACCGCTCATTTCAGAGCAATATGTTTGCGAAGACAGACAGCGGTGCCGTACTCCTCACCGACGACGGTCGGCGATCGTTCTTCAAGCTTTGGAAGTCGAGGCGGGACGAAAACCTGACTCACCCATTCCTGAAAGAAAAGATACAATGGGGACTCGTGCCGTATGTTCAAGCGCTTCTGTTAGCGCGCTACATCCGCGGCGACATTGACGAATATCCCCCGTTCCTGTGGAAGTAGGTGCGTTATGCTCGTATTGATAACCTATGATGTCAACACCGAAGACGCCGGCGGCAGAAAGCGACTTCGGAAAGTTGCGAAAGAATGTGTGAATTACGGTCAGCGAGTTCAAAACAGCGTATTTGAATGTGTATTGGACGCCGCACAATACAGATTAGTAAAACACAAGCTCGAACAGCTCATCGACACCGAAAAGGACAGTCTGAGATTTTATAATCTCGGGAACAACTATCAGACAAAAATAGAGCATATCGGAGCCAAGGCCGGATATCAGCCGGAAGGACTCCTTATGCTTTAGTGCGAAGCGGCATCGATCATAAAAAGTGCCGTATGTTCGCACCGAAAAAACCGTGCTTTTACAACTGTTTAAGTCAAGTAAAAAGCACAGCTGTCGCAAAAATATATAATTTTATATACACTATGTACAAACGCAATATTGTATATTTGTATATTTTTGCAGTCGCCCTCCCCACGGAGGGCGTGGATTGAAATAACACTCCGATACAAAGAAATACAAAGAAATATGTCGCCCTCCCCACGGAGGGCGTGGATTGAAATAATAAACTTTGACTGAGATTCAGAGCAGTCCTTGGTCGCCCTCCCCACGGAGGGCGTGGATTGAAATTTCCGATTCTTATCCCTGTTGTCGCTTTATCTGCGTCGCCCTCCCCACGGAGGGCGTGGATTGAAATGGTCGAGGTCAAGGGGGTTAAGTATGTCGCAGGTGTCGCCCTCCCCACGGAGGGCGTGGATTGAAATAATAAACTTTGACTGAGATTCAGAGCAGTCCTTGGTCGCCCTCCCCACGGAGGGCGTGGATTGAAATTTTTCCTTATCGGTATAGCTATTTTTGCCGTTGGTGTCGCCCTCCCCACGGAGGGCGTGGATTGAAATGTCGCTTCTATGCGTGGCGAATATCCGTATTATAGTCGCCCTCCCCACGGAGGGCGTGGATTGAAATGGTCGATTCGGCGGCTCGTCCTCGGGCTCTTTTAGTCGCCCTCCCCACGGAGGGCGTGGATTGAAATTTTTGTTGATAAGTCTGGTTATTGTTATTCTGTTGTCGCCCTCCCCACGGAGGGCGTGGATTGAAATGTAAAAATAAAGGTGGTTAAAAATTATGTATGATGTCGCCCTCCCCACGGAGGGCGTGGATTGAAATGTTTTAGATAAAAAGACAATTAGTTCTTTGATGTGCGTCGCCCTCCCCACGGAGGGCGTGGATTGAAATCCTCGGCGCAAGCGTAGCAAGTGCGGTTTGCACTGTCGCCCTCCCCACGGAGGGCGTGGATTGAAATCACGAACAGGGCGACGCAAAGGAGGACAAGGGGGTCGCCCTCCCCACGGAGGGCGTGGATTGAAATAGATTGCTTGCCTCAAGGCTACATTCGCATGATTGTCGCCCTCCCCACGGAGGGCGTGGATTGAAATAACCTCATGGGCGTTAGCTAATTCGATTGCAAAGTCGCCCTCCCCACGGAGGGCGTGGATTGAAATGATAGGGGCTATTCAGTCAGGTTCACCAACTTTGGTCGCCCTCCCCACGGAGGGCGTGGATTGAAATTTTCATGCAATACCTCCAAATTTTGTTGACTTTGTCGCCCTCCCCACGGAGGGCGTGGATTGAAATGTCGGCGCGCTTGCGGATAACATCGACAAAGTGGTCGCCCTCCCCACGGAGGGCGTGGATTGAAATCATAAGTGAAAAGCAATTAAAAAATTCGTTATAGTCGCCCTCCCCACGGAGGGCGTGGATTGAAATGAGAGTAAAAACATTGATATTGAGGTTATGGTTGAGTCGCCCTCCCCACGGAGGGCGTGGATTGAAATTGCGGGAGCTATGACAAAGAAAACCCGCGAACAGGTCGCCCTCCCCACGGAGGGCGTGGATTGAAATTGTTGTTGATTTGCTTACTGTTTTGCGTGACCGTTGTCGCCCTCCCCACGGAGGGCGTGGATTGAAATAGTCATTTGACCGTACTCTTGATACGTGGAAGCTGTCGCCCTCCCCACGGAGGGCGTGGATTGAAATCGGTGCTGTCACCCGGGGAAAATGCTATAAGTTGTCGCCCTCCCCACGGAGGGCGTGGATTGAAATCATGTCGTCGTCTATGACATGTGTACGGACTTCGTCGCCCTCCCCACGGAGGGCGTGGATTGAAATTGCTTGCAGTATCCACGAAAAAAGGAGCGGGCAAAAGTCGCCCTCCCCACGGAGGGCGTGGATTGAAATCGTTTGTGTGGTGTCCGGAGAAATCCGAAAAGACGTCGCCCTCCCACGGAGGGCTCAGTCTGAAACAGGAGGTTATATCAAATACATTCGCAAGCATGACAACTGTCTTTTTATTGTTTTGGAGCAGCGTTTTTTGAATATAGAAACAGCGCCTTGCAGTCAAATACAAGACGCCGCAATTATTGGATTGCAGTATAGCAAAACATCCATGCTTTACGCTCGACAGTTAACGATATATATTCCCTGTCTCCGTTCTTCCATCTTTTGCGCATGATATTCTGCATATTCTCTCACGAAGCGATGTTTCAAATCTTCCGGAGTATCAGGCGTAAAATCCCGCCATTTCGATATGGTCGGCCGCCTTTCCGTTGTCTTTAGCGATATCCCATATCACCTCTTGATTCCCGCCGAGATGCCTGTGGCGGAGTATGTTCAGCTCCGAGGCTTTCGGCTTCGCCCACGAGGCGAAATACTGGGTCTGCACGACCTTGTATAGCGCTCATAAAGAGCGTTTTTGAGTTTGTCGTCCATTTTTCTTCTCCTGTTTGAGCGTATTATCAGACCGCCGCCTCTGCGCTTTCGTGCTGCGCGATGCGCTCCTTTGCCCCGTCATAGAGAGCAAATATATCTTCGCATCGGCTGTAATTCTCGCTCTGCGCTATCGTTCTCACTGCGTCGAGATACGGCTTTGCGGCTCTGTAATAGAGCGAGTTTTCGTCGGTCGCTTTCTTTATCTCAAGCTGAACGCGCTGTTTTTCGGCGCGCACATGCCGAAGCTCTGCTTTGAGCTCTGCAATAGATGCTTTATCTTTTGACTCTTTGGCGAGCTTCATGCTGTCCGTGACGCGCTTCATATTGACTTCCGCCTCGTCCTCACGCTTGAAGAGCCCCGCGAAAACAGAGCTGTCAAACGGTTCGATGCCGTTGGGATAATATTTCGCGGCGGTCTTGCGCGCGGTTTTGATATCGCCGACGAGTCTTAACATATCTTTTCTGCGCTCTTTCTGCTGCGCGGTCGCCTTGGGCATGTGCTTGACATCGCTCTTTTTGAACTCTATTGCCGACATGAAGCCGCCGAGCCCCGCCGCGCTTATTCTCTTCGCGATTTCAAGATCCTCCATGCCCTCCGGGGTGTTGAAGCGGTCGAGCTCCGCGAGGACAAAACGGGATATCTCTATCTTCTCGTTTTCCTGAGCTTTAAGATTATACTCTTTCTTAGCCGCCTTTACAAGTGCCTTGTCACCGGACTTTTTCGCCTGTTTTATTCCGTCCTTTGAGAGGACGTTCATTTCGCGGCCGGAATATTCTTCGGCTTCCTTTATGATATCGACCGTCTCGACAAGCGCATCGTCTGCGAGGACATTGTTTCCGTAGTCCTCGAAAAGCGCTCTAATTTTTAGCACCTTGACTATCGCCTTCTGCTTGATCTCGGTGAAATCATAGAAAAAGAGCGGAATGACATTGAGCACCGCGCCGATAACGGACGCGATAACGAGAACGCTGCTTATGCGGACGAAATAGTCATGGTTATAGAGAACATCATAGACATTCGAGCCGTCATATCCGAGCGACAGGGCGACACTGCGATTGAGTCCCGCGCCCTCGTATATTGCCGGAAGAACGGAGCCTGTGGCGAGCGTTATGACACTGCCTATAAGCCCGACCGCGGCGAACATTCCGTCTATTCGCTCGCCCGTTTTATACTGCTGATAGTCTCTTATATCCGCCTGGATGCTCGGGTTGAGAAGATGACCAAGCGAAGTTATGAACTGGTTGACGAAGATGCATATGAGCAGCATCCATATTATTCCCGGGTCGCCCGTTCGGCGGACTATCGGGAGCATCAGCGCGATGAAACCGATATTGAAAAGATTTGTTACAACGAGTATCTTCTTTTTGCCGTACTTTCTGATAAGGAACGGCGCGACGAGATTCGGCCAGAACGAGGCGTTGCCGGATATCGCGATTATCAGCGAATACTGACCCGGCGAGCAGGCGCCCTGATAGTTATACATCCAGCCGAGGATGCTGTTGAACGAGCTTTCGAGGAAGCCTATCCAGCCGGCGAGCGAGATTATCCAAAAATATTTGTTCTGCGCTATCGCCTTGAGCGCGTCGATAAATTTTATACGGATAACATGCGTCTTTGCCTGGACGATCTTCTCCTCGACATTGACATAGACGAGCAGGGATATCAAAAATCCGACGAGCAGCATCGGCGGATAGAGCACCCTGTATATTCGCATATCGTAGAGGGTGTTGTCGTTTGTTATAAGCCGCGCCGCTATCGGCAGGAATATGCCCGCTATCGACGGCGAAAGATTCTCGACAACGCATCTTATCGAGAGGACATCCGAGCGCTCTATCGTATTGGGCGAAAGGACGTTTATAAGGCTCTCATAGGCATCGACCATGAAATTATAGAAGAACTGGAAGCCGACATTGAACAGCAAAACGACGATGCACTTCACAGTCAGCGACATATGCTCATACGGCATCCACACGAAGCCGATGCCGAGAATTACCGTCGGGATACCCATGGTCAGGATATACGGGCGGTACTTACCTTTCATGCTGCGCGTATTGTCAATCATCTTCGCGCGCAGTGCAGTCAGCGGGAAGCCCGAGAGGATACTGAGTATATATATGACATAGAGCGCGCCGGGGTCGATGCCGATAGTGTTGCCTATTAGCGTATTGCCGACGGCGATTATCATATTCGACACGCAGTAGACTATAAATCTGACGCCTATGCCGCCAACAGAGAGCGAGGCTATCTCCTTATAGCTCATATACCGCTCTTTCGGCGGCTTGTTCCAGTGCGTTTTGACCGAAGAAACAACGGATTTGATTTTTCCGGCGATTTTCACAGTCATATTCCCCCTTGTTAAGATGAGTTCAATCTGTTAGTATAAAAGAGTAAAATATCAAATGCTACGAGTAAAAAAAGGTGATGCTATGCCGATATTCAACGAAGAGATGTACTTATACGACAAGAATCAGAACAGCGATCTTTTTCATCTTCATTCTTTCGGCAGACTCTTTCCCGACGCCGACTACATAATCTCGCTAAAAGACAACTCAAACACAATAATCGAATGCGTGACCGACGGGGTCGGGTATATCGAGCACAACGGAATGGTCACCACAGTTGAAAAAGGCGACTGCTATATAATAAAGAAAGGCAGCGGCTACTCCTACTACTCCGACGACAAAAAGCCATATTCAAAAGTCTGGGTAACGGTATACGGGAGTCTCATAGACAGGTGGCTCGATTTTTACAATATAGATCAGCAGGTGTATATAAAGCACCTTGACATCACGTCATATTACAGCCAGATAAAGCAGACCGCGCTCGGCAAGGATATGCTCGACAACGACAAGAAGCTGATGCTCCTCGTCCACGGAATCATATTCGAAATGGCGATGGCTACCCCCGCGAACAGCCGGAGCCGCGAGGACGCACCGTATATCAAGACCGCCGACAACGTCGTTCTTGACATAAAGAAATACATCGAGAAGCAATGCAACGAGCGGCTGACGAACAAAGATCTGTCGCTGAAATTCGGCATCTCACAGAACACGATGAACGACCTGTTCATCAGAAAATACGGCATATCGACATCGCAGTATCACATGCAGTGCAAGCTCTCTTCCGCCGAATATTTTCTCAAAAGTACCGATTTGACGATAGACGCGATAAGCGGGCTTATCGGCTTTTGCGACCGCAGCCATTTCAGAAAGGCGTTTATGAAGGCATACGGCATGTCGCCGAATCAATACAGAAAGAAGCTTAAATCCGACCTCAGCGCAGAATAATTGTTGTCACCGATCTCGGCGTGATTTTTATATGCCCGGGGTCGGCGATGTCATATTCGCACAGATTATTGTTATCGTCCGTGACCGCTGATTTTACGGCTGAGTACTGCTCCGGCAGGCTCAGCTCTTTTTCTTTTTTAGTGCTGTTTATCACTATAACCGCACAGCCGCCGTCATATTTGAACGCGAGCAGGCGCAGCTCGGAATCATCGCAGGCGGCATCAACGCGAACGGAACCTGCGGGAACATATTTCGAGAAGTTGCCGGTAACATAGTAGCGTTTGGTCATCTCAAAAGTTTTATCATCAAGATTTATGTATATCAGCCCGTCGCAATAGTTGACCTCGGACACAGCTATCCAATGCTGCCACGAGATAACATTGAGCACGGACAGATCTTCATACATAACATTCGCCGTGACGAGTGCCGAGTCCATGCCCTTGTCGCGTCCGCCCTGCATATGAGTCCATTCGCTCATATTGACAGGGACATCCGGATAGTTTTTGCTCATCCACTTCGCGAACCGTTTAAGGAAGCTCATGCGGTTGTTAAAAAACGGGATTGGCATATGCAGGCAATAGGAATGGATATCGAGAGCGCCGAGGCGAGTGCGGACGAGCGGATCGCCCAAAACGGCGCGTGAATAGCTCTTGTTGAACCAACGGATATCGCCGTTTTCGCAGCCGGAGAGCCGGACGCCGTCGAGAGTTTTCCTGCCGTCAAGCTCTTTGACGAACGCGCGGAGCACCTTGCGGCAGCTCGAGGGTCTGTAGTGGCAGCCCTCCTGCCCGCCGTTCCAGACCCAGAACGGCTCATTGACGGGCGAGATATATTTTACGGGTATGCCCTCGCCGATAAAATGCTCGGCAACATCGGCACAGTATTTGGCAAACGCAGGATAGTTCTTCTTTTTTATATTTTCTCTGAATATCTGATGCTTGTCGAGATGCGTCTTATGGTTATTCGTCAGGCGCTCTATCGGGGAATTGACGAAGAAAATAACCTCGTCCGCGCCGTCGCTGGCGGCACGGCGCATCATATAAACCGCCGCGGCATCGCGCGACCAGTCGTATTTGCCGGGAGCGGTCTCAAAGCACTCGGTCGCCCGCGCGGGTTCGCTGAATGTGCCGCGTCCGCTGTGCTTCGAACCGCCGCCGATATTGTAGCGGTAGATGCCAAGACCGATGCCCTCTGTCTTGCTGAAAAGCAGCTCGCTGATTCTGTCTCTGACCGGTTTGCCGCTTATCGGATCCTCATGAGTCCAGTTTCCGACTATCTGCGCCCACCATGCGCCGCTCGCGCCGAAGCCTTCTATAGTCTGATATCGCTTCTCTTCATTTATATTCAGCTTCAATTTCAATGCCCCCATGTGAAAAGTGCATATATTTTTCATCTTATTCTAAAGTATATCATAGCTTTTCACGGAGTAAAGGTATTTTTTACCGAAAAAAGAGTACTTTTTATATGTGTTTTCAAGTTGGCGACGAAAGCAACGAAAAATCAATACAGCCGAAGCGATGAAAATTATTTTATATTCAAGCTGCGTTTGACGCTATTTTTCCGAAAAATGTGTTTTTTACCTGCCGTCTGTAATTTTTTGTAAAAGTTTCATATAATTATGTATATAAATTTTTATCTTTATGTTGATTTTGTATTGCTTTTTGGGTTTTATTTCAGTATAATGGAGCTTGTCTGATACGACAGAATATCTGAAAGGTGCCGAATTATGAACACCGTGATAATAATTCTGCTTGTTGTGCTCGCAACAGCCGTTGTGCTGCTGTTCGCGATATGCGGCTTCCTGTTCAATCAGGTAATATGGTATAAGCCGATAAAGCTGCCCGCCGCAAAAGGCGAGGTTGAGGATGACTTTGCAAAAGATCACAGAAAAGCCGAAGAAGAGTTCGGGAAAATGCCGTTCGAAAAGCTCACGCTTACGGCATCGAACGGCGAAAAAATATATGCGCGCCTGCTCCTGCCCGAGAAGAGCAACGGGCGCATGATAATCGCCTGCCACGGGGCGCACAGCTCAGGGATATGCGAATTCTGCTTTTCCGCACCGTACTTTCACCGCATGGGGTATACAATCCTGATGCCGGAGCACCGCGGCTGCGGCGAGAGCGAGGGAAAATTCTTAGGCTACGGCACGCACGAATCAAAGGACACTTTTCTTTGGATAGACTGCGCCCGCAAACGATTCCCGGAGCTCGACATATTCCTGCTCGGCGTGTCGATGGGCGGCGCGACGGTTCTAATGATGAGCGACAAAATAACCGACCCGGCGGTCAAGGGAATCATCGCGGACTGCTCCTACACGAGCGCATGGGATGAATTCGCCTATCAGCTCAAAAATCCGTTCGGGCTCCCGACGTTCCCCCTGCTATATATATTCGATCTGTATTGCCGCATAATCTGCAAATACAGCCTGCGCGACGCGTCGCCGATAAAAGCCGTTCGCGGCGCGAAAGTGCCGATACTTTTTATTCACGGCGCAAAAGACGCGCTCGTGCCCGTGAAGATGCAAAAAGAGCTGTTTGACGCGTGCCCGACCCAAAAAGAAATGCTGACGGTCGAAAACGCGGTTCACGCGCAGAGCTATTATACCGACCCGCGCGCTTATGAGACGGCGGCGGAAAAATTCATAAACGAATGCGAAAACACTGAAAATACATCTGCGCTTTCCGCGCCCGGAGGAGGAAAACAAATTGGCTAACAACGAAAGGCTGAAAGAAAAACGATACGTCGGAGTAAAAGAAACGGTTATCTACGGCGTAGCAAACGGCGGTCAGGTCATCGGATACAACATGGTCCGCATGCAGCTGACATTCTTCCTTGTGACCGTGTTCGGCATACCGAGCACAGCGGTCGCAACGATGATAACCGTCATGGGCATCTGGGATGCACTCAACGACCCGCTGATGGGAACCCTTGTTGACAAAACCCGCACAAACTTGGGAAAGCTTCGCCCGTATCTGCTGTTCGTGCCCATTCCGCTCGGCATAGCGACAGTCGTATTCTTCGGCGGCGCGGAATTCCTCGCGGGAGTTCAGTCAACGACGCTCAAGATAGTCTATATGTGCGTCACATATTTCATCTGGGAGTTTTTCTACACAATAGGCGACATCCCGTTCTGGGGTCTGTCCGCCGCGATATCCCCGAACCCCGTTGACAGATCGAACGCCATAACCTCGGCGCGCTTCCTCTCCGGCATAATCGGCGGACTTGCTACGCCCGTTATATCACTGCTCATCGACCTGAGCAACAAGGGCGTTATCGGAATCAATATGCGCCAGCTCTTCCTTGTCATGGGAATTGTCGCTGGCACTGTCGGCATGGGACTCTTCTCGCTTTCCGGCATCTTCTGCCGCGAGCGCGTGGTTCAGAATTCCGACGAGCCGAAGGTTCTCGACTGCTTCAGATTCCTTTTCAAGAACAAGCCCCTGCTTCTCATAGTCTGCTCCAACATTCTCGCAACCGTCGGCGGAGTTACCGACACATTCGCGCAGTATTTCTACATATTCTCCCTCGGCGCGGCGAGCTGGGGCACGATAATCGGAATCCCCGGAGTTATTTCCGGATTTTTGACTTATCTCCTCCTGCCCGCTCTCGAGAGAAGATGGACGTCGAAGCAGATAGTCGTTCGCACAACTATTCTCAAGGCACTCGTCGGTACGACCACCTTCCTAATCGGCATGAAATTCTATCGCAACCCGGCGGTCATTGTCCCGCTGCTTATGATTCAGGGCTTCATCTTCAGCTCGCTGACGAGCATAAACATGGTCGTCCCCACAAAGATGATAGGCGACACTGTCGACTACATGGAGTGGAAGACGGGCGAAAGAAACGAGGGCATGGCGTTCTCGCTGCTGACCTTCATCAGCAAGCTCACGGGCTCGCTCTGCACGGCTATCGCAACGGCCATAATCCCAGTCATCGGCCTTGTCACCGTTCAGCTCGCGGACAACTCGCTTCAGCTTGTTGAAAACCCACAGATAAACACCCGTTTCTGGCTCTGGGCTCTGGTCACCATACTCCCGCCCGTGGCGTCGCTCATCTCGCTCATACCCTACAGATTCTATGACCTCGAGGGCAAGAAGCTCAAGGACATTCAGGAAGAGATGATTGCCCGCCGCGAGCTCAACTCGAAGACGATATCCAAGTCGGAAGGAGAGATATAAATGGAACGCAAATGCCCGAAATGCGGCGGTAAGCTCGGAATATTCGACTTAAAGCCCAACTGCCCCCACTGCGGATGCAGCATCATGTACTACGACATGGACAAACGCCTTGAGGAGGACTCGGTAAAGGCCGAAGCCGAATGGCAAAAGCTCGAAGCGATTCTCGACAAGATAACTCCCGCGTTCATCAAGAAAAAGAGAGCCGCGAGAGAAGAAAAAGAGAAAAACGAAAAGGATTCAAGCGAAAAATAATCCTAAAGCAGGCACGCCCGCAGTTATTCTGCGGGCGTATCGCTTTTTGTGGGAATTTGCAACAAATTTTAGTAAAACTGTGGTAAATTCCGCAGCAATATGTTAAAATCCGATAAGAACGATGATTTAAGGAGAGAGTATTATGCTTCGCAGACAGATGCAGCTTGATTTTTCCGGTATAAAGACATATTCAGCCGAGGATCGCCACAATCTCGTCACCATAGACAACATGATGACTCCCGGCGTCACCCCGCACGAGGAATACAAATACGAAGGCTTTGATGAGCTTGTTGAGAGGATAGTCAAGGCGCGCAAGAACGGTCATCCCGTCATATGGAGTATGGGCGCGCACGTTGTCAAAAACCGCCTTTCACGCTATGTCATAGAGCTGATGAAAATGGGCATTATCACGCACATCGCCGCAAACGGCGCAACAAGCATACACGACTTTGAGCTCGCGTATCTCGGCGGCACATCCGAAGATGTGCCGACCGCCATAGAGGACGGCTCATTCGGAATGTGGGAACAGACGGGAGCGTGGATGAACGAGGCTATTCAACGCGGCGCGAAGCTCAACATCGGCTACGGCGAGGCGCTCGGCGAATATATAGACATGCACCCCGAGAAGTTCCCGAACCGCGAGGACTGCATACTCTGGAACGCATATAAGTTAGACATTCCCGCAACTTATCATATAGCGCTCGGCACGGATATCATCCACCAGCACCCCACCTGCGACATGGAGGCTATCGGCAAATGCTCGGGCATTGATTTCAAGAAGATGGCTTACAGCGTGTCGCAGCTTGACGGCGGCGTTTTTCTCAACTTCGGCTCTGCCGTTATCGGTCCCGAGGTGTTCCTCAAGACTCTTTCAATAGCGCGCAACCTCGGCTATCCCACATTCAACATAACCACGGCGAACTTCGACCTCGTGCGCCTGGGCAACTTCCGCTGCAAGATAGGCTACGAAGATCCGAACTATTATTACCGCCCCCGCAAGAATATCGTCAACCGTCCGACCTGCCGCGGCGGCATGGGCTGGCACTTTGAGGGCGACCATCAGATAACCATACCCACGCTCTATGACAAGCTCAAAGAGCAGCTTTGATTTGAGGTAAGATATGCTTTCAAAAGAACAGGTCAAAAAAATATGCGCCGGCATAAAAAATGCGCGCATAGGCATAATCGGCGACTTCTGCGTTGACATCTACTGGCACGCGGACATGACGAAATCCGAGCTCTCGCGCGAGACTCCGCACTATCCCCTGCCGATAGTCGGCGAGAGGGTATATCTCGGCGCGGGCGGAAATGTTGCGTCGAATCTCGCGGCGCTCTCCCCAAAAAAGCTTATTACGATATCCCTTATCAGCGGCGACTGGCGCGGCATGCTCATGGAGGACATATTCCAAAAGAGCGGCATGAACAGGGATTTTGTCATCAAAGTGCCCGACCGCTTCACCAACGCCTACTGCAAGCCGATGCGAAAGGGCATATCGGAGCTTGAATATGAAGATCCGCGCCTCGACTTCGACAACTATGAGCCGATATCAAAAGAGACCGAGGACAAGGTGATTGAAAATCTCAGAAAAATCTCCGGAAATATCGATGTGCTCTGCGTTGCGGATCAGTTCAGATTCGGCATAATCACAAAGCGCGTGCGCGATGAGATAATTGCACTTGCAAAATCGAGGCTCACCGTCATTGCGGACAGCCGATACAACATCGGTGAATACACCGACTGCATATTGAAGCCCAATGAGGTCGAGTGCTGGCGCGCAGTGTATAACAACGAGGGCTACATAGACGCGGGATATGACGAATTTATTGAAGCGGCAAAGCTGCTCGCGAAAAAGAACCGCTCGACCGTGTTCTGCACGCTCGGAAAGCGCGGTTCGATAGTCACCGACGGCGACATGACGGAGAAAGCCGATGCGGTGCTGTTCGACGGCGAAGTTGATATCTGCGGCGCGGGCGACACCTCGCTCTCAGCATTTTCTGCGGCAATCGCCGCAAAGACCGAGCTCAAAGCGGCGGCTCAGTTCGCAGGACTCGCGTCCGGCGTGACGGTCAGGAAAATCGGCGTCACGGGCACGGCATCGCCCGAGGAAATAGAAGCGCTCGCACAGTAAAAAATAAAACTAAGAGGCACAGGAATGAGTTTTTCAATTGAAACGATAAAAGAATACAGCGGCAGGGGCTTCAAATGCGCGCTGTTCGATTTTGACGGCACGATAAGCCTTATACGCGAGGGCTGGCAGAAAGTGATGATTCCGTATTTCTGCGAGGTCATCGAAGCTCTCGGCACAAATGAAAATAAAGGCAGAATATGCGAAGAGGTCACGGAATTCGTCGACCGACTGACCGGCAAGCAGACAATATTCCAGTGCATCGCGCTCAACGAGGCAGTTGTTCGCCGCGGCGGAGAGCACATTGACCCGGGCGAATACAAAAAAGAATATCTGCGCAGACTCGAAACGCGGATAGCCGACAGAAAAAATGGGCTCGAAAGTGGCTGTCTCTCTCCCGCCGATCTCGCGGTCAGAGGGTCTGTCGAGTTCATAAAAGCGCTGAGGAACGCCGGGATAAGATGCTTCCTCGCGAGCGGAACGGACGAAAAAGATGTCATATATGAGGCGTCCTTAATCGGAGTCAAAAATCTTTTCGACGGCGGCATTCACGGCGCGAAGGACGCGCTGCTCGACTGCTCGAAAGAGGCGGTTATAAAGAACATGATCGAAGAGCAGAAGCTCGACCCGGAGGAGCTTGTCACTTTCGGCGACGGATTTGTTGAGATAGAGCTCACGGCAAAGCTCGGCGGATACGCGGTCGGCGTGGCGACAAACGAAAAGACAGGCGACGGAATAGACGAAAAGAAACGGGCAAGGCTCATGTCGGCGGGCGCCGATATGATAATCCCGCACTTTGAGGACACCGAAGCGATACTCAAAGCACTGCACATATAAACACAAAAAGAACAGGCGTTCTGCGGCAAAACCGTAAAACGCCTGTTTTTTTATAATTCTATCCAATCTTTTGTTTCGTTGTCGTACTCATACAGCACCTTGTTCTGCTCATCGTATGCGAGCAGGACATCGTCGCTGTCTTCAAAAGTTATTTTATAGGTCTTGCACTTGACTCCGTTCACGGTCGCGGTCTTTCCTGTTGATGAAAAGCCATCACCCAGGTCGGCATATGCGCGAAATTTCGGAACCCCGAGCATCCTTATCGCGTCAAAATCGACCTGAAATTCCGTAGTCTTTGACGCAGTATTTGAAGAACCGGAAGCCCGGCGGGTCGTTTCCGCGCCGCGTGCGGAGGTCGTCTTTGTTGTCTCCGCCTGCGTTGTCGGTTCGGTGGTCGGCTCCGTCGTTTGCTCCTCGGTCGTAGTTTCGGGTGCAGTCGTCGTTTCCGGCTCGCGCGCCACTTTAGCGCACCCGGCAAGCGAGATTGCAGCAAGAAGCAGGGTGAAGGCGGACATGATAATTTTTCTGTTTGATTTCATTATTTTTCAGCTCCGTGAGTATATTTCAGACATTTTCGCGCTGCTTTATCCGCGCGCCGTCAAATTCATAAACCTCGTCGCAGAGGGTCGAGATATCGCCCTCGTTGTGCGAGACTATGAGCATGGTTTTTCCGCTCGCTTTAAAGCTCAGGAAGAGCTTTCGCATCTCCTCGACTGCGTCCCTATCGAGCGCGTTCATCGGCTCGTCAAGAATCAATAATTGCTGATTTTCCATTATCGCCTGCGCTATACCGAGGCGCTGTTTCATGCCAAGCGAATATTTGCCGACACGCAGCTTTGACGACGGGTCAAGCCCGACCGTTTTCATGGCGGACTCTATCTGCTCTTTGCCGATCTTGCCGCGTATCGAGGCGAGATATTCAAGATTTTTCATGCCGCTGTAATTGGGCAGAAAGCCGGGCGCTTCAATTATAATTCCCGTGTTCTCCGGGAAATCCGCGTCCTTGCCTATCACCTTGCCGTTGACGGTGACCGTGCCGCTGTCGGGCTTCATGAATCCGCAAATAAGCTTCAAAAGTACAGTTTTTCCGCTGCCGTTGTCGCCGACGATGCCATATATTCTGCCCTCTTGCAGCCGCATATTGACATCTTCGAGAACCGTTTTTCCTTTGAAGCTTTTTGTCAGCTTATCTATAACTATAACATCAGTCAAAATAATGTCCTCCTTTCAAAGCCCTTCTCTTCACTGCGCCGGAGCAGAAAAAGACAAGGATCATCACCGCCGCGTCTGCCAATAGTACCGCCGCAGCCGTTTTGGCATCGGTCAGTTGTTTTGCCATGCCGTATGCGCCGAGCATGGCGAAGCTGAAGCTTTTCAGCCTCCCGCATATGAGCCCCGTTGTGCCGACAACCGCAATTACAATTGCCGCCGCAGGCTTCTGCCCGAGAAGAAAACGCAGAAGGCACAGCACACACATTGCCGCACCGAGCGCAAGCGGATATGCCGCCATGCGCATAAGCTCAAAGGCGGAAAGCGTTCCGACTTTTTCCGCCGCCGCTGCGCAGACAGCTATGCCAACAAGGCAATAGAGCACACACCAGAGAAGAGCGGACGAAACGGTTTTTATCCACCATTTGAAAAAGCTCTTCGAGCGCGGCAGGACGAAATACGGCATCGCCTCGGAATCGAGGACCGAGCCCGCCATACCGAGAAAGAGTCCCGCAAAAAATGTTCCGAAATAGCGGAAGAAGCCGAAGAGATCAAACTGTCCGCTGTGTTTAACGCCGCCGACGGCTTCGGTGAAAACAGAGAAAAATGTTTCCCGCTCGCCGCCGAAAGACGAGAGCACGCAGGCCGTCCATATGAGCAGAGACACGGCGAGATACGGCAGCATATTGAAAAGCCGATGCCGCAATCCCGCGAAAAAAGTTATCTTCATATTCGAGTCCCCACTGTTATTTTGAGATCAACATGCCGAACGGCGCGAAGAACACACGCGACAATAATCGCCGCGAGCAGGCAGAAATACGCGCACGAAAAGCCGACCGACGGCAGACCGGCATCTTCTGAGAAGCCGTGATTCGAAAATACGGAGATAAAAAACGGGAGGTACTTAAACCTAATCAGATATGAAATGATATGCTGAGCCGAGAGCACGGCGAAGCCCAGCACGCGACTGCCGCTTAAATTTATCAAAAACAGAAGCGAGCCGCAGAAAAAGCCGTAGCCGAGATTCAGCACCAAGGCATAGAACGCTGCGAGATACGGCGTAACAGCTGGCATGAAAAGCTTCGGGTCGACTGTGATATGATAAGACGAAGCCGCCGTATCGCGCATGACGAGCTCATAAAACGGCGCGCTCCACACATTGCCCGCAAAGGCATTGGGCGAAAAGAATATCACGGTCACCGCGAGCGAAAATATGTAATACACGGCGCAGGAGAGCAGGATATACATGAGCTTTCCGACTACCCACTGCACCCGCGAACAGCGCACGAGCGAATACATCGCGCTCTGCTCGGTAAAAGGCGCATCGGCAAACAGGAGCATAAGCCCGAGGAACATCAATGTCGCGATATGGAGCGTTGAGCTGTTATATATAAACGGTTCGAATATGTTAAGCGGATCTCCGCTCGCCCGGGCGAATTGCATAAGATTCACGGAATCGAGCAGCGAAGCGGCGGCGCAGACGAGAAAAGCCGTAACAGTCCGCGCGCTGCCGAGCCATGTGTCGAACTGCCAGCGCATCACAGAGAGACACTGTTTCATTGCAGCAGCCTCCTTCGCGCAAAGAAGATGAACGCCGCGCAGCCGAGCACCAAGAGCACCGCCTGATACAAAAACAGAAAGCCGAACGACGGCAAAATATCGGGCAGGATAGTGTTGGTCGGGCTGAATTTTTCTTTTTGCAGCGCACTCGTGATGAGATGCATCAGGAAGAACAGCACGAACGGACCGCAGAGAGCCACATATCTGTTGGGCACCGCGGCGGACAGAGCCGTGCCGATAACTCCCCACACGACGCCGAAGATGAACGCGAGCAGGATTATCACTCCGACCAGGCCGAGCCCGTCCGCGACATTTTCAAACGGCTGCAATATGCTTCCGTCAAGCGGAGTTTTCGAATGTCCGTTCGGGACATACGGGTCACAGAAAATGAGCATTATGAGCGCAAACACCGCAAGCGGCAAAGCGTTTGCCGCGCCGCCGCAGACAGCGTTTGAAAAAAGTCTTGAGAAAATATATTTTCTGCGGCTCTTCGAGCGCACAAGCATAAAGCGCAGGTATCCGCTGTTATACTCATCGCAGAAACGAAACACGCCTGGCATAACGGTTATAATCGGCGTAAAGATAAGATATCCGCCGAGCGCGAGTGACGAGAAGAAGAAATTGATATAATCTGCCTTGTTATCCCACCGCGCAAAATACAGAAAATACTGATACTGCGGCTCGACAAGCAGAACAAGTCCGAGCAGCAGGGATATCAACATCCCGGTTGAAAAAAGCTGACTTTTTACATCCTTTCTGAGCATAGGATCACCCCGCTCAGGGCTTTATGATCGTTGCGGGATCAATACTTGCGCCGTCCTTCGTGGCTGAAATATTCAGGTGAGGACCGGTTCCGTATCTGCCGACGAAGCCGATACTGTCGCCGCGGGCGACAACATCGCCCACCTTAACGGAGAAATTTGCCGCGCTGTATTCAATGACATAGCCGTTGGCGCAGGTCAGCACGGCACACGGCGTTTTGCTTTCATCATCTTTGTTATATATCTTCGTAATTTTTCCAGTGGCGCAGGCAACAACCTTTGCACCGAAATCAGCTTTGATGCTTATGCGCTTATACTGAGTGCTGTACGGAGAGGAAAGCTGTGTATAGCCGGGCACGGGCCAAATGAATCCGGCGGCGCTGACATTTGCATTTGAAGCATCTGTTTTCTTTGTTGCCTTTTCCGTCTGCGCGGCGGTGCCTGCTTCTTTGGCAGTGTTTGCTTCCTTTGCGGCGGTTTTCGGTGCGCCGCTTTCGGGAGCAATATCCTTCGCCGTGTTGTTCTCCCCGGTCTCTGCCTGCGCCCCTATTCCGGTCGGGTCGGCAGCTGTGCTCGGGTCTGTTTCGGGTTTGCCGCTGCAGGAACAGAGTCCCAGCATGAGTGCGATTGCGGCAACGAGCGATACGAATTCTTTTGTGCGTTTCAACATTTTGTTTTCCTCCTTTTAGTTATTCGTATCTATTCGTAACGGAGTAAAATTCACCGGTTACGGCATTGATTATAATGTCATTTTCATATTCGCCGTATTGCTCCAGCGTTGCGGTAGTAGCGATACAAAAACGCCAGCACGGGAACACGGTCGAATTATATGTTTCGGGATCTTCGACCGACATATATTCAAAGCTTATCTCTTTTACTATAGAGTCTTTGACAAGTCCCGCGGCGGCAAGCTTCTTCTGCAAGACCGCGAGAACGCCGTCGAGCGTCATGACTCTGCTGTTTACGATTTTCGACTCGCCAAGCTCAAGTCTTGTGAGCCTTGCGTCAACAACGCCCCTGTCGTCTATTGCGACGGTGCATCCGGTGCTGTCCGGCTCGCCGCTCGAAAGCGGTATTCCGTCGGCAACCTGGACATATTTATATTCATATCTGCCGCGTTTGGCACGGTTGCCTCGCTCGGTCAGAGGCTCAACGACCTGCGAAGAGACGAGCTCGAAATCGGTCATTCCGAGGCGGCTTAGAAGCTTATCCGACAGGCGGCGCGCATCGTCGGGAGAGATATTGCAGCCCTTTGCCCAGCCGGGTTTCAAAGCGGTTGGATGATTTGACGCGCTCAGGACTTCGGACACGCCGAAATAAAATCCGCCCGGGAGCAGCCCGGCAGACGGATCGTCCTCCGCCGTTTTCTCCGAGCCGGGATTGAACATCGGATCGTCGCCGGAGAAGAACAGGTCTTCGAGCTCGAACAGGTCGAAGAAACGGTACTGCGCGGAATATGTCCGTATATCTCCGGTTATCTTCGGCACTTTTATATCAGCGTCGATATGCACGGTTATGCCTCCGGATGAAATGTCGCGCTTGAGATGCTCGGATTCAGAGAGAGTCGGCACGCCCTCTCCGCTCCTGCCGTTATCGGCGGGAGCGCTCACGAGGGACTCGACGAGCAAATCATTCGAGCTTTTTGCGCGCAGGACATTTCCGTCCATGACAGACTCGGGCGTTTTTTGGCAGGCCGCAAGCAGCAGAACGGAACAGGCAAGAAAAAGCAGCACGGATTTTTTCACAGAGACACTCCCTTTGATTTGTATAAAACATTTTTCTCAAAAACCATGCAACGGGCATACAAAAAAAATAACGGCCGCACAATTCGGAAAACTGTGTGACCGTATTCTTCAAGAAGCGGGCGACCCGTTAAAATGTCCGAGGTTTGCTCGCCGGTATAGGCTCGGATTCTCCGGGTCCGATGCCGATAACGACCACCGTTCGGTTTTTGCTGTTGTTTAGTCGGTCTTGTTCATTAGTGGCTTCGCTTAAGCGAACCATTCCATTATTTTGCCAACTATCCCTATAAATGCCCAACCGAAATACGTCAGCACTGTCCCAATCGTTATAATAATCAGCCAAAAGGCCTGTTCTAATGGACCCATTTTTAAAGGACTCATTGCTATTACCTCCAGAATATGAATTATTGTTTAGCAAAATATCAGATACACTCAATTCAGCAGTAATATTTCTATGTGCTATTACATGCGCAACTGTATCCGACTCACCATAATTAAAAGATTGGACATTGAAGCCTTCTGATTCTTTTGCGCTGTTTTGCCTTTGCAAAAGGTCGGTCAAACCATTGGAATCACATCCTCCTCACAGTTGTGGCAATATATTAAATATTCTCAATTCCGCTTTTTACAGCTTCATTATACTGCAAAGCAATTATCATGTCAATCATTTTGTTTTTCTGCAAATTGAACTGCCTGCAAAGCGGCTGCCGTTCTTTTCCGGCTCGAAGATTGTTATTCTCATATCCCGAGAGCACGGCGAAGCCCAGCACGCGGCTGCCGCTTAGATTTATCAAAAACAGAAGCGAGCCGCAGAAAAAGCCGTAGCCGAGATTCAGCACCAAGGCATAGGCCGCCGCGAGATACGGCTCTTTGCGGCACTCGTATATATGGATTTTGAGCTCCGCGCAGTTTGCAACTGTTTTTTGGCTCTGAGCGTTCATACATTCATGAATGCCAAATCACCGGTTGCAGCAATTAAAGTTCGCTTTTATTTATTTTTTTGTTTTATTTTTTTACGGTCTTCAATGGTTTTCAGTGTTAGTATTGACGCAACCACTGCAAAGGACACAACCACCTCAATGCATGTTTTAATCAGTTTTATATCATAATCCTTGCTATTGTCAAAAATAACATGCACTGTGCCGTCCGGCTCCGTCATCTCAAAAACAGCGTACGACGGCGATATAGCACTCGCTACTTTTCCGGTGTTCTTCATTTCATAACGAACTCCGTTTTTGACGCGCCGGGTCTTATAAAGCACCTCGTTGCTCCAATACGAACTGTTCGCAGTTGTATCCGGTATTTCATCACAAGTGATATTATTTGCATTCCTGTCAAAGGTCGCTGCAATATCTTCCCTGACAAAATAGACGGCTATGTTATCTCCGTTCCAACCGACGCCGAAACGCCCGCTGCAATCAAGAGTATATCCATAGGCAAACTTCCCGTCTTTGTCATACACCGATATGCTGTTGTGACCATTTTTTGATTCACCGACAATGGCGATATATCCGCTGTCGCTTACATCAAAGCAGGATATCGACTCCCAATCGGGCTCTTTATTTGTCGACTCAAAATTGATACTCCCAAGAAATCTGTTCCTCTCTTCGGCACTCAATTTCGTCGTCGAAAAACCGATATCCAGCGGCAAAGCCGAAACGGTCGCGCTGAAAATAAACATTATGCAGACAAGCGCGGCTGCCGCGCCGCCCAAAAATCTGCCGAATTTATGTATCACTCTGATGCACCTCGCAATCAATATACCCTTTCCCGCCGCCGAAAGCGGCTTTTAACAGGATAAAATTCGGGCGAAAAATCCCGACGAAAATAGCTTTTGGGAAGCCTTGACATTTTATATTATACACTGAGAAAATATATTTGTCAAATTTAGCATAATAGCGCATAGACCGAAAAGCTGCTGTCGCTGTCGATTTTGAAATCCACGCTGAATGCGCTCTTTCGAACGACCGAAAGCTCATGCATATCCGGGCGGGCGTGGTGTCTCTCGAGATTACACAGAGTTATATTCCGGCAATCTTCAACGGCTATGTTAGTCACCTTACCGTCGATAACAAAAATCGAATCTCCGCCGTCGAAAACAAGATCCGACACGCCGCCGAAATAGAACGGAACGGCGTTGAGATGCGGCGTTTCGTCGGGCGAAAACTCCTTCTCCCCGGCGGTGTTGGTGATAACGAGCATATATTCCTTGCAACGCTTGCTGTCGATATAATAAGTGCCGCTGTCGAACACGGCGGTCTTCTCCTCGTCCTCAGCTTTCAATGCCGAGATAAACTCTGCGAGCTTCTCCGAAATATCCTCATTCGGGACTATGCCGAAATCGGCGGCGTTAAATATTTTTTCAGAGTTGTCCTCCAAAAATTCACTGCTAATGAGTCTATTCTATCAGATTGCACGGCTAAGAAGCAAGGAGGAAAGACGAAAGAGCGTCCTCTTTTCGGAGAACGCTCTTTGATGCAATTTCACTGTGCTATGCCGGGATATCTTCCAAAAGACTCTCAAGCGCATCTTTTACAAACCCGACCGACTCCTTGTGATACTGCGCCTGCAGGTCTTTGCGGAAGCACGAAATATCCGCATCGCCGCAAATGGCGTGAAGCTGTTGAACGGCGGCGTTTCTCACATAACAGTCCTCGGAGGATATGTATGATTTTATTTTATTCGCCGCATCGGCTTCACCCAATGCATACAACGAACAAGCCAATATAGCTCCCGCCCGATCTGATTTTTCGTCTTTACAAGCAGACAGAAGCAGAGCGCGCACCTCGCTTTTATAAGCCGCCGGATTCATTGACGCGGTATCGTACAGTGACGAATACACATATCCGCGGACAAGTTCCGAGCTGTCGGCGATATGCTTTTCAAGTCCGTTTATCGCCTCGCGGCTGTCGGTTCCGCTCAGAGAATCGCAGGCATTGACCCTCACGAGCTCATCCCGGTCATTCAGAAGGCGCAGCAAAATATCGGCATATTCGCCGCGCGCACCGCCCAGCACCTGCGCGACCCTGTTGCGAATCTCAGGATTACAATCGCGCGAGAGCCTTTCAAGTTCGGGATATACGGAGCTGTCGATATTTATACCCTCAAGGTCGTTTAGAAAATCTATCTTTTTGTCGGTTGCGGTTTGCATGGTTTAGAGCTCCTTATAATATTTCACACTGTCAGCGCACGGCCTGTGGTTTTGAGCGCGGACTTGTTGAGTTCATCGTTATCGAGCACGAGCTCGCCGTTGATAAACACTTTCTTTATGCCGAAAGACTTCGTCTGATCGGGCGTTGCGTTCTTAGTATCGTCCTCATCGAACACGGTAAAATCGGCGAAATAGCCGGGTTTTACATATCCGCGGTCTTTGAGCATGAATCTGTCGGCGGTCGCGCCGGTCATGCGGCGGACGGTGTTGGGCAGAGTGTCGCCCGTACCTCTGAGAGAATCGCGCAGGAACTTCGGATAGCAGTCATAGATAGCCGGGTTCTGAACGCCGAAATCCTCGACCCAAGCATCGGTCATGTAGAGGCAGTTGGGGTTATGCTCGAACTCGCGGATTATCTCGGGAGTGCTGTACGGTCCCATATTGACCCTGCCCTTGAAGTCGCTCTCCTCGCAGAGTTGGAGATACATGTCGAGATCCGATTTTCCGTTCTCCTTTGCTATCTCGTGGACGGTCTTGCCCTCATATTTCTCATATCCCGGACCGATATACGCTATCTGAATATCTTTGAAGCCGAAGCCGAGAAGTATGCTCGTCGCCTTGATGAGCACGCTGAGTTTGAGCTTGTTGAGCGGCTTTTTACGCTCCTCTTTGCTCATTCCCTGATACCACACGGGGAGCACGACCGTTATGACGGACACGCCCAGAGTTTCATTATATATATCGAACATCGCGTCGACGCCGTTTTCGCGCAGACTATTCTGAATGGCGACGAACTCATCCTTGTCGCCGAACGACTGGCGGCCGACAAATATCGCGTGAGAATGCTGGAGCTTGAGGTTCGTACCCTTTGATATTTCAACGAGCTCATCCTCGGCTCTGAGCAGATGCGAACGTCCGAAAAGCGAATCGTAGGACATTGAGACTTTGCTCTCCGCCCTCGGATGGACGGTGAGCGGCTTATTATACTTACAGCAGAGCTTGACGACTTTTTTTAGCTCCTCTGTGTCAGCATAGAGCCCCGGCTCATACATCAGACCGAGCGAGACGCCCGCCGCGCCGTCGCGCAGGTTATCTTCGAGGATGCCGAGCATTTTCTCCTCCTCCTGCGCCGAGAGCTTTCTGTTTTCATATCCGGAAACAGACGCACGCGCCGAGCAATGACCCACGAGCGTCGCGATATTGCAGGGCATATTTCTGTCTATAGCGGCGTTGAATTCTTTTATAGAGCCGTATTTCCCGGTGGTGCCATTGAAGAAGAAAAGGCCGCCGCCTATCTTGTCTTTATAGGGCGTATCATCGTCAAAGCCGATGGCGGAAAGGCCGCAGTTTCCGGTCACGAATGTGGTTATGCCCTGGCGGATAAACGGCTCAAAATATTTGAGCGGTTCCGTCTTTATGGCGAACCAGTCATTGTGGGAATGGGGATCGATAAAGCCGGAGGCAAGCGACCTGCCCTCGAGGTCGATAACGCTGTCGGCACGGCTCTCGTCAACATCGCCCACTTCAATTATTCTGTCTCCCTCGAACAGAACGCTGCCGTTCACGGCGTCGCTGCCCGTTCCATCGTAGATCCTGCAGTTTTTAAGTAATGTTGCCATAAGCTCCACCTCTTCCTTTATATTTGAATAAAAATAGCTTCGGAAATTCAGCCCTCTGCGGGCTTATAGTGGCTCACATTCGCGTTGATGAGCTTATCGTAATCGACAACATGGAACAGCGAGCCGTCCTCCATGGGATAAACGCAGACATCCTCCGCCTCGTTGTCATAGTTCGGGCAATATCTTGTGAACTCCACGCGAACCGAGCCGGTGTTCGGATCGATCGCGATTATCTGCTTCTGAGTGCTGTTCGCCGCGTCATAGAAGAGATAAAGCATGCCATTATAGACCGAGCCGCCCTGTATTCTGTCGAGCTTCTCTTCGAGCGGTATCGCGCGCAGGAAAGTCATTGTTTCGAGGTCATATTAAAGTATCTCGCCGACATTGTGGAACTGCGAGGTGTAGAGATATCCGTTTTCCCTGTCTATCGCGCACCACGGGATGCCGTCGGTCAGATACTCGCTCGACATATCATAATATATCCCGGTATATTTGAGCGTTTTGCAGTCATAGAGCAGGATGAAATTATACAGATGCTTTCCGTCAACCTTGCCCTCGACAGGCGCGTATATATAGCCGTTAGCGCAGTCGATGCCGCCGATGTGATTGCTGCCGTATATCCACAGAGAAAACTGCTTTGCTTACAGCAAAACGGGCGAGACAATCGACGCAAAATGCCGTTTTCCGGGAATGAAGCGAAGATATATTCGCTCTCCCCAAGCGGAATGACGCAAAAAGCGCAGGTTCAGTTGCACTGCGGAAAAATTCATCTCGAAACAGTCCCCGGCGAAGCGCTTATAATTGATATTAATATATGAGATGTGCGTTTCAATAGATGTCTTGAGATGTCTTGATTTTAATATTTGCAAATAAAATATTTATCCTTAACGAAAGAAGAAAGTTTATTTCTGATATCATCGGCACTTCCGACTTCGATTGTTGATTTATCAACAACTTGCGTATATACCGAGAAGTTTATTGAACAAGTAGGTCAATGCATCACTCTCCGACGGGAAACCCATGCAACAAAACTCCGTTCCTCTTTCCCTTTCCAGAACTTCCCAACGAAAATAGTTTTTTCTTATGCAATAACCGTCCCTCACATTGTTGTCGAAATCAAACAATACAATATCAGGATTTATTCCGTTCTCTATAAGCTGATCAACAAATTCCTGCCGCGTCATGTTGGCTCTCCTTTATATATCTGCGAGTTCATCATAGCATGCAAAAATTATCAAGTCAACATTTCTTTGCCGCTAAGAGTAAAAATACATCTGCGTGTATCAAAGCTACTTATTCCCTTTGGCTGTATTTATGGAGGCGATAAGGATTCTTTTTATCTCGATACATCTATTAAGTATCGTTTTGTCGTCATAATATCCGCTCTCAATCAAAAATTTCATAATCAGCGAACTTTCTGCCATTTTTCCTCGCTCCTTTACCAAATGCTTTTCTACCGCATGTAGAAAAGCTACCTTACTTTTTCACTGTTCACTATTACTTTTAACCTTGCCAAAACTCCGAGCAAATCAGTGAAGAGTTAAAAGTGAAAAAGTAAAACTCCCGCGCTGGCGCACAGGAGTTTTGTGAATGGGCTACGAAAAAGATATTTTCGGCAGTTTTGCGTATGACTTCGAACTCTCGCAAAAACTTATATTCGGTTAATCATATATGCGACTTTTATTTTATTATTCGGGAATAAGAACATCCCCGCCGGAGATTACCACGTCAGATGCGGAAATGGCACTGTCAATGGTATTCGATTCGTCAATTTCGCCTTCGTATGTTATCTGAACATTTTCTCCCACTCGGATAGCTCCGCTTTCTGCATAACGGGAGATGCGCAGATCATTCAGAAGGATTTTGTACGTGATTCCGTCATCGGGATTGGCGCAGAGAATGGAATCGTCTAACAGAATATACTCATCGGTTATCTCCGTAATCTTACCGACAATGGTATTCTGATACGGCTCATACTCTGCTTCGGTGGAATTCTCTTTTGCATATTTGATAATCTTACTGGCTGCATCTTCTCCGATATTGAAGAGGTATTGGTAATTAAAAGCGTTTGTCCACAGATAGCCGTCTTCCGTCACATACAGAGCAACTTTGTAAACACCAAGAGCTTCGGAAGTAATCGTAAAACTGAGGTAACTTCTGTCACCAGCCGTCCATGTTTGATCTTCAACGAAAGGGGCGTTCCTACATTCGGACAGAACTTCCCACACATAATCGTCACTGCTCAATGCAAAACGTTTGCTATCAGGAGTATTGTCTCCCTCAGAAAAGCGCTGAAGCTCCACGACCTCGGACAGATTTACGGCATCCATAAGCTCACCAAGGGTGTTCGGAGGAGCATACTCGTCATTTTGAAAGACATAATAACTGTCCTCCATCTTTACGGCTATAAACTGACTTTGAGCAATATCCTTCAATGCATATGCTTCAAACTCGGCAGAATATTTTTTTCCATTATTGACTTCATCATATCCAACCACAGTGTAGTTGCCAATACTCTCGCCAATCCATGTTTCTGATACCGCACGGCCTTTTCCATGATACTCAATACCGTCAATTTTGACATTCCTATATTTTTCATATACAGTCTGATACTCCCATGGCCATACAATTGCAGATTCGCTGGCTCGGATAGAAAAGTCCTTGTATCTGCCGTCGGTTCCCTCCGGTGTTACATTTTCCCGAAATAGCGATGGGAGGATTGCTGCCCCTGCAATTACAAGCACTGCAAAGCATGCTGCCAAGGAACCCCATTTTAACCAATGTTTCTTATTTTTCGTCTTGCACTTAGCTGCGCCGGCGACAAGATCGTCATCAATTTGCCCGATGGCATTTGCGATTCTCGGTGTTTTCATATTTCAACGCCCTCCTTAATCAAGTAATCTTTTAGCTTGTTTCGGGTGTAGAACAACATATTTTTGACCTTACTCTCAGTAAAAGAATAGCGCTTTGCAATCTCCCTTATAGAATCGAAATAAAAATACTTGCGGATGAAGACATTTCTGACATATTCCTCCTGACTGCGAAGAAACGTACTGATCAGCTCACCTACATCCTCGTCGCTCACATCGGGGGCATATCGTTCATCCGGCAATACTGCCGCAAGCTCGTCCAAGGATAAAATGATCTCCGCTGACCGTTTCTTTCGCTTCATAAACTCCAGTCGCTTCAAAGAGAAATTTCGCGCAATCTTGCAGATAAAGGGCATGAAATTGTGCGGTCTTGTAGGCGGAATGGTGTTCCACACACTCACATAAGTATCATTAACGCATTCCTCAGAATCTTCGTGATTATTTAGAATGTTATAGGCAATACTGTGGCAAAGTTTTCCGTACTTTGCATCCGTCTCCTTGATCGCCTGTTCATCTCTATTAAAATAGAGTTCTATGATTCTCAGATCATCCATGTTGTTCACCTCCCTCATTTGACCTAAAAGCGCTTTCACCTATTAAGTACGTTTTTTGAGGCGATGGTCTTATAATTAATAAAAAGTCGTGAATCTTTTTATCAAATAAAAATGATTATTTTTCTAACTATATCATATTTCCACATTTCTTTCAATTCCTACAGAAAATGTCGTAAAATTGTTTTATAGAATTCAACATAATTCAACTTATAAATCTGCGGTCAATTGCAAAAGAGAAAAATGCAGCTTCAAAAAGCCGCATGAATACTGAATTCTATAAAAAACACCATTTAACTTAAGGGTGCAGATTTCAATGGTGTCTTCACGGAAGGACTTGAAGTTGCTTCGCAACCCCTTTTGACCGCTGCGCCATCCTCACCTCGCTGCATCTGCCACCGGCAGCGCTCGGCGACGAAGCCAGGCACGCGCGTGCCTCGGGCAAGTTTTGTCTAACAAAAAAGAAACAGTCACCAAAACGGTAACTGTTTCTTTTTGGCAGGGGCAGAAGGACTTGGTCTCGCCTGCCGGCTCGGTCGGTGCTTCTGCACTTCGTGCAGAGGTCTCCACCGGAGACCCGCACCCCTCGACACGCTCCGCGTGCCAAGTGTTCAAATTATTCAATCCGAGCCAAAACAAAAAGACACCCGCAGGTGTCTTTTTGTTTTGGCAGGGGCAGAAGGACTTGAACCCTCGGCACGCGGTTTTGGAGACCGCTGCTCTACCAACTGAGCTATACCCCTATATTTGTGAAGCGCCGAAAATCGGCGCTTCTTGGTGGGCCACCAGGGACTCGAACCCCGGACCATTCGGTTATGAGCCGAGTGCTCTAACCAACTGAGCTAGTGGCCCTTATGTGTCGCACTCCCGTGCGACAACAGCTATGATATCAAAAAACGAGCCGGTTGTCAACAATTTTTTTAAATTTTTCGTTATTTGCCGAGTATCTTTTCGCCGTCGAAGAAGAACACGCCGTAACCGTAGCCGGTGGGCTTGCCCTGCTGAAGTCTCTGCTTGAATGCGCGCCTTATAGAAGTATCCTCGGGCAGGTCATCAACGGGTCCGTTGCTGTATTTTCCGAACACGCGCCAGCCGTCGCTGAACTTCTCTCTGTCGGCGCTTCTGATTATATCAAAATCGTCCATGAAGCGAAGTATGTTGCTGTTTTCGGGCAGGAACTCCCTGTGCCCCTCATAGAGCAGCCACGAGCCGCACACGAACGCCATGGGCTCGCCGTCCTTGCCGCCGAAGAACTTGTATGCCTGCTTATATGAATCAAGTCTCTTCTCATCGGTCAACGGTCCTGCCGAGGGGATATGGAAGTTTATGACCGTGTCACCACGTTTGAGGGTGTTGCCGCACTTCTCATAGTAATCGGCGTCAAAGTCCGCCTCCTCAAACTGGAATCTGCCGAGCCCGAAGCGGGTCATCTCAAAAAAGCCCCTGTACCAATGCGGGACGAAAGTGCCCCAGACCTCTTCGCAGTCCATGCACTCGCGAAGCTTCCAGCGCATATCCTCAATGCTCTTCCAGAATATCGCCTCGTCGATACCCTTTTCGGCATAGCGCTCGCGCAGCGCGGGGCACGCGCCGAGGAGCAGGCACATATTCATTGTATACTCATTTTCGCCGAGCTGTTCGCTGAGTGCCTTGAGTCTTTCGAGCACGCTGTCGAGGTTCTCGGGATGGGCGATGAACTCATCGACAAGGGCGTTGAAATCTGCGTTTTCGGACACTCTTTCGGTGCAATCGCCGATAGTGTCTACAGCCTCCTGCGGGAAGCCGATACGCTCCATTATTTTTCTGCTTTCGTTTGCGCTGACTGTCATTTCCTTCACTCCGTCAAATCATATTTTTCACACTGCAAGGATATCACAATCGCGCCCGACGGTCAAGGGCTTATGTAAAAGACCGCCCCGAGGGACGGCCTTTTTGCTTCACGAATACATATTGTTCGCGGACATATAGTCATATATTTTCTTGCCGTGCTCCTGCTCCTCGCGCTGGATGGAGTTGAGAACCGTTCTGAGCTGTTCGTTCTTGAACTCGAAGATGCAGGTGTCATAGAGCGCGGAGGCGTGCTTTTCTGTGGCGAGCAGATCGGAGCAGATATAGCAGTCGTTCTTCTTTTCCTGCGTTTCGCTGACCGAATAGGTCTGCTTGAAATCATTTTTCGGAGCCGCCTCCACTGCCGCGGGCTGAGGAATCTCGCCGCTGTCGATTTTTGTGATAATATCAAGGTGCCTCTGCTCAACGCCGCCGAGATAGTTCAGGAGCTGACTGAGCTGCTCGTCATTTGCCGCCGCGGCATGCTGAGAATATTTCTCGACGCAGAGCTTCTCCTGACCCTTGAGATCCTTGAGCAATTCTTTTTCTTTCTGTGTAAGCTGCATATATGCTTCTCCTTTCAATTTTGGCTTCGGAGATTAGTTTTCGGCGGCAGGGCAAATTTTATACACTCTCCGCCGATATTTTTCCGCGGCGTATCGGGCATAATAACAAAAAACGAAAGGGCTGACAAAATGAGTAATGACAAAAAAATAGTTATAACCACGCGCGACAGAGTTCTTCGGGCTTGGCAAAATTCGACGGAGCTTGTGCGCGACTTCGAAAACTACGCGAAAGAAACTTCGGACGACAAAACAGCCGCAGAAATGTTTCAAAAATATGCGGTTGACGAGGGTCGGCACGCCGCCGAGCTGCTGAAGCTTCTGCATGATTATCAGGACAACGGCACGGTTTAAATCAACACTTTGCTCCCGGATGGTTCCCGTGTTCACAATTTATTTAAACGAGCTTTAAAATACGCTTAAAAATTAATGATAGGATTAAGAAAAAGATAAAGTTTTATCAATACAGCTTTATCAAAAAAAATATCCGGGAGGGTAAAAATTATGTACAACAGATTCGTTCTCAATGAAACTTCATATCACGGCGCGGGCGCAGTCAAGGCGGTTGCCGAAGAGATAACCGCAAGAGGCTTCAAGAAAGCTTTCGTCGCATCCGACCCAGACCTCATCAAGTTCGGCGTATCGAAGAAAGTCACAGATGTTCTGGACGAAGCGGGCATCGCATACGAGATGTTCAGCGAAATAAAGCCCAACCCGACTATTCAGAATGTTCAGTCCGGCGTTGAGGCGTTCAAGGCGAGCGGCGCAGACTGCATCGTGGCTATCGGCGGCGGCTCCTCGATGGACACTGCGAAGGCTATCGGCATAATCATCAAGAACCCCGAGTTCGCCGATGTCAGAAGCCTCGAGGGCGTTGCGCCGACAAAGAACAAGTGCGTTCCGATAATCGCCGTTCCGACCACGGCAGGCACAGCGGCAGAAGTCACGATAAACTATGTTATCACCGACGCCGAAAAGAACCGCAAGATGGTCTGCGTCGACGTTCACGACATTCCGGTGGTCGCCGTTGTCGATCCCGACATGATGTCCTCCATGCCCAAAGGACTGACCGCCGCAACAGGCATGGACGCTCTGACCCACGCTATCGAGGGCTACATCACCAAGGGCGCATGGGAGATGAGCGATATGTTCCATCTCAAGGCAATCGAAATCATCTCGAAGTCGCTTCGCGGCGCAGTTGACAACACCCCCGAGGGACGCGAGGGCATGGCTCTCGGTCAGTATGTCGCAGGCATGGGCTTCTCGAATGTCGGTCTTGGCATAGTACACTCGATGGCTCACCCGCTCGGCGCGCTCTATGACACCCCGCACGGCGTGGCAAACGCTATAATCCTGCCGACCGTCATGGAATACAACGCACCCGCGACCGGCGAGAAATACCGCGACATAGCGAAGGCTATGGGCGTTGAGGGCACGGAGAACATGAGCGTTGACGAATACCGCAAGGCGGCTGTTGACGCAGTCAGACAGCTTGCAAAGGATGTCGGAATCCCCGCCGACCTCAAGGAAATCGTCAAGCCCGAGGATGTCGAGTTCCTTGCGCAGTCCGCATATGACGACGCCTGCCGCCCTGGCAACCCGCGCGACACGAGCGTTGCTGAGCTTGCAGAGCTCTACAGATCGCTGATGTAAAAAGAAATAAATAAATCCGCCGCCTTGTCCGAAATAAAAACCGGGCGAAGCGGCGGATTATTTACACTGTAAAAGGCGTTTAATAAATAAAAATAAAGGTCATAATCCGCGTTATTATCCGTGAATTATGACCTTTTTATTTTTGCTCTTCGGTCTGCGCTAAATGCGGCAGTCCCTACTTGTTAGCCTTTGTAGTTCATACCCAGCTCAATAGCTTCGACATTCTTGGGAACAAGATGCTGCTTTCTTGCGGGGACGACCTTGGCTATTGCCTTCGACATGGTGTCGAGATTGCAGAAGCCGGTCTGCTCCATGAGCTTGCCGATAAGAATGATGTTTGCAAGGCCCTTGAGTCCGTGCTCCTCGGCGAGCTTAGTGGCGGGGACAAGGCAGACAGTGATATCGTCTCTCTTGACCTCGCGCTCAACAAGCGTGCTGTCGAGGATAACTATTCCGCCGGGGACGACGCTGTCGATGAACTTGTCATAAGATGGGCCGTTCATCGCAACGAACACATTCGGAGTGACAACGAGGGGCGAGCAGATGGGATCGGAGGAGATGCAGACGCTGCAGTTTGCCGTGCCGCCTCTCATCTCGGGGCCGTAGGACGGAAGCCATGAAACTTCCTTGCCGTCGGTGAGTCCCGCATAGGCGATGACCTTGCCCATGAAAAGTATACCCTGACCGCCGAATCCGGCGAGAAGTGCGTTCATATCCTTCATTTTGCTTCCTCCTCTGCTGTCTTGTCCTTATAAACGCCGAGCGGATAATAAGGAAGCATATTCTCTCTGAGCCAGCCGAGCGCATCGACGGGCGAGAGTCCCCAGTTGGTGGGGCAAGCCGAGATAACTTCAACTATCGAGAAGCCCTTGCCGGCGATCTGAGTCTCGAAAGCCTTTTTAATGGCCTTCTTCGCTCTGTTTATGTTCTTGACGCAGTCAACCGAAACGCGCTCCGCATAGGCGGTGCCGTCGAGAGTCGAGAGCATCTCGCAGACTCTTACGGGATAGCCCGCAGTCTTTATGTCTCTGCCGTAGGGCGTGGTCTGAGTGACCTGACCGGGCAGCGAGGTGGGAGCCATCTGGCCGCCTGTCATGCCGTAAATCGCGTTGTTGACGAAGATAACGGTGATGTTCTCGCCGCGGGTCGCGGAATGAACGGTTTCGGCAGTACCGATAGCGGCGAGGTCGCCGTCGCCCTGATAGGTGAACACGACGTCCTCGGGCTTTGCGCGCTTAACGCCCGTTGCTACAGCCGGGGCGCGTCCGTGGGGCGCCTCGATCATATCGCAGCCGAAATAATTATATGCCATAACGGCGCAGCCGACGGGCGCGATGCCGACGGTCTTGCCCTCTATACCGAGCTCGTCAATGCACTCCGCAACGAGGCGGTGGATTATACCGTGAGTGCAGCCGGGGCAATAATGGGTAGGCACATCAAGAAGCGCCTTGGGTCTCTGAAATACGATTGCCATTATTTTTCGCCTCCTGCAAGTTTTTTGATATTTTCAAGGACTTCGGCGGGGGTCGGAATTATTCCGCCCGTGCGTCCGAAGAATTCAACGGGTCTGCTGCAATCGATAGCGAGCTTGACATCGTCGATCATCTGACCCATGCTCATCTCGACGCAGAGGAAAGCCTTTGCGTGCTTTGCGGCGTCGCGCATAGCCTGCTTCGGGAACGGCCAGAGGGTTATCGGGCGGATAAGTCCAGCCTTTATGCCCTGCTCTCGCGCCTCGCGGACGGCCGCCTTTGCAACACGCGCCGACGCGCCGTAAGCGACGACGACATAATCGGCATCGTCGACCATGTAGCTCTCGCTCATGGGCTCTTTTTCCTCGATAACCGCATATCTTGCGAAGCGCTCTCTGACGAGGCGCTCGAGATCCGCCGCCTGGAGATAAAGAGAATTGACTATATTGTGCTTGCGTCCGCCGTTGTGGCCGCATGCCGCCCAGGGCTTCTCGACGCTCGAGCCGCCGCTGCCCTCGCCTATCTCGACGGGCTCCATCATCTGACCGAGCATACCGTCAGCAAGAATCATCGCGGGCATACGATACTCATCAGCCTTGTCGAAAGCTCTGCCGACGAGGTCGACCATCTCCTGAACGGAGCTGGGCGCAAAAACAAGAATATGCAGATCGCCGTGGCCGGGCGCTCTTGTCGCCTGCCAATAATCCGACTGCGAGGGCTGGATTCCGCCGAGTCCGGGGCCGCCGCGCTGGACGTTGATAATGACCGCCGGAAGATCCGAGCCTGCCATATAAGATATACCCTCGGTCTTGAGGCTGATTCCGGGCGAGGACGAGGAAGTCATCGCGCGGACACCTGCCGAAGCTGCGCCGAGCACCATGTTAACGGCGGCGATTTCGCTCTCCGCCTGAAGATATGTACCGCCTATTTTAGGCATAACCTTTGACATATATGCCGCAAGCTCTGTCTGCGGGGTGATGGGATAACCGAAAAAGTGGCGGCAGCCGGCACGGATAGCGGCTTCTGCCAGAGCTTCGTTGCCTTTCATAAGAACTCTTTCTGACACTTTCAACACCTCTTCTTTCTTTATCTCTCAACAGTTATTGCACAATCGGGACACATAATAGCGCACGCCGCACATCCGATGCACTCGTCGGGGTTTGTGACGCACGCAGGATGATAACCCTTTAGGTTCAGCTTATCCTTAGCAAGGCTGATAATATGCTTCGGACATGCCGTCGTGCAAAGCTCACAGCCTTTACAGGTGTTTTCATTGATCGTGACTTTTGCCATATCTGTTCCTCCTAATCAAGAATACCGAACTTATATATCCGCCGCTTCGCCTCGAAAGCGGTATCGGTCAAAAAATTTTTACCACGGGAGCTTCACGAGCACATCGACGGGATAGAGATTGTCTATCTTCCCCTCGAGCTCGCCCGCGACACTCTTCGGCGCAGTTGTATATACGAGCGGCAGACCAGCAAGCTCAGCCGTTTTCTCGGCATAAGGGACGGACGAAAGAATGTCCTGCGCAGTCGTCTGCGCCCCCAAGTGCGAGTTGTTGACTAACCCAGTCGCTTTCAGACGGCACGCCGCCTCTATCTCCCCAAGCAGCCCGACTGCCTCATCGGGACTTGAAATAAATTTGCGGAATTTGTTGACGACGCAGAGCATATCATAGCCCGACTCGTTGAGCTGGTGCGAAAAGCGTCCGAGCGCGGTAGCGCCCGCATCGTCGCCGCCGACATCGACTATCACTCTGCCCATGCTCTCCTCAAAAATCGAGAACATCCTCGCCGTCAGCGCGGGTGCGTCAAGTGTAGTGCCCTCAAGATTCTGGGCAATAACATTGACTCCCGCCGCTTCAAGCTCGTCCTTGTAGTCCGCGGTGCGGAAATAGGGATTGACTATATCGAGATCGACGAGCGTTATCTTCTCGCCGCGCTTCGCCGCGTTGACTGCGAGGTTGAGCGCGAAATTCGTTTTCCCGCTGCCGTAATGACCGCAGACGAGCGTTATGCGTTTCATCGATCTGCCTCCCTTCGGTTATAAAAATAATTATACCACTCTTTGCCCCGCGGTACAATATATTTTCCGTCTGCGCGGATAGAAAAGATATTGCAGCGCGCGGCGCGTTTTGTGCAAAATTTATGCAAAAGCATACGCGCGGGGATAAAAATATCCGGCTTCTGCCAAACGGCAGAAACCGGATAGTGAAATCAAAACTGATTATTCAGCCTCGGTCTCCTCAGCCTCGTCCTCTGCGGCGGGCTCGAGCAGAGCTCTGATCGAAAGGCTGACGCGCTTCTTGTCGAAGTCGATGCCGATGATCTTCGCCTGAACCTTGTCACCGACCTTGAGAACGTCGGAGGGCTTCTCGATGCGGCGATCCGCTATCTGAGAAATGTGGATAAGACCGTCAATGCCGGGGATAACTCTTGCGAATGCACCGAAATCGGTAAGGCTGACTATCTCAGCGTCGATAACGGTTCCCTCGGGATAGTTCTTGCGAAGGATCTCCCACGGATTGTCCTCGTCTTTTCTGTAGCCCAGAGAAATCTTTTTCTTCTCGGGATCGAGAGCCTTTATGTAGACATCGATAACGTCGCCGACCTTCAGGACATCCGACGGATGCTTGATGCGCTTCCAGGAAAGCTCGGAGATGTGAACCATTCCGTCCACGCCGCCGATGTCGACGAATGCGCCGTAGTTGGTAAGAGACTTGACGGTGCCGGTATACTTCTGACCGACCTCAGCCTGTGCCCAGAAAGCTTCCTCAGCGGCCTTTCTCTCCTCCTTGAGTACGGCACGGATAGAACCGACAGCTCTTCTCTTGTAGTTGTTGACCTCGATGATGCGGAACTTGACGTTCTTTCTCAGAAGGCTGTCAAGAGACTCGCTGCGCGATGCGGTTGCAAGAGAACCGGGGATGAAAACGCGAACGCCGTCGGTAACAGCGATAACGCCGCCCTTGACAACATCGGTGACAACGCCTTCGAAGACCTTATCGGTCTCAGCCGCGTCAGCGATATCGCGCCATGCCTGCATAGCGTCATAACGGCGCTTGGAAAGCATAACGGTGCCCTCTGCATCGTTGGTCTTCATGATGATAAGACCGATCTCATCGCCTATCTTGAGCTCCTTCTTCGGGTCAGCAGCAGGATCTGCGCTGTACTCGTCCATGGGGACATAGCCGGCATGCTTTCTGCCGATGTCGACCTGGATCTCTGTGGGCGAGAAGCCCATGACGATACCGGTGACCTTCTGGTCGTTGTTCATGCTGTTGAGAGACTCCTCAAGAGCCTTGGAGAAGTCCTGCTCGTCTGCTTCTTCGGAAGGCACCTCCTCCGCCGGCTGTGCGGAAGCTGCGCTCTCCTCGAGCTCACCGGCAGCCGCCTCAGCGACATCGGTCTTACGCTCGACTGCGCCTTCCTCAAGCTCTTTGGATTGTTCGTTAAGAATTTCGGACATGTTACAAAGTACCTCCTTTATTATGCACGCAGGGGTTGATGCCCCTGCAGTAACGCCGACAACATCGCAGGCGGAGAAATCGATATTTTTAACATCCGCTGCGCGCTCCACAAGATAAGTCGTGCAGTTTTTTTCGCACACTCCCTTGAGCTTTGCCGTGTTGGAACTCTGCGAGCCGCCGATGATGATCATCATATCGACGCGCTGCGACAGCTCGGAAGCCTCTTTCTGCCTATCCTGCGTAGCATTACATATTGTATCAAAAACATTTGCATTTGTACATAGTATTTTTATTATTTTTAGGGATTCCTGCCATTCTTTTACGCTGAAAGTGGTCTGTGAGACGACCGTTATTTTCTTCTCGGAATATTCCGGATGATTTTCGAAAATTTTACGGAGTTCTTCGGCGTTGCGGAAAGTGAAGCACTCGCCGCGGCAGTGACCCATGATGCCGATGACCTCGGGATGACCGCTGTCTCCGGCGATGAGCACGGGGATATCGGGCGATGAATTCTCGCCGACTATCCTGTGTATTTTCTTGACAAACGGGCAGGTCGCATCGCAGATATCGGCGCCCGTAGCCTCAAGGCTGCGATAGACACTCGCGCCGACTCCGTGGGTGCGGACGACGACGGTAGTATCGGCAGACGCTTCTATGGGCGAGTTTATCACCCGAACGCCCTTTTTCTCAAGATCTTCTATAACGACCGGGTTATGTATCAGGGGACCGAAAGTAGCGACTTTTTTTCCGCTGTCAACGAGCTTATATGTCATCTCGACCGCGCGGTTGACCCCGAAGCAGAAGCCCGCCGTTTTTGCAACCTCAATCCTTTTCATGACCCTTTTCAAGCAGCTCCCCTATCTTGCCCATGACAAGTCTGGAAGCGTCCTTTATCTCACTCATATTTGATTCGTCCGTAAGTCCGAGCTCCTCATAGGGAATGACCTCGCCGAAGCGGACAGTTATCTTCTTGCGGAACTTGCTCTTGCCCTCAAAATAAATGCATGCGGGCAGAATATCGGCATGGGTGGCCTTGGCTATAAGCGCGATGCCTGCTTTGGGCGGCAGCATCTTGCCGTCGGGATCCTTCGAGCGCGTGCCCTCGGGGAATATGCCGAGAACCTTGCCCTCTTCGACAAGGCGGATAGCATAGTTGAGCGAGCGCTGGTCGCCCGTTCCGCGGCTTATCGGGAACGCATTCAGGTGGCGCAGCATCCACGAAGCGAGCTTATTGAGATTGAACAGCTCGAGCTTCGCCATGTAGTGGATCTTGCGGACTCTCGCCGCGGCAATGAGACCGGGATCGTATGAGTTGCGATGGTTCGAGGCAATTATAAGACTGCCCGTTTTAGGCACGTTTTCGCGTCCGATATACTGCGTCTTGAAGACAATCTTTGCGAGCGGATGAAACATCCAAACGAAAACGTCATAAAATTTTCTGTCTCTGGTATCGTTGTAGTTAAACGCTTTACCTTTAATCTTCGGTTCCATCAAAGATTCTCCTTAATAACATTTTTTATTTTCTCTATCGACTCGTCGAGCGAAAGCTCCGTCGTATCGACCGTTATGGCGTCGGGCGCGGCTCTGAGCGGAGCGATAGCCCGATTGGAATCATTATAATCCCTTTGCTTCATTTCTGCAAGCACATTTTCGTATTCGACCTTTTCGCCCTTTTCTATAAGCTCTTTATAGCGGCGGCGCGCACGCTCCTCGGCGGAAGCGGTGAGGAAAATCTTGACCTGCGCGTGGGGCAGAACAACGGTTCCGATATCGCGCCCGTCCATGACGCAGTCGTTTTTGGCGGCGATATCCTGCTGGAGACCGAAAAGGAACTCGCGGACTGCGGGCACCGCCGAGACCTTCGAGGCCGCCATCGACGCTTCGGGAGTTCTGATGAACGCCGAGACATTCTCGCCGTTTAAAAACACTGCCTGCTCGCCGTTTTCATATTTGAGTTCAACGGATATACCCTTGACGCTCCCGGCGATAGCCTCGGGGTTTTCAAGGTCGACTCCGCGGCGCAGTGCGTTGAGTCCGACGGTGCGGTAAAGCGCGCCGGTATCGACATAGATAAAGCCGAGCGCCTGAGCCGCGCGGCGTGATATTGTGCTCTTGCCCGCTCCTGCGGGGCCGTCGATTGCAACATTTATTGACATAGAGATTTTCCTTTCGTGCTTTCTTTATTGAGCCGCACTCTCTCCGGCAAGATGTCCGGTCGAGAACGCTATCTGCAAATTGAATCCGCCCGTGTAGGCATCGACATCTATAACTTCGCCCGCAAAATACAGACCGTCTATGAGCTTCGACTGCATCGTTTTCGGGTCTATCTCCGAGGTCTTTACGCCGCCGGAGGTGACAACCGCCTCTTCGATCGGGCGAAAGTCAGTTACCGTAACAGTGAAATGTTTGAGCAGATAAACGAGCTTCGCGCGCTGTTCGCGGGTGACGGAATTGACCTTTGTGTCCATGGGTATGCCCGAGAGCGAAACTATAACGGGCACGAGCTTTTTGGGGAGCAGGAAGTTGAGCGCATTTATGAAATTGCGGTTGTTGTTCTCGCTGAAATCGCGCAGGACGCGCGCATCGAGCTGCTGCTCCGAAAGCGCGGGCTTGAGGTCGATAACAATTTTATATCTCCCCCGTTCCATCTGACGCATATGCGAGCTCGCGGAGAGTATCATCGGACCCGACACGCCGAAATGGGTGAACAGCATCTCGCCAAAATCGGAATAGATGGGTTTTCCGGTTTTCGTATCCTCAACGGTTATCGAGACATTTCTCAGCGACAGTCCCTGAAGCCGCGAACAGAAGCCCTCATGCGCTTCGAGCGGAACGAGCGACGGCTTTATCGGGGTCACGGTGTGCCCCGCCTGTTTTGCGAGTTCATATCCGTCGCCTGTTGAGCCCGTCTGGGGATAAGACCTGCCGCCGGTGGCGACTATCACTCTGTCGGCATATATCCGCTCGCCGGAGTAGAGTATCGCGCCGCGAACTTTGCCGGACTCGATTATGAGTTCCTTTGCCCTGCCTGTCACTATATCGACGCCCGCGTGCTTCGCCGCGAAGAAGAGCGCGTCGACTATATCGGACGCTCTGTCCGACTCGGGGAAAACGCGGTTGCCGCGCTCAGTCTTGAGTGGCACGCGCTGAGACTCGAAGAAATTCATTGTATCCGCTGGCATGAAACGTGAAAACGCGCTGTAAAGAAATCTGCCGTTGACCGGCACAGCCGAGATGAGGGCATTGAGATCTGCGCAGTCATTTGTGACATTGCATCTGCCCTTTCCCGTTATCATTATTTTGCGGCCGACTTTTTCGTTGCGTTCAAGCAGAACGACTTTGCCGCCGTTTTTTGCTGCGGTGACGGCCGCCATAAGTCCCGCCGCTCCGCCGCCTATTACAAGCACTTCAGGCATAATTTACCTCTTTTTGAAAAATTTACTCGTCCTCGTGGGTCTGGTATATCTGATACTCGTCCCAAATATTTTCGAGCGAGCTGAGATTGCTGTAGACCTCGCCGCTCTTTTCGCTCGCCGCCGCCGCTATCAGCGCGTTGATAAGGCTCAGCGGAGCAACGAGGGAATCGACAAACGAAACCATGCTGCTGCGCGCGAGGAGAAGATGGGTCGCAAACTGCGCTATAGGTGAATTCTCGCTGTCGGTGACGGAGATAACCGTCGCTCCCCTGTCGGATATAAAGCGCAGCATATTTATCGTCTGCTTTGAATATCTCGGGAAGCTTATCGCGATGCAGACATCGTCCTTGTTGATTCTGAACGCCTGGTCAAACGCCTCGCCAGTTCCGGCGGGTTCGATGAGGGTCACGCTGTCATAGACAAAATTGAGATAGAACGCCGCAAAGCTTGCAAGCGATGCCGCACTGCGCACGCCGAGGACATAGATATGCTTCGCGCGGTTTATCGCCTCGACGCTCGCGTTGAACGCCTCACGCGAAATGCTCTCGCGGGTCGCCTTTATCGTATCGATATCGGAAGAAAATGCGTGTTCGAGCATATCTTCGCCGCCCGCCGCCTCCATGCGCTGGACGCTCGTCAGTCTGCTCTTGACTACCTCCTGCAGGGTCTTCTGAAGCTGAGGATAGCCCGAAAAGCCGAGCTCGGACGCGAATCTGACGACAGTCGATTCGCTCACGCCGACCGCGTCGCCGAGCTTCGCCGCGGTCATGAACGCCGCCTTGTCGTAGTTTTCGGTTATGTAGTCGGTTATCCGCTTATGTCCCTTGGACATGGAAGAGTAACAGCCCTCTATTTTTGAAAGCAGCTGTTTTGTCATATTGGATATTCACCTTATTCCGTTTACATATGTAACATGATTTTAGCATACAGCCACATAAAAATGCAAGACGGCAGAGCAAAAATTGCAGGGTTTCCTGCATTTTCTTAAAAGCATTGACTTAAAGCCCGATTTTTTTTATAATCTATTAGTCTATTACTTCTTAAATAAGGAGCTAAAAAATGAAGGATTCATCATTTCTTTGGTATGACAAGCCCGCCTCCGCCTGGACTCAGGCGCTGCCCATCGGCAACGGCACGCTCGGCGGCATGATATACGGCAAAGTAGAGGAAGAGACCATCTCTTTGAACCACGACGAGCTTTGGACGGGGCACCCGAAGAACACTATACGCCCCGGTTCGCTCGAAGCTTTTCAGAAAGCCCGCGCACTCGCGCTCGACGGAAAGCTGCGCGAGTCGCAGGATATTATAGAATCCGACTTCATGAGCACATGGAGCCAGGCATACCTGCCCCTGGGCGACCTCGTTCTGACATTCGACGGCTCCGACCGCAAGTCAGATTATATCCGCTCGCTCGATCTTGACACGGCGATCGCCTCTGTCAGCTACAGGCAGGGCAAGCGCATCATGCGCCGCGAGCTGTTTGCGTCGCATCCCGATAAAGTTATCGCAGTCCGCCTCATCTGCGAAAACGGCAAGTTTGACGTCACGGCGAGCCTCAAATGCCAGCTTCATCACAAAGTCAAGTCGCAAAGCGGTCTGCTCGTCATGAGCGGCGAAGCGCCGAGCGAGCACAACACGAACGGTCAGCCGGATAAGCAGAGCTATTCGAAAGTCGACAGCGAGCGCGGTATGCTCTTCACCTGCGCCGTGAAAGCCGACACGGACGGCAAAAAGCATATAAGCGGCAAGGGAATAGAGATAACCGGCGCGACGGTCGTCACGCTCTATCTCACCGCAGAGACGAGCTTCAACGGCTGGCAGAACAACGCTTTCACAAACGGCAAGCCGCATCTCGAGCCCTGCATCGAGAGACTCTCGAAAGATTTCGATTACGAAGCGGTCAAATCCGCACACATCGCCGACTACCGCGCGCTCTATTCGAGAGTTGAGCTCGACATAGGCTCGAACGGCAAAGACAACATACCGACCGGCAAGCGTCTGCGCAATTTCAAGAAAGACAAGAATGACATCGCTCTCTACACCCTGCTGTTCAACTTCGGACGCTATCTCGCGATATCCTCGTCGCGCCCCGGCTCGCAGCCATCGACGCTTCAGGGCATCTGGAACGAGAAGCTCTGCCCGCCGTGGCATTCCAACTATACGGTGAACATAAACACCGAGATGAACTACTGGCCTGTTCTCCCCTGCGATATGCCGGAGGTCAACGAGCCGCTGATAGAGATGGTGCGAGATCTGTCCGTCGCGGGCGAGCGCACGGCAAAAGAGATGTACGGCATGCACGGCTTTGTCGCGCATCACAATGTTGACATCTGGAGAATGACTACCCCCGTCGGCGGATGCGCCGTATGGGCATTCTGGCCGATGTCGCCCGGCTGGTTCTGCGAGCATATTTTCGCCCACTACGAATACACCATGGACGAAAAATATCTGCGCGAGACCGCCTATCCGATAATGAAAAAGAGCGCGGAATTCTACTGCGACTATCTCGTCGAGGACAAGGACGGCTATCTCATCGCCGCGCCCTCGACCTCGCCCGAGAACAACTTCGTCCTAAACGGCAGCAACTGCGCCGTTTCGCAGACGACGACAATGACGATGAGCATAATCCGCGAGCTGTTTGAAAACTGCATCAAGGCTTCCGACATCCTCGGCGAGGACAAGGAGTTTGCAGGAATCCTCAAAGGCAAGCTCGACCGCATGCTGCCGTTCAGAATCGGCAAAAAGGGTCAGCTTCTCGAGTGGTACAACGAAGAGAAAGAATCGGAGATACACCACCGCCACTGCTCAATGCTCTACGGTCTGCACCCCGCGCATCTGATAACTTCTGACGGCACGCCTGAGCTTGCGGACGCTTGCAGACGCTCGCTCGAAATAAGGGGCGATGACGGCACGGGCTGGAGCCTCGGCTGGAAGATAAACTTCTGGGCGCGCCTGCGCGACGGCAACCACGCATTGAAGCTCTTCGATCAGCAGTTGAGATTCAAGGCTTCAACCGGCATGAACTACTCCCACGGCGGCGGCACATACGAAAATCTCTTTGACGCGCACCCGCCTTTCCAGATAGACGGAAACTTCGGCGCGGTCAGCGGAGTCTGCGAGATGCTGCTCGACTGCTTTGACGGAAAGATATATCTTCTTCCCGCTCTCCCCGACAAGTGGAGCGAGGGCAGCGTCCGCGGTCTGCTTGCAAAGGGCAACATAAAAGTCGATATGGCCTGGAGCGGCGGCAAGCTCACCTCGTATTCCCTCACCGGCAATGGCGAGGCGCACATTGTATACGGCGGCCAAGAGACAGTTCACAGGCTCGACGGCGGCACGCTGACAGTTGAGCTTTAAGGAGTTGTAAAATGAAATTCGACCTCTATGATTTTGACAAGACCGTTTTCCCAGTTGACTCGGAGAGCGTGTTCTATCTCTTCTGCCTTGTCAGGCACCCGTGGCTGATAGTCATTCTTCCCTATCAGCTCGTCTGCCTCGCCTGCTTCTTTTTGAAGATAGGCGGCGACAAGATGAAGGGCAGATTCTTCTGCTTCCTGCGCTTTGTGAACACGGAAAAGATGGTCAAAAAGTTCTGGGAGAAGAACGAAAAGAGAATATATCCGTTCTTCCGCCCGGAGAACCGCGATCTCCCCGCAGTCGTCTGCTCGGCGTCGCCCGAGTTCCTGCTGCGCCCGATATGCGAAAAGTACAAGGTGCACACGCTCATCGCCACGCGCCTTGACCCGCACACGGGCAGAATGACCGGGCTCAACTGCAAAGACGGTGAAAAGGTTATAAGAATAAACGAGGCGATGCCCGGCGCGAAATTTGAGAAAGTGTTTTCGGACTCTCTCAAAAGCGACGCGCCGATATTCGCGCTCGGAGAGATAAACTATCACGCAGTGAGGGGTAAACTGACGCGCATAAAATAAGTTTCAACACACTGGAGATGTAAAAATGATAATAGACAGCCACGCACATATATACCCGGACAAGCTCGCCAGAAAGGCGGCACGCAGCATCGGCGATTTCTACGACATCGACATGGACCTCGACGGCACGGTCGACATGCTTCTCAAGGTCGGCGACGAAGCGGGAGTTGACAAATTTCTTGTTCACTCGGTCGCGACGACACCGCACCAGGTGCGCTCGATAAATTCATTCATTGCAAAGAGCGTATCGGAGCACCCAGACCGATTCATCGGCTTTGCGACACTCCACCCCGGATGCGGCGACGAGATACCGGAAATCGTTGACGAGGCGATAGAGCTCGGACTCTCGGGAATAAAACTGCACCCCGATTTTCAGGAGTTCGACATAGACGCGCCTGAAGCGATGCGCATGTACGAAGTGCTCGAGGGCAGACTGCCGATACTCTTCCACACCGGCGACTACCGCACGCAATATTCAAAGCCGACGAAGCTAATAAAAGTCCTCGAAAAGTTCCCGAAGCTCGACATAATCGCAGCGCATTTCGGCGCATGGTCGGAATGGGGCTACGGCTCAAAAGAGCTTTCTGAAGCGGGAGTATATGTTGACTCATCGAGCAGTTTCTATGCAATGAGCCCGGAGAGGATAATGGAGATGATTCACATCTTCGGCACGGACAAAATCTTCTTTGGCTCGGACTACCCGATGTGGAACGTCAAAAAGGAGCTTGAAACATTTATGTCCCTGCCGCTGAGCGACGAGGACAGGGAGAAGATGCTCCACAAGAACCTCGAAGGTCTGCTTGCGAAGTACAGAAGATAAAATAAAAAAAATCAGAGCAAAGCCCCGCCGACACAGCAAAAATGTCGGCGGGGCTTTTTCAATTGTCAATCCGATTCAAAAAAAAGAATTCTCCGCATTTTATTCCGTCGCTACAAATCACGTCGCCATGAACCGTCTCATGGTTTTGAATATTTTCCCAATCTGCGCTCGTTCCTCTATAACATATTTCATAGTAGCCGGGCAGAGCATTCGCGCCTAATATCCTCACACCGGCGGGAATGTTTATCCGAAGCGATCCGGGCATTATATCATAAAACAGGCGCAAATAATAAAATGCGCTGTTGCCTATCGCCGTAACGCTCTCGGGAATGTTTATATTTTCAATATGCTCGCAGCCCATGAAAGCATAATCGCCAATGGCCGTCACCTTATGGCCGTCAAGCTCATCCGGTATCTCAACATTTCCGCTTATATATCTATCGCAATCGACAATGCATGCATCTCCATGTTCGTTGAGGGTATATGAATACGGAGCCGAATGCATCAGCTCTTTGTCCGCGCCTTTCACCTTGCGGAAGGTCGAATGTTCGAAAAGCCATCTGCAATAATTGCGGCAAGAATCTTTTGGGGCATCGAAAAAGTCATGATTCATTCTGTAGAGCTCAAGATCGAACCCGTCCGAAGCAGAAAAAACTTTTTCTGCTAAACTTGCCGATATAGATATATCTGCTTGTTCACAGCCGCTGAAAGCCCAGCCTCCGAGAAAGCGCACGCTGTCAGGAACAATTATTTCGCGCAGGCTGCTGCACCTCTCAAATGCCGACTGCTCTATCATATCTACGCTGTCCGGGATATCCGCCCTCACAAGGTTCCCGCAGCCAAAGAATGCCGCGTCATCAATACATCTTACTCCGTTCGGAATATCCACGCGCGTAAGATTTCGGCAATCTCTGAACAGGTTGCGTCTTATGTTACTTATACCGCTCGGAAGTGATACCATTGTCAGAGCAGAGCAACCCTCAAATGCGCCGCGTCCTATTTGCTTTATAGACTCGGGTAAATCTATGCTCATAAGATTTTCGCATCCGCTGAAAGCCTCATTTCCGATTTCCTCTGTGCCGTACAAAACAGTTACCTTTATAAGCTTTTCGCAGCCGCTGAAGGCATTGTCATCAATTCTTTTAACACTATGCGGAATCACAAGGCTTTCGATATTGCGGCAGTTGCAGAACGCTTCTTTTCCGATGCAACCTACCTTATAGCCGTCAAATTCGGACGGAATCTCGACTCTGCCGGAGATTTCCTTGTCACAATCGATTATCTCCGCCTCATCGAAATGCAGAACATAACGGTAAGGACCGCTTTTTGTGCCGAACCGGATCTTTGTGTCACTCAATCTTATCTCCGAGAATCTGAGCAGCGTCTCCCACTCGTCTTTGCTGCCGGTATAATTCAACTCATCCAAGTCGCACGCCTCAAGATCATCATCAGTAGAAAGCCTCAGTGCGCTCCATATTTCTCTGAGGCTGCTCACATTTTTTGAGATCGTTATTTTACGAATATTGTTTGTTCCGCTGAATACACCCATTCCGATGTCTTTAATATCTCCCAGCATTGTCAGCTCGCGGATATTATCGCAATCTTTATAAGCCGTACCGTCGACCGAGAGCAGTTTTTCCGGAAAAGTGACCGCTTCAAGTGCGCTGCAGCCGCGAAAGGCATCAATACCGATATGCAGCAGACTGTCCGGAAGCTTTATCTCGCGCAGATTTTTACAAAATGCAAAAGTATCGCTCGCGATTTCCCGCAATTCATCCGGGAGCGCTATCTTCTCCAGCCCGCATCTTTCAAATGCGCAGCATCCGATTCTTGTTACGCTCGCCGGGACGACTACGCTTTCGATACCGCTGCAGCCCTCGAAAGCGTGGTCTCTTATAGCAGTAACTTTATATCCGTTGATTTCCGACGGTATAACAAGATCGCCGGAGGCGGATTTGTCGCACCCGCTTATCGTAGCCTCGCCGCCGAACGCAGTATAAAAATACGGAGAGTTCTTTTTGCCGAGATATATGTTTCCCTCTATTCTGACCATGTTTCTTTCCGTTAACTCCGACCATTGTTCGCCTGTGCCGGTATAATTTATGGAGCCGCCGTTAAGATTTATTTTCAAAGGAAATTCAAGTGCCGCCTGTTCTCTCGGGATATCGCAAAAAAGCTCATGGCATATATATTTGATTCCTGTGACATTATCGGATATCACAAGTTCCATATTCTTGTGAAAACGCTCTGTTTCATTCGAAAATGCGCAGTGGCCGACATTATATATATCTCCGAGAACGGTAATTTTTTTAAGATCGGGGCAGGCGAACGCCGAAAAGCCGAGGCTTCTCAAGTTGTTCGGAAAAGTTATCTCGGTTATTCCGCAGCCGGCAAAGGCATTATCGCCGATACGTTCGACTGTGCCGGGGATGTTTATATCCGTCAGCTTGCCGCAGCCCTTAAAGGCGGAGTTCCCGATCGCCGTCAATCCCTCCGGAAGTTCCACTTCACTGAGCTCACAGCATCCGGCAAAGGCATCGTCTTTTATCTCGCGAAGGCCTTCGGGAAGATTTACTCTTTTAAGGGCAACACAATCCCTGAAAGCTTCCTCACATATCTCCTCAACGCCGTTCGGCACCGTCACCTCTTCGAGTGTTTCGGCGCACTTCCCGAACGCCATATTGCCTATGCCCGTCACGGGATAGTCCTTGATAGTCTGCGGGATTCTTACGACGGACTCGCGGGTTCGGCATTCCGTTATCGTCACGGCGCCGAAGAGTACTGTGTACTTATACTTTGTACGGGTTACAAATGTTTTACTTCTCATTTTCAATCCTCCCCATCATTGCTGCATTTTATCGTTCTTAAGAGGCACTCATTGCCGGGGGCGACGGACACCTCGTTCCATTCTTCTCTTGTACCGTCAAAGCGGACATTTTTCAGCCTGAAGCATCTTCTGAATGCGTTCTCGCCTATGCGCTTCACGCCGCGCGGAATCGTTATGTCGCTGAGCTTATAGCAACAGTTGAACGCGCGCTCTTCTATAGCCGCTATATTTTCGGGAATTGAAAGCTTTTTAAGCTCCGTACACCCTTCAAACATTCCGCGCGAGAGCTTCATGATTCGGCCGGGCAGATTTATATCGGTGAGATTCAGACAATATGCAAAAGCCTCGTCCCCTATGCTGTGGATGCTGCCCGGCAGGCATATCTCCTGAATGGCGACACACTCATTGAATGCACGGGCTCCGATTTTCGTCAGACCGTCGTACATTTCTATTTCCACCAGCTTTTTGCATCCAGAAAATGCCCGCGCACCTATCTCTTCGGTTTCATCGGAAAGTTCCAGCCTTTCGAGTTCCGTCCAGTTGCAGAAAGCTCCTTCACCAATGCGTCTGACCGTGTAGGGAACAGCAAAATCATCAACAAAATCATCCGACATGCACAGCACGAGCTCCGTCATATCCGCGCTGAACAGGACATTCTGATCGTTTATATAATGCTCGTTTCCCGTGGCGACATTGACGCTCTCGAGACAGATGCAGTCTTCAAACGCATCGCCCGCTATATATTCCACGGTGTCGGGCAAATCTATTTCGCTGAGAGACCTGCACTGACCGAACGCCCGGCTGCCTATGCTGACAATTCCTCTCGGCAGGACCATGCCGAAAAGATTGGTGCATGAGTCAAATGTCCACTCGGATATATCTCTAATATTCGCCGGCAGAACGGCGCTTCTCATCTCGGTGCAGCCATAGAACGCTCCGCGTCCGATTTCAGTGACGCTGTCGGGAATCTGCACGCCAAGCATTCGCTTGCATTTCATGAACGCGAACGCCGCTATACCAACGACCGGAACACCGAAAAAGCTCTCCTGTATCTCAACATCTCCGCTTATGTTCTTGTCACATTCCAGAATGACCGCCCCGTTTTCGGTCTCATCATAGATGTATGAACCTATTTCTTTGATCATCGCCTTTTCTCCTCTTCTTGCCCTTCATATAATCTTTTACCACATTTTATAGCGTTCGATATTCTCGCGGACAAGGCCGACCCCCTCGGCCCGTTCAAAGTCCCCATCCGTCGGTTCCTCCATGTAATCATAGCGAATGACATCACAGCAACTATTAAACACTCTTTCGCCGGAGATCTTTGTACCGGAGTACATATATATACGACTACCGCACTCGGCAAAAGTTCCATCCTCGATATCGGTTACGGTATCTGGAAGCCATATTTTTGTCATAGAAACGCAGTGCCAAAATGCATGTCCGCCTATATAATTGACTCCGTGGGGAACAACCATCCACTCGAGAGCATTGCAAAAAGAAAACGCTCCGCCTTCGATTCGTTCAAGCGTTCTCGGCAATTTAAATTCGGTTATTCTGTTGCTGTCGGCAAACGCACCCCCTCCTATTACACGCACACCCTCCGGAACGGTCACGCTGCCAATCATGTACTGTTCCTGAAATGCCGCTCTTCCGATCTCAACAACCGGATAGCCGCCGAGATACGCCGGAATCACCGTATCATGTTTCTCAAAATCGTACTCTCTGAGATGCCTGACTATCGTCGCTTCTCCGAAGCGGACGGTGTATTCATACATGCCTTCTGTTCTTACATCATTTTCCATATTTTTTTGCTCCCGTTTTGTGATTCCCGCAAATGCGGGTCATTTTCGGACATATAATAACAGAAAAATTTTCTTTGTCTATAGGCTCGGTATTAAGTCCGCTTTTTTCGGTACGAGCAAGAACTTTTGAGTGCTTTTTTAGTTATGAAGAGCGATTCAGTCTCAGCTCGGCAGTTCGCACAATCACATATAAAAGACACCAAAAGAACTTTGCTGTCAATTTCAGCAACACAATGTCAAAAAATCACAAAAAATAAAACCAGCCGCAAGTTTTTACGCTTGCGGCTGGTTTTTTTGATTGTTTTATTATTCGACGTAGTCCCTGAGCTTCTTGCTTCTCGTCGGGTGACGGAGCTTGCGCAGAGCCTTTGCCTCGATCTGACGGATGCGCTCACGGGTGACGTTGAACTCTTTACCGACTTCCTCAAGGGTGTGAGGATGGCCGTCGGTGAGTCCAAAGCGCATCGAGAGCACGCGCTCCTCACGGGGAGTGAGGGTCTTGAGCACATGGGCAAGCTCCTCCTTGAGCAGGGTCGCCGAAGCGGCGTCTGCCGGGGCGGGAGCGTCGTCATCGGGGATGAAGTCGCCGAGATGGCTGTCCTCCTCCTCGCCGATGGGAGTCTCAAGGGAGACGGGCTCCTGAGCCACGCGCATTATCTCGCGCACCTTGTCAACGGGCATGTCGAGCACCTCGGCTATTTCCTCCGCCGTGGGGTCTCTGCCGTTCTTGTGCAGCAGCTGGCTGTTGGTCTTCTTGACCTTGTTTATGGTCTCGACCATGTGAACGGGGATTCTTATCGTCCTCGCTTGGTCGGCTATGGCGCGGGTTATCGCCTGCCTTATCCACCATGTGGCATAGGTCGAAAACTTGAAGCCCTTTGTGTAATCGAACTTGTCAACGGCCTTGATAAGTCCAAGGTTGCCCTCCTGAATAAGATCGAGGAACTGCATGCCTCTGCCGACATAGCGCTTTGCGATGCTGACGACGAGCCTGAGGTTCGCCTCGGTCAGTCTGCGCTTTGCGGCGGGGTCGTTGTCGCCGATTCTGATGGCGAGCTCGATCTCCTCCTCGGGGGTGAGCAGCGGAACCTTGCCTATCTCCTTGAGATAGACCTTGACGGGGTCGTCGATAGTGATGTTCTTGTCATCAGTGACCCCCGCGGTGTCAGCGGTCGACTTGGGCGTCTCACCCAGATCGAAGTTGACATCGTCCACATCCAGCATCGACAGGTCGTCGATTATCTCGATATTCTGCGCCTCAATAGACTCATAGAGCTTATCAAGATCCTCGATATCAAGATCCATGTCGACTATTACCGTGTCGATCTCCTGGGTGGTCAGTTTGCCTGCGGCTTTACCCTTTTCGATAAGGGCTTTCACCGCCGGTCTTTTTTCGATACCATCCATTACTTCTCTGTCTCCTTCTCTTTATGTTGCATATTGAGTCGGTCTTTTATGTCATGACCCAAAACAGAATATCAATCCTGTTTATCGGGTCTGAACAGCTTTGCGAAATCGTCGTCGCTCAGTTCGGAGGCTTTTATGCTCTCCGGCTTATTTTTTTCCTCTTTGAGTATTTTTATACAGTCGGCGCACTCTTCGACGGTGTTGCTCAGCTGAGCCGCAGAACGGAATATGCGCTCGACCTCGTCCATCTCATCGGGAGTGAACTCGGACGAGAGGAAATACGGTTCGGTGTTGCCGCCCTCGTCAAGGCGCGAAAGGATGACTGAAAAGATGCGTCTGTTGAGCGCGGTAACAAAATAATCCGCAGACAGCTCGTCCTTGAGCTTGTTATAGAAATCCGGGTTCCGCATGAGCGAGGCTATCAGCGTCTCCTCCGCCTTTGCGGCGCGCAGATGCTGGGAGCGCTCCGGGTTCTTTGTGTTCTGTCCGTTTATCAGCAGGCGCTTCTGATCCTGCTCGCGCTGAGCCATGCGGCGTTTTCTGAGCCCCTCGCGCTTATATTTCACCTGCGATTCGATAGCGAGCTTGTCCACGCCGAGCTCATTCGCAAGGCGCGAGGCATAGACATCGACTTCGACGGGGCTCGGTATCCCCGCGAGCACCTCCGTCGCCGCGGAAAGATATTTCACCTTTCCGTCATCGGTGGACAGGTCTATCCCCTGACGCGCCCGAAGGAGTCTGTACTCAGTGTCGTTCGCCGCGCCGTTTATTATATCGTGGAAGCGCTGAGCGCCGTATTTTTTGATTATCTCGTCGGGATCCTTGCCGCCGGTCAGACGCAGAACTTTTATCTCCATGCCCGTGGTGCCGAATATTCCGAGCGCGCGGGCGGTAGCCTTCTGACCCGCCTCATCGGCGTCATACGAGAGGATTATCTCATCCGCATAGCGTGAGAGCAGATTCGCCTGCTCTTTTGTCAGCGCGGTACCGAGGCAGGCGACGGCATTTGTGAAGCCCGCCTGATGCAGGGCTATGACATCCATATAGCCCTCGGCGATAATAAGCTTGCCGTCGTTTCCGTTCTTTGCGAAATTCAATGCAAAGACGCCGTTGCTCTTTTTATAAACGAGCGTGTCCGAAGTGTTTATGTATTTCGGCTTCGAGTCATCGAGCACTCTGCCGCCGAACGCTATGACATTGCCGCGCGGGTCGATTATCGGAAACATCACGCGGTTGCGGAAGTTGTCGTAATAAGATACTTTTCCGTTTTTGTCGCTGCGGCGCAGGAGATTCGCACTCTCGAGCAAAATATCGTCAAAGCCCTGTTCATTGAGGTGATTTTTAAGCGCGCGCCAGTCGTCCGGGGCAAAGCCCAAGCCAAAGTGGCGGATAGTCTCCATAGTCAGCCCGCGGTCAAGGAAATAGTTGAGGGCATGTCTGCCTCTGTCGGTAAAGAGCTGCGAGTGAAAAAACTTCGCCGCCGCGCGGTTCGCCGCCAAAACAGCGGTGCGCTTTTTGGCGAGGGTATCGTCATAGCCGTCCTCCGGCAGAGCCATTCCCGCTCTGTCCGCAAGCTGCTTGACCGCCTCCATATAGTCGAGATTTTCCATTCGGCGCACGAATGTTATCACATCGCCGCCGACCCCGCAGCCGAAGCAATAGAAGCTCCCGTTTTCGGGATAAACGGTAAACGACGGGGTCTTTTCGTTGTGGAACGGACAGAGTCCGACAAGATTTTTGCCCCTGCGGCGCAGATTGACATAGGGCGAAATAACGCTCTCTATATCTGTATTTGCGCGAAGCTGTTCGAGAAAAGCGTCGCTTAACCTCATCCGTTCTCACTCCTTTCAATAATATATACGCAAAAAATCCTGTTTTCCCTACAAAGTTATCAAAAAATTTAAAAATTTTTGCGCTCGGCTTTGCATCAGATAAGTCGGCGTTAAACAAAGCGACGGCGAAAAGCGCCTTTGCACTCTCCGCCGCCGCTGCAATTTTCAATTCCTTTTTTGAAAAGTTTACTTCGTTTTTCCGTCGTTCGTCTCGAGGAGCGTATTCTCCCTGAAAAACAGCGAGATGCACCAGATGCCTGCGAGCGCCACGAGCGTATATATGATCCTCGCGACTATCGATCCCTGGCCGCCGCATATCCACGCGACGATATCGAATTTGAACAGGCCTATGCTGCCCCAGTTGAGCGCGCCGATTATTACTAAAATAAGCGATATTCTGTCGATCATTTTTCTCACTCCTTTTGCGATTAGTATCGCCGGAGCGTCGGCTTTTATTCGCTCATAAACGAAATTTTGCAGTCCGAAAAATATTTCCTTTTATGAACCTTGTCATTTTTGTCACAGGAGTTTGACATTTTTGTAACAATGCTAAAAAATGTATAAAACCGTCTTTTTAAAAAATTGAAAGTCGACGGTATTTTTATAATACGTAATTTTACCTTTTAATTGATACGATAAGCTTTTAAATGTAATGATACAGGAGGGATCTTTGATGAAAGCGAAAATCGTTAAACGCACACTGAGTCTGATAACCGTTCTGGCGCTCATATTCACTCTTGCCGTGCAGGGAGCCGGTGCGATTCAGTCAGCCGATGTCAACAAATACCCCTATGTATATGTCCACGGCCTTTTCGGCTGGGGCGCAGACGAGGGAATCGACGACACGCTCCCCTACTGGGGCTCGGCATCATGCTCGCTCATGGACGAGCTGAACAAGCTTCACTATGAGAGCTATGCCGCATCCGTCGGCCCGATGTCGAGCAACTGGGACAGAGTATGCGAGCTCTACGCACAGATAACCGGCACTCGCGTTGACTACGGCAAGGCGCACTCCGAGAAATTCAACCACAGCCGCTACGGCAGAACCTACACAAAGCCCATGATTGAGGGCTGGGGCGAGCCAGACGCGGACGGCAATATAAAGAAGATAAATCTCGTCGGTCACTCGTTCGGCGGCGCGACGGTCAGAACGCTCACGGCTCTGCTCGCATACGGCAGCGAAGAGGAGCAGGCGGCAACCTCACCCGATGATATCTCCCCGCTGTTCACCGGCGGCAAGGGCAACTACATAAACTCCGTCACAACGCTCTGCGCCCCGCACAACGGCACGACGCTCGCATATATCATCGACGGCATGAACATGGCCGAACTGGGCAAAGCGGCATGCTACGCTTACGCCGGCTTAATGGGTCGCTCGAAGCTCAACGGCTATGTTGACTTCCACCTCGAGCAGTTCGGTCTGACCCCCATACCGGGCGACGGCTCGACCCCCGAGGAGGCGTTCATAAAGGCTTTCATGACTATTATGACCCACACCGACACCGCGGCGGACGATATGTATCCCGAGAGAGCCGAGGAGATAAATAAGCTCTCAAAGCCGGTAGACGGAGTTTACTATTTCTCCTATTCGTATCAGACCACGCGCAAGACGCTTGCGGGAACCCAGGTTCCGAAGATAAAGACGCTCGTTGTTCTGCGCCCGTCAGCCACTCTTCTCGGCGCATACTCGAAGAACCTGTTCTCCGACTACAAGATAGACGCATCGTGGCTTCCGAATGACGGACTTGTAAACGTCGTATCGGCGCGCTACCCGTTCACCGACGAGCATGAGGACTACACCCCCGGCATGGAGCTCGAGACCGCCAAATGGTACGTCATGCCCACGCGCGAGGGCGACCACGGCACGGTCATCGGAATGCAGTGCACGAAGAGTCAGACACTCAGCTTCTACTACGAGCTGACCGATCTTATAGAGAGCCTGCCCGTAACGGATTGATAAACCCGCAGGGAATAAATAATATGTATGTAACCCCCAATCGCAGTTGCTGCGGTTGGGGGTTGTTTTGTGGTGGAGATATAAATTTGGATTTGCGAGCAGTTTCAATCATGGCTCCTCCGCAGGGGAGCCGACTCGGCAAAACCGAGACTGAGGGGTTATTGCACAGATTCGCCCGCTTTGTCTTGACTTTTTGTCTCTCAATGTTTTCTTTGTAGGGTGCGGCGACTCGACGCACCTGTGCCGCCGTAGGCGGCACAGGTGACAAACCGCAAGCAGAGGGCGTATTACAAGACACGGGCGAAATAACAGATTTACAATGACGCTGACGCGTCAAAGGGTCGTCGAGTCGCCGACCCCTACAGAGCGGATAGTCACAAATTAATACATAAACCGCGGGCGGATGATATCCGCCCTACACAATCGTGTCAATTTACAATATTAAAATTGTTTGCCTGACGGCGGCTTCACCCTCACAGATCCAAAGTCCTGCGGCAAGCGGCAAAAAATCCTGCCCAAGCAGAATCGTGCGGGCAGGATATTTATTATTGCGTATAGTATTTATTGTTCGTTATCTCTCAGAAAATCTCTGACCTCGAGCAGGCTGCCGAGCTTTTTCCAAAGTATCTTCTCGGTTTCCTCGTCCGCCTTCCACAGGTCGGGCACCATTATCACGCGGCATCCGGCGTTATGCGCAGCCCACAGACCGTTGCGTGAATCTTCGAGAGCTATGCAATCCTTTGGGCTTTCGCCGAGCAGCTCGCACGCTTTGAGATAGATATCCGGCGCGGGCTTTGAGCGCGCCGCCATTTCGTCGCAGACCGTGACGTTGAATTTGTCCGTTATCCCCGCGCTTTTGAGGTTTCTGTCAACCGCCCTCCTTGTTGAGGACGAGGCGACGGCGGTCTTTATCCCCGCCGATTTCAGCCAGTCGAGCAGCTCATAAAGTCCGGGCTTCACGGGAACTTTGTTATGCTCATAGAAATCATCGGTGAACTCCCTGCCGTAGCGGCGCATGGCCTCGGTATCGACATCGCTCCCGAACTCCTCGCGCCATATCTCGTCCGCGCGCTCGGCTGTCACGCCGAGGGTCTTCATGACCATATAGCCAGCCTTGCCGAGTCCCATCTTTTCGCCCGCGTAGTCCCACGCCGCCATCGCAAGGCGCTCGGTATCAAACATCAGTCCGTCCATATCGAAAACAGCAGCTTTTATTTTCACAGGGACACCTCCGGGTAAATCTTCTTTTGATTCGGGCTATAAAGCGCTCGCCATACATCATGGGCATAAGCCGGCTTAATAAAAAAAGCACTTGCTAAAGCAAGTGCTTTTTTCTGGCTGGGGAATAGGGATTCGAACCCCAACAAACAGAGTCAGAGTCTGTCGTGCTACCGTTACACAATTCCCCAATATCAAACTCCGAACAGGTTTTCTCTCACCTGCGAGTCAATATTATACACACTCTCAGTCCCTCTGTCAACCTTTTTTCAAAAATTTTTCGCATGGGATGAAAGTTTTTTATTTTAGCTTTGATGAAGCGGCGGAAAGGCGGTAGGCACAACGGGATTTTATTTTATGCAGATATTGATTTTTCATACACACTGTGCTATTATATCAAAGCAATGCAGGTGTAGTTCAATGGCAGAATGTCAGCTTCCCAAGCTGAACACGGGGGTTCGATTCCCCTCACCTGCTCCACACTCCCGGATGCTATGCGTTCGAGAGTTTTATTATATTTCGACAAAAAGACCCGTCTGGGATAACCGGACGGGTCGATTTTTGTTTTATTACACAAGAAGCATACGGTCGTTATCGAGCTCTTTGCCCGCGTTCTCTTTGAACTTGCCGAGCAGGTCCTGAACAGTGAGCTTTGACCTCTCCTCCCCTTCGGCGTCGAAAATTATGTTTCCGCCGTGCATCATTATCGTGCGGTTCCCGAGTTCGAGAGCCGACTGCATATTGTGCGTTATCATAAGGCAGGTGAGATTATTTTCGCTGACGATGCTCTTTGTCAGCTCGAGGACTTTCTCTGCCGTCGCGGGGTCAAGCGCCGCTGTATGCTCGTCAAGAAGCAGGAGCTTGGGCGGATTAAAGGTCGCCATCATAAGCGTCAGAGCCTGTCTCTGACCGCCCGAGAGCAAACCGACCGGCTGGCTCATTCTGTCCTCAAGTCCCATTTCGAGCAGGGCGAGCTTATCTCTGAAAAGCTTCTTATCGCCCTTCGAGACTCGGCTCAGCCAGCCGCCGTGACCTGCGGCAAGGGCTAAATTTTCTTCTATCGTCATGCCGGGCGCGGTGCCGCGCATCGGATCCTGAAAAAGTCTGCCGATGCTCTTGGCGCGCTTATGCTCGGGCATGAGAGTGATATCTTTTCCGTCGAGCGAGATGCTGCCGGAATCGGTTATAAAGCTGCCGGCGATGGCATTGAAAAGTGTTGACTTGCCCGCGCCGTTCGCGCCGATGACCGTTATAAAATCACCCTCGGCGACGCTCAGGGAAAGATCGTCTATCGCCTTTTTGGCATTCGCCGTGCCGGGATTGAAAGTTTTCGAGATGTGTGATATTTCAAGCATCTGCTTTCCTCCTCCCCGAACGGGTCTGAATTCTGCGCTTTAAAAGCGGGAGCTGTTTTTTGAAATAGGGTGTTGCTATCGCCGCGATAACTATAACTGACGAGACAAATTTGAGCATGAACGCCGGCATATCAAAGCGCAGGGCGATTGTATAAATGAGTCTGAATATGAACGCGCCGAGCACCATGCCGAATATCCTCAGCGGCATCTTCTTTCTGCCGAGGAACACGCCGCCGATAAGCAGGGACGCGAGGGCAATGGTCACCATTCCGGTTCCGATATCGATGTTGACCGATCTCTGCGACTGGGCGAGCAGGCAGCCCGACAGCGCGGTAAACGAGTTTGCGACGCAGAGCCCGATTATTGTAGTAAACGCCGGATTGACGGACGAGGAGCGAACCATATCGGGATTGTCGCCAGTCGCTCTTATCGCGAGTCCGAGGCGGGTTTTCAGGAAAAGTCCGAGTATAACAGCAACCGCCGCGACGGCGATTATCGCCACGAAGAGCTTTGACTGCCTTGCCACGGGAGTTCCCTTGACGAGCGCCGCCATTTTGGTGAACACAGTGTCCGTCTTATTCATATTGAGTATCGACGAGCCGCTCATGACAGCGATATTTATTGAATAGAGTCCCGTATTTACGATTATTCCGGCGAGCAGGCTGTTGATGCCCATCTTCGTCTGGAGTATCGCCGTTATGAAGCCCGCAGCTATTCCCGCCGCCATCGCTGCGGCTATCGACAGATACGGATGACCCGCTATCGCGACCACCGCGCCGACCGTTGCGCCGAGCGTAAAGCAGCCGTCGGTCGAAAGATCGCAGACATTGAGCATCGAATAGCTCAGGAACAGTGCAAGCACCGTGAGCGAGGTTATAAGTCCCAGCTCGAGCGCCGACTGGCCGAGTGAAAATATCGAATCCAAAGACATTGTGTTTCCTCTTTCCTGCTTTATTGAGCCGCCCGGGAAGCAGTGCTCCCCGGGGACTGATTGAATCTTATTTTACATCGTCGAAGCTCTCGGCAGTGGTGATGCTCTTGACTTCGGTGCACTTGGGAGCGAAGAGCTTCGAGACTTCGTCGAAGTTATAGCCGAGCTTTGCGCAGATTTCGGTGTTTATTGTTGCAGTGCCGTTATCGAACATGAGCACAGGGGTGGTTGCGGTGTCTTTGCCGTTTATCATGATATCGATTATCATATTGGCGGTCTCAACGCCGAGCTTTGCGTAGTCAACGCCGTAGCCGAGGAAAGCTCCGTTGAGGGCGAAGGAATCGGCGCCCGCATACTGCGGAATCTTTGCATCTGCGAAAATCTCATATATGGAGAGCTCGGACTTCATTATGGTGTTGTCGGTGGGAGTGAACACTGCCTGAACGCCGTCGGAAACAAGTGCCTTTGCGGCGAGGGTGACTTCGTCAACGGTGGTGCCGGTGCGCTCGATAACTTCAACGCCCTTGGCCTCGAGATACGCCTTCGCGTCGGCTATCGGCTTAGTCGAAGAATCCTGACCGACATCGTAGAGCAGACCGACCTTCTTTATATCGGGGTCCTTGAGAAGTATGAGGTCCATTATGGCGTTGGTGTTGAGATAATCGGAGGTTCCGGTAATCTGACCGCCGGGTGCGTCGAGGGACTCGACAAGCTTTGAGCCGAGGGGATCGCTGACTGCGGAGAACACGACCGGGATATCGCTGTTCTCGGTCTCGACCGCAGCCTGCATTGCGATTGCGACCGGGGTCGCGACGCCGACCATAAGATCGACCTTGTCAACGATGAAGTTAGAGATTATCTGGTTCATAACAACGGAGTCGCCGTTGCAGTTGTCATATTTGACTTCGATCTCGACGCCCTTTTCGGCGGCGACGGAGGCGAGCTGCTTTTTGATGTTATCGACTATCTGATTGAGCGATGCGTCATCGACATAGTTGCAGATGCCGACGGTGTATTTCTTTTTTGTATCTCCGTCCTTTTTGCCGCAGGCGGCAAAACAGGTAACTGCGAGCATAAGTGCGAGTACAAGTGCGATTATCTTTTTCATTGTATTTCTTCCTTTCGGTAATTGATAAAAATTTTTGAGCTAAACTAAGAATCGAAAATATCACAGGCGCGGCATGCGCCAAAGTTTACTCAACAAAAACATAACTATCTCCTCCGAAATAAAAAAACTCCTGTCCCTGCAATAATGCTGGGACAGGAGATATTATCATCCTGCGGTGCCACCCGGCTTGACGCTTTTGCGTCCGCTTAGTGCGTACTGACATACGCTGACTTTTCTTCACGGAGAGTCCTGCTCCGGCGCACATACTTAAAGGATAACCTTTGTTCCGATTGCCCTTAGAAGTCCATTCAGGTTTCTTTCATTCTGCCGCAATCCCACCGCCTGCGGCTCTCTTCGAGATGAGGGAGAAATCTTACTTACCCTTCTTCAACGGTTTACTGAATTGTAACACTCTGTGCTTTTGTTGTCAACACATTTTTTCACTTTTGTTTCAAGAACCAGTTTTCTTGTAGGCTATGGACGCGAAATCCGACAAAATTCACAAAATTCGCCGTCCTCTTGCTAAATGGTATGCCGCGAAGAGTGCCTGTGTGACCAAAAAGGCGAATAGACAATATATTAAATATGGGATGTCTTTGCGCGCCCGCAAAACGGACGCCCTGCAAATTTTACCCAACGGAGGCCTTTTATGAACAACGAAGATATAGTCTCGCTCATGGAGCGATACAAGAGAGAACTGCTCGAATTTGAAAAGCGCAACACGGCACCGGTATCCGCGCAGGAAAAGGCGGAATCTGAGCCCGTATCGGCGCAGCAGGAAAGCCAAGCCGAACAGGTTTCGGCGCAAATACATGAGGATGCAGAGCCTGTAAACGCGCCGGCGGCAGAGCCCGCAAAGGCGGTTTCGGCAAAGGCGGAGGAAAACGAAGCGGTGAGCGCCGCGGCGACAGTTACAATTCAGCGGCAGACCGACGCTCAGAGGGAGAGCCAGATGCAGTTTGACGACGGCGCGGACACGGACAAATCCCAGTTCACACCCGAGCGCACGCAGGCGGCAGGGCGCGGAGACATCCCCCAGCCGCGCACGATATTCGTCGACCCGCAGACGCTCAAAAACAAAAATCTCACCTTGACGAACACCCAGTCCGCGATGCAGAGGTTCGACGAATTCAAGGGCGAGTGCAACAAGCGCGGCATCCTGCGCGTTGAGACCTACAGCTCGAACGGGCTCTATCCCGTCGGCAACAGCCGAGTGATAGTATACAAAGAGATAGACGGCGAAAAATATTATATATATGATTCGCACACCGATTCGAGCGGCATACTCGACAATCTCCAGCTGCCCGCTCCCGACAAATCCCTGTCGGAGACAGAGCAGGGCTCGTGCGGGCTCGCGCCGTATGCGACATACGATATATTCGTCAGCCACCCGGGATTCATCAGCACATATCTTGAAAACGTTCCGATCTTCGACTCCACCGTTTCAATACAGTCGGTCGAAATGCTGCCGACGGTCAGCGGCGAGCAGGATCCGAATGTGATAAACGAATCGGTCTGAGGAGTGATACTATGGCAGCAGATACTCCCGTTATCCCCCAGACAATAACAGTCCACCTCGGCAGACCGAATGCGGCGGCGAGGAATGTCACTGTGCCGTTTACGGATTATCTCAAAAATGTCGCATCGAGCGAGATATATCCGACATGGCCGGAAAACGCGATACGCGCCAACATATATGCGCAGGCGTCGTTCGCGCTCAACCGCATATATACAGAGCACTACCGCAGCCGCGGCTACGACTTCGACATCACGAACTCGACCGCATACGACCAGGCATATATTGAGGGGCGCAGCGTGTTTTCAAACGTCGCGAAGATAGTCGACGAGCTTTTCAACAACTATGTTACAAAGGGCGACCAGGTTCAGCCCTATTTCACGCAGTACTGCTCCGGGCGCAAGGTCACCTGCGACGGGCTCTCGCAGTGGGGCACGGTCACACTCGCGAATCAGGGCTATACGCCATACCGCATACTTCAATATTACTACGGGAACGACGTCAATATAAAGACGGCGCCCGTCAAGAATATCCGCGAATCATATCCCGGCAGGGCTCTGCGCCTCGGCGACATATCGGAGGATGTCAGGATAATCCAGCGCCAGCTCAACCGCATCGCGCGAAACTATCCCGCCATTCCGCGCATTCCCTCCCCCAACGGAATATTCGACACGGCGACGCGCGAATCGATCAGAAAGTTCCAGAGCCTATTCAACCTCACCGTTGACGGCATCGTCGGCAAGGCGACATGGTATAAAATAAAGCAGCTCTATGCCGGAATACTGAAGCTCGGCGAGCTTTACAGCGAGGGACTGAAGCTGACCGACGTCGAGCGGCAGTTCAAGACTGTCATAAAACGCGGCGACAGAGGGCAGGATGTGAGCACGATTCAGTATTTCTTGAACTTTATCGGCAACTTCACAAACAACATCCAGCCTCCGGCCGTGGACGGCATTTTCGGCCAGGGCACATACAACAGCGTTGTGCAGTTTCAGCGGCAATACGGCCTTGCGCCGGACGGCATAGTCGGGCGCGACACATGGAACAAGCTGCAGGCTGTATATAATGATATCCTGCGAACCTTCCCCGGCGAATTTTCAATCTATGATCAATATGCGCGTTTTGCATATCCCGGCTACAATCTGCTCCGCGGCAGCACGGGCAGTGCAGTGAGAAATCTTCAGGAATATCTCCAGGTTCTCTCGCGCGGCGTCGAGAGCGTGCCGTATGTTGCGGCGGACGGCATTTTTGGCCCTCAGACGGAGGCGGCGGTCAAGGCGGCTCGGCGATATTTCGGGCTGACCCCGAACGGCGTTGTCGGTCCGCTGCTCTGGTACGCGATAGCGGAATACTATTATTACAACGTATAATCCCGATAAAAACGGAGATGATATACGGCGTGAAACAATTGCCGTATATCATCTTTTTCTTTTTAAGGGCGGGATATTCATATGGAAAAGCAGACTTTTTCGGGGAACTACGAAGCCGACATTGCTTCGCTCAATCTGCGGCTGCGCGTGAGCGAGAGCTTTGACCTCGTCAGCCGTCAGATAATGATCGGCAGCCACCGCGCCATGCTGTGGTTCATCGACGGATTTATAAAAGACGGGCTGATGGAAAAAATCATGAGCTTCATGATGAACGCGGACGAGAAGAAGCTCAAAACTGTCGGCACAACGCGCGAATTTGCCGACGCGTTCGTGCCCTATGTCGAGACCGAGGTCGTAAACGACTTCGACAGGTTCGAGACTTTTCTCTTCTCCGGCGCATTGGGCATGATAGTTGACGGATTCAAAGAAGCTATAATTATAGACGTGCGAACCTATCCTGCGCGAAGCGTGGACGAGCCTGAAAACGACAAAGTGCTTCGAGGCTCGCACGACGGCTTTGTAGAGACGCTGATATTCAACACCGCGCTCATCCGCCGCAGGGTCAGGGACACGAAGCTCACGATGTATTTGACGCAAGTGGGAACGAGGTCGAAAACAGATATTGTGCTCTGTTATCTTGAGGGCACGGCCGACCCCAAGGAGGTCGAAAAGATAAAGAAAAAGCTGAATTCCATAGACATAAACGCTCTGACCATGGGGCACGAGAGCCTTGCGGAATGTCTTATACCGAAGCAGAGGTTCAATCCCTTTCCGAAGGTGCGTTACACCGAGCGCCCGGACAGCGCGGCGGCGAGCATATATGAGGGCAGTCTGCTGATAATCACGGATACCTCGCCCTCGGTTATGATAATCCCGACGGGCGTATTCGATTTTTTGCAGGACACGAACGATTTCTATTTTCCGAGCCTTATAGGCAGCTATCTGAGAATCGTCAGGATGATAGTTTTCCTGCTCGCGCTGCTGCTGACTCCCGTGTGGTTTCTGCTGATTCAAAATCCAGAATATATCCCGCCGTGGCTCGACTTCATAAAGATAGAGCACCCGACGAGCGTGCCCGTCATAATGCAGCTGCTGATAATCGAGATAGTCATAGACGCTTTAAAGCTGGCGTCGCTCAACACGCCCAACGCACTGAGCAACTCGTTCAGCGTCATCGGTGCGCTCGTGCTCGGAGAATTTGCCATAGCCGCAAAGTGGTTCACGGCGGAGGTCGTTCTCTATATGGCGTTCGTCGCGATAACGAACTTCGCCCAGCCGAGCTATGAGCTCGGGTATGCGTTCAAACTCTGCCGCATGATGATACTGATACTGACGGCAATATTCAACCTCTGGGGCTTCATCGCAGGGCTTGTGATAACCGCTCTGTTGATTTCATTCAATAAGACCGTCAGCGGGCGCTGCTATCTCTATCCCCTCATTCCGTTTAACGGCAGGGCGCTGACCTCGCTTATGCTGCGAAAGCCGATAACCAAAAGCAAAAACTGACAAAAATCGTTCCTCTAAAAATAATATCCGCGCATATTGCAATGGGCTCGCTCTTTTGATATAATTATATCGAATCGAAGCATTTTCGCTTCGGTCAATATATCAAAGGAGGAGCCTGTTTTGCCGGAATACACAATGCTTATATTATGGATAGCGCTGCTCATAGCGTTCATCGTTGTTGAAGCCGCGACCGTCCAGCTTGTCACGATCTGGTTCGCCGTTGGTGCGGCGGCGGCTCTGATATCGGAGCTTTGCTCGGCGCCCGTCTGGCTTCAGTGGGTGATTTTCGCGGCAGTGTCGCTCGTCGCGCTTGCGGTGACCCGTCCGCTCGTCAAGAAATTTTCAAAAAAGCGCGTTCAGCCGACCAACGCTGACAGATACATAGGTCTCGAGGGAATAGTCGAGGAGACTGTTGACAACACCGAGGGCACCGGTATAGTGAAGGTCGAGGGCTCGACCTGGACGGCAAGATCGTCCGACGGCAACCGCATTGAAAAAGGTTCAAATATCACCGTTGACAGAATCGACGGCGTTAAACTTATGGTTTCAAAACACTAAAGGAGGATTATTATGGGACCTGTAGCAATCGGAGTAATCATCGGCATAATCGTGCTCGTGCTCGTTATTGTCGTGCTCAACATCAAGATAGTGCCGCAGTCCAAGGCCTATGTCATCGAGCGCCTCGGCGCATATTCGACCACATGGCAGACTGGCATCCACTTCAAGATACCTTTCGTTGAGAAAGTATCGAAGACCGTCTCCCTCAAGGAGCAGGTTGTGGATTTCCCGCCCCAGCCCGTTATCACAAAAGATAACGTCACGATGCAGATAGACACGGTCGTTTTCTTCCAGATAACCGACCCGAAGCTCTATGCATACGGCGTGGAGCGCCCGATATCCGCTATTGAAAATCTCTCGGCAACAACGCTGAGAAACATCATCGGCGAAATGGAGCTTGACCACACGCTGACTTCGCGCGATGTCATCAACGCAAAAATCAGAGTTATCCTCGACGAAGCCACCGACGCATGGGGCATCAAAGTAAACCGCGTTGAGCTCAAGAACATTCTTCCCCCGCCCGAGATTCAGGACGCGATGGAGAAGCAGATGAAGGCAGAGCGTCAGCGCCGTGAGGCAATTCTGCGCGCAGAGGGCGAAAAGGCGAGCAAGATCCTCGTTGCAGAGGGTCAGAAGGAGAGTCAGATCCTCGCCGCAGAGGGTGACAAGCAGGCCGCCATTCTTCACGCAGAGGCTGTCAAGGAAGCGAAGATTCGCGAGGCAGAGGGTGAGGCGCAGGCTATCGTCGCCGTTCAGGAGGCTCAGGCGAAGGCTATCGCTCTGATAAATGAAGCCGCCCCGAAGGACGGTTATCTGACGATAAAGAGCCTTGAAGCATTCGCAAAGGCTGCGGACGGCAAGGCGACGAAGCTCATCATTCCGAGCGAGCTTCAGTCCCTCGCGGGACTCGCGGCGAGCGCAAAGGAGATTTTCTCCGCCGACGCCGCAGAGGACGCAGAGCAGAAATAAATAAAAAACGAAGCGCAGAGAGTCGGTAAAACGGCTCTCTGCTTTTTTGTTTTAGCGAAACAAAAAAGAGCCGCCGAAGCAGGCAGCTCAAAAAATTTTTCTTGTCTTTTCGTGTTTATATTACCACAAAAACGCAGATTTGTCAAGTCTTGTAATCCCCTGCCCCGTGTGGTATTAAGTATACGGAGGTGTTTTGAAATAAACAACATGACTGCACTGGTGAGCTGTTTTGCTCGGTATTACCACACGAAAACGGATGAAGCAAAAATCTTCGCCGACCCGCTCGCGGGAGAGATTCTGAGTGAAAGTGAAAAGAACGCGATAGCGGAAAACATGAAAAACGGCATCGCATTTTTTGACCCGAATTACAGTGGCGGCGACCCGCTCGGGCGCGTTATGAACGGCTTCATCGCGCCGAGTGTAATCGCGCGCTCCGCGTTTTGCAAGCGGCATATGGAAAACGAGATAAGGCTCGGCGCGCGGCAATATGTCATCGCCGCCGCGGGCTACGACACATCGGGCTATAAAATCGACAGAGATATCAAAGTATTCGAGCTCGACCGCCCCGAGATGATTGAGGACAAGATAAAACGCATTGACGAAGCTGGAATCGACCGCGAAAATATCAGCTATATCGGCTGCGACCTCGGCAAGGGTTTTATCCCCGCTCTGCTAAATGCGGGATATGACCCTAAGGAGAGGACATTTTTCAGCCTACTCGGCATAAGCTTTTATCTGACCCAAGACAAGTTCGCACGCTGCGTTAAAATCCTGTTTGAAAACTCGGCGAGCGAAAGCGCGCTCGTGTTCGACTTCCCGAATGACCGGGACTGCACCCGCGAGCAGAAAAACAGACTGCTTGCCGGCGGCGCGGGTGAAGAGATGAAAGCGCGATACTCACACACGGATATCGAGCGCATCGCGGGAGAAGCGGGCGCGCTCATCTATGAGCTTGCGGACAGCGGCGATATTGACCGCGATTTCTTCAAGGCGCACAACGAAATGAAAAATGCAGAACCGATACTCGCCCCCGAGGGAGTCAGCTATTGCCTGATGGTCAAAAAGGACGGGCAGTATTGATAAAAAAGTATTGATAAAGCGCGTTTTTTTGTTGCGTAATAAGCCGGAATGTGATAATATATTGTCGATGAAATATTCAATTCTTTGTTGGAGGCAATTATATGGATCAAAGATTACAGCCCTTATTCACTCCGTGGAAGATCGGCAACTGCGAGATCAAGAACCGCATCGTGCTCACAAGCATGGGCGGCACCGACCTCTTCGGATGGATGGAGAAGAACCACTTCGATAAAGACGGCGCACGCTTTATCATGGAAGTCGCGAAGAACAACGTGGGTCTTGTTCTCCCCGGATGTCAGCCGGTCTACAACCCCATGTTCGGCCAGTGGCTCCACAAGAACAAGAAGATGTACGCCGACCTCAAAAAGTGGACTCCCGAGCTCCACAAGACCGGCGCGAAGCTCTTCGTTCAGCTGACCGCAGGCTTCGGCCGCTCCTTCACCATCAGCGAAATGATGGAGAAGCTCTACACCAACCCCGCGCTGAGAGTCCTCAGCAAGCCCTTCATGGATCTCGACAAGATCACGGCTTCCGCGAGCCCCTCGCCCAACCGCTGGTCTGATAAAGTTCCCTCGAGAGAGATGACCAAGGCTGAAATCAAGGAGTTTGTCAATGCGTTCGCAGAGAGCGCAAAGATGCTCAAGGACGCAGGCGTTGACGGCGTTGAGGTTCACGCAGTCCACGAGGGCTATCTGCTCGACCAGTTCACCCTTAAATATGTCAATAAGCGCACCGACGAATACGGCGGCTCGTTTGAGAATCGCTATCGTTTCGCAGTCGAGGTAGTTCAGGCTATCAAGAAAGCCTGCGGCGACGACTTCCCGGTCTCCCTGCGCTACAGCATAATTTCCAAGACCAAGGGCTTCCGTCAGGGCGCGCTCCCGGGCGAGGCCTATACCGAAGTAGGACGCGACATGGCAGAGTCCGAGAAGGCTGTCAAGTATCTTCAGGATGCCGGTTATGACTGCCTCAACTGCGACAACGGCACATACGATGCATGGTACTGGGCTCACCCGCCCATCTACATGCCCGAGAACTGCAACCTCGAGGATGTTGAATACATCAAGCAGTTCTGCGACATTCCCGTTATCTGCGCCGGCCGCCTCGATCCGAGAGTTGCCGCGGACGCGATAAAGGAAGGCAAGCTTGACGGCGCAGGATTCGCGCGTCAGTTCCTCGCCGATCAGGAGTGGGTCACGAAGATGATGAATGACGAGGAGGATGACATCCGTCCCTGCATTCTCTGCCACAACGGCTGCTTCAACATGTGCCACTACAAGGGCGTGCCCAACGATCAGGAGCTTTCCGACAGCCTGCATCTTTCCCGCTGCGCTATCAACGCCGAGACGATGCAGTGGAACAAGCACTACATAAAGAAGACCAACTCGCCCAAGACCGTCCACATCGTCGGCGGCGGCATCGGCGGCATGGAGGCTGCCCGCGTGCTCAAGCTCCGCGGACACAATCCGATAATCCACGAGAAGAGCGACGTGCTCGGCGGAACATTCATCCCCGCGAGCGCAGAGTCCTACAAGGGCAAGCTCCGCGACCTGCTTGACTGGTACAGACGCCAGATGACGAAGCTCGGCATCGAAGTCAGACTCAACGACGAGATAAAGGACATCGCGGCGTTCGGCAGCGATCCCGTTATCATCGCGACCGGCTCGACCCCGAGACTCCTCAGAAGAGTTCCCGGCTACGAGAAGATGATCGAGGGCTGCGACTACCTCAACGGCGCAGAAGTCGGCAACACCGTCGCTGTTATCGGCGGCGGACTGACCGGATGCGAAATAGCCTACGAGCTCGCTCTCCAGGGCAAGAATCCGATCATTGTCGAGATGAAGGACGACCTTATCAGCCAGACCGGCGTCTGCCTTGCAAACTCCTCTTATCTCAGAGAGTGGTTTGCCCTGCACAAGACTCCCGTCTATCTTGAGACGACACTCAAGGAAGTCAAGGACGGCTCTATCGTCTGCACCGGCAAGGACGGCAAGGACATCAACATCGACTGTGACTCCGTCATCAGCTGCGCGGGCTATATCCCCGCTCCGCTTGCCGAGAAGTCCGGCAACGTCCACCTCGTCGGCGACTGCCTTGCAATAGGCAACCTCCGCTCCGTCGTGTGGCGCGCATATGATGTTGCGATGAAGATCTGAGTTAAACAACAAACAGCAAAGCTGCAATTCACGGTTTTATCCATGGATTGCAGCTTTCTTTTTATATTCGCATTGTTTATCAGCCCACGCAGGCGATAAGATCCTTGACTGTCTTGGCGGTGAGTATCGACCTCTCGGGAATCTTCACCCCGAATGTGTTTTCCATATCCGACGCGACGCTCATAAGGTCGAGCGAACTCAGACCGATATCGGTTCTGAGGTTCGCCTGCTCGGTAATTTCGGCAGGGTCGATATAGACATATTCGCAGATTATTTCGGCAATCTTTTCAAGCATAACTGTCTCTCCTTTTAAGATTAAAGTATATCGAGTATCTCGCCGAGCGTTCTGTCGGGGTTCTCCGCGCCGAGAAGCAGGGCTCGAACGGTCTTTTCATGCAGAGCTTTTATATGCTCAGAGGTTATCATATTCGTGCGGTGCATATACGAAAATTTGAAGCAGCCGCTGTGCGCGTCGTACATTGCGAAGCTGTAGAGCGGCATGATGTATCTGCCGAGGCTGTAGCCCGTGAACTCATAGTCCCAGCCGTTCATCGTGTCTTTGCCGAGCGGGAACCACGAGAACATCATCGAGGACGACGCGGCTACCGGGCTGTAATCAAACAGCTTTCTCACAAGCTCGCGGCACTCGAGATAGGGGTAATCCATGTGCCTGAACAGGGTCATCTGAAGCTCCGCCATCTTGTCGAGAGCCTCACTGAAGGTCAAACTCTCGGGCAGGACTATTCTCCACGGGAGGGGCTCGGCAAGCGTGCCGCCGGAGCGCTTCTCGCTGAGGGTTCTGCGGCGGGTGCAGAGGGTGACGAAATAAGAATCGTTCGTTCTGTAGTTTATCTTCGAGATATGCAGGCGCATTGCAAGCTGGACAAGGCACTCGGGGCTGACGCCGCTCGACTGAATGAATGCGAGTATCTTGTCACTGTCCTCTTTCGAGACATCGTATCTTGCAAGCTCCGCCTTGTCGTGTATCGGGTCGAAGCAGGACGGTGCTCTGAGGGACGGATCGTGCTTTCTTTTGCGCTCTTTTTCGAGCAACTCGGGGCCGTGAACTCCGGCATAGAGCGGATCGCCGTCCTTGAGGAAAAACTGAGTATAGAACTCCTCTTCCTCTTTCATCTTCTTTTCGTCCGCGACTATGGCGAGCTCTTTTCTTATCGTCTTTTTGTATTCGCCGAGCGGACGCGGCATGGGCTTGCCGTTTTTCAGGTGGTCATAGACTCCGAGCAGATCGGAGAAGAACACAAAGACCGCCGCGGCATCCATGCACAGATGGGTGATGTTGATATATATTCCGTAGCCGCCGTCGAACGAGCGGAAGAATATAATGCGAAAATCCTCGCCTTTCAAATGCCGTATGGGTCTGCGCGCATCAGCGGTGAGATAAGCCTGCTGTTCCTCTTCGGTCGAAAAGGTCACGACCGGCACATCGTCAACAACATATTTGTCAAGGAAATACTGATAGAACTCCCCGTGTTCTTTATAAAAGCGCAGCCTCATGCAGTCGTTGCGCTCTATTTCTATATTCAGCGCTTTTTTGAGCACATCGAAATCTATCGGCGTGTGCGTGACTATCGACATGGGTATCTGAATGACCTGCTTGTGAAAGAAGCTGTATTTGAGCATGAAGTTTATCATCTTCTGCGAGGGAATGAGCTCAAATACCTCTGTTCCTGCCTTCGGTTTCATTTTTCTCTCCTTCTCAGCCCACAACGGTTTCTTTTCTCTTTATTTTGCCGCTCGAGGTCTTTTCAAAAGGCTCATCGCGGAATCTCAGCTCCGAGACAAAATGCGAGGTCTTTGCGCCCGCGTTTATCTCGTCCATGCGGCGCTCTATCTCGGCGGGGATATCCTCTATCCCCTCCTGCTTCGCGTGCTCGAAATCGGGATATATCTCGGCGACGATGCGGTCGTTTTCGCCGTAAACCACGACCTCGTCAACTATATTCAATTTTTTGAACTTCTTCTCAATCGCCTCGGGAGAGACGTTTTCGCCGCTCGAAAGGATTATCAGATTCTTGACTCTGCCGGTGATGAACAGCTGCCTGTCCTCGGTGACATAGCCGATGTCGCCCGTCCTGAACCAGCCGTCCTCGGTGAACATCTGCGCCGTCTCCTCGGGCATTTTATAATAGCCGAGCATAATCGTCGGAGTCTTTATCTGGATCTCGCCGTTTTCGGTGCGGACATCGCAGATATTTATAACCCTGCCGACGGACTCGGTAGAAACGCCTCTGTCAGGCACGGAAATGCGGCAGCCGACCTCGGTCATGCCGTAGCCCTGGCGGAGCATTATGCCGAGCTTGTCATATTCCTCGACGAGCAGCGGATCGAGATATGCGCCGCCCGAAACTATCCAGTTGAGGTTCTTGCCGAGCACGATTTTTGCCGCCTCGGCGGGAGTGATATCCGGATTTTTCGCCGCGGTTATCTTTATGCGCTGGAGCAGATGCTGAGCTATCATCGGAACGACGCGCATGGCGTTGGGCTCAAAGCGCTCAAGATTCGGGACGATATCGCTGAGATTGCCGTTGAGGCAGACCTGAACGCCGTCGCACAGGTTTTTCAGATAGTCGCCCGAGAAGCAGTAGATATGGTGCATCGGGAGCACCGAGAGGGTCGAGGTACGCTCGCTGAAAATATTAATATATTCTTTGTACATGATGTTGCCAACGAGGGCGTTGGTCGAGAGCATAACGCCTTTTTTGACCCCGGTCGTGCCGGAGGTGAATATTATGACCGCGCACTTGTCGGGATCGACTTCATAGTCGGAGAGGGGCGCGTATTCGCTCGCCGCCGAATATTTTTCATAGATACCGGCGAAGAAGTTCTCGTCCGAGAGGTCGACCGCATGCTTTATCTTCGGGCAGTTTGCCATGACCTCGCCGACATTCTCGGAAAATGTGCTGTCATAGAGCACCATGTCGATATCCGCGCGGTCGAAAAGCTCCGACGCTTCTTTAGCGGATATATCGGGCGCAAGCGGTACAACGACGCTGCCGCTCATGAGTATTCCGGTGATACAGGTTATGTACTCGTAGTTCGTCTTGCTGACAACGGCGACATGCATGCCATCTTTCGATATGCTTCTGATCCAACGGCAGACCGCTTCGCTGTCCGTTTTGACGCGGACATAGCTGCGCTCTTCGACCGCGCCGTTTCGCACGAATTTTATGAATATCTCTTCTCCATACTTCTCCGCCGAAGCGCATAACAGCTGTCTGACGCTCGGCGTTGCATTTTTCTTTTCCATTTCTCCTCCGTGATGTTTCGTCATTTTGGCTCCGCCCCGCGCGGAATATATTTTCCGCTACAAAAGGGTAAAAGCCGAGATAAATTTAATTTATAACAGTGCATAAATAAAGTCAATATAAGGCGCGGTTAAGTTTGGTTAAAAAAAGTTAAATTTGTATTGCATTTATAAAGTTTAAATAAACGCTAAAAATGCAAAAAAGCCGAAAGTGCTTATATATCAAGGCTTCCGGAGATAAAAAAGGCTGTTCCGAAACGGAACAGCCTGAAAATCACAATGTTATATTCTGTTTATTTTTTGACCTTTTTCGAGCGCAAGGCGAGCAGGATAATATGAAATATCAGCTCAGCCGCGGGGATTGCAAAAAGGATAGCAAAATAGAGCGTGTTGTTCGTTTTGAACGGCGCTGCGATGCCGAAGCTCGGCGGGAGGAAAGCCATCATCAGCGGATAGAACAGGCTCATGAGGTCATTGTAGAAGAAGCACATCATCAGCGCATAGGCGGAGCATACGAGCGAAATCGACCAGAACACCGTTCCGACGACAAGCGGACGCTTGTTCATGCGCTTGAAAATAATATAGACAAACGCCGCGAGCAGGAACAGACCGGCCGTTGCAAAGCCGGGCTTTCTGCTGCTCTTGCCGTCCATCATATGCGAAAAATTGAAAACGACGGAAAGCGCATAAGTTATTATAAGAATTATCGTCAGTATCACACTTTTGGGATCGTGCTTTTTCTTCATGGTGACGCTCCTTTTTACCGATATTTACAAAATAACTTTACAATATCTGGAGCGTTTTGTCAACACCGTTTTACTCGATTTTCAACACATTTTCTATCATTATTTTTCCCGCGTCGCGCAGGTTTTCAAGCTGTTTCAGCGCCTCGGTGCACGCCTGACGCAGAGCCTCGTCATCGCCTGAGTCGAGATATTCCCTGAGACTATTTATGTTTATCTCGATCTCATCCATCGAGCGGTGGACGAGCAGAATGTGCAGAATCTTTTTTGAATCTCTCCATTCGCTCTCGACTTTATCAAGCGCCTGCTCCTCTCCCTCCCCGGCATCGACGGCGGCGAGCAGGGATTTGAGATCCGTTATCAGCTCACCGGTCTTTTTTGAAAATATGAACTGCGCACCGATACTCATAGTCAGAGTCAGAGCGAGCAGAACAAGTGCCGTCGCAAAGCGTTTCATACTTTTTTCTCCTTTTCGACTATAACAGCGTTTTTGTCGCGGTCAACGGTCATTATCAGCACATCTTCGACCGTCAGCCCCTTTGCCCTGAGCAGGCGTTTGAGTTCTCTGTCGTTCATGCTGCAGTCGTCGTAGTGCTCGCGTATCACTTTTCCGTCGCTGACGACAAGGCACGGCATGCCGGGATCTGGCAGCGAGAGCTGCAAAGTCTTTGCGGTCAGCGCATTTTCATCGGGCTTGAGCATGACCGAGAGCTTGCCGTTCGTCTCAAGCACGGCATAGCCGACTGTCGAGATATCAAAAACATCCTTTTGCCGCAGCGCCGTCAGAAGATCGTCAACGGTATAGCGCAGGCGTTTTATCTCTTTTTGATCGATCTTGCCGTCGCGTATGACTGTCACAGCGTTGCCCTCGAGCAGCCTGCGTGCGCCGCGGCTCTTCATGGAAATGACCGAGCTGATTATCTCGAACGCCACGAGCAGAAGCACCGCGACGACGGAATTGAGCAGCGGGATATCCGTATCCTGCATAGGTATAGCCGCGATTTCGGAGAGCAGAATAGTTATAACAAGTTCAGACGGCTGAAGCTCGCCTATTTGCCTTTTTCCCATTATTCTGACCGCCGCAGTCGCCAGAACATATAATATAAAAATCCTCAGTATCGTCAGAACCATTTTTCTACCTCCGCAAATGCTATATACAGTAGTTTTTCTTGTATTTGCATCTTTATCCGATTGACCGAAAAAAGATTTATGTGTATAATATGTGTGCAGTAAAATCGGAAGTGATTTGATATAATATGAAAAAATATATAATGGGTATAGACATCGGCGGAACAAAGTGCGCCGTTCTGCTCGGCAGAGCGCAGGGAGACGCCGACGATATTATTATAGACAAGCTCCGCTTTGAGACACGGGTCGGGCGCGGCTGGCGCGCCGTGACGGAGGAGCTGCTCGACAATGTTGAAGAGATAATAAAAAAGAACGCCCTCTCCCCTGAAGATATTCTCTGCGCGGGGATAAGCTGCGGCGGTCCGCTCGACAGCAGGCGCGGAGTTATTCTTGCGCCGCCGAATCTCCCCGACTGGGAGTGCGTGCCGATAGCCGACATGATTGAAGAGCGGTTCGGGTTCGACGCGTATTTACAAAACGACGCGAACGCCTGCGCGCTCGCCGAATGGAAGTTCGGCGCAGGAAAGGGACTTCGCAACATGATATTTTTAACGTTCGGCACGGGCATGGGCGCGGGACTGATACTCGACGGCAAATTGTACAGCGGCACAAATGACATGGCGGGCGAAGTCGGGCACATGAGAATCGCCGCGGACGGCCCCATAGGCTACGGCAAACGCGGCTCGTTCGAGGGCTTTTGCAGCGGCGGCGGAATAGGCCGCCTCGCGCAGGAGATGGCGAGAAAGACGCTCGAAAACGGCGGGAGCACTCTGATGTGCAAAACCGCCGAGGATATTGAAAATATAACGGCAAAATCCGCCGCCGAAGCCGCAGAGAACGGCGACGAGACGGCGAAAGAAGTATACAGAATATGCGGAGAAAAGCTCGGCGAGGGGCTCGCGATACTCGCCGATATACTCGACCCGCAGGCTATAATAATCGGAAGCATCTTCGCCCGCTCCGGGCATCTTCTGAAAGACAGCATGGAAAAGGCACTGCACCGTGAGGCTCTGAGCCAGGCTGCCGGATGCAGGATAATCCCCGCGGGACTCGGCGAGAAGATAGGCGACCTCGCGTCGCTCGGAATCGCGCTCGATGCCGCGGCAAACGGAGGAAAAGCATGAACAGGGAAAAGGAAATTTTTGAAGAGCTCTTTGTCCGCTACCCCGCTCTTGAGGGAATCAGAGAAGACATCAAGAGCGCCTATGATGTTATCTGCGCCTGCTTCGACCGCGGCGGCAAGCTGCTCATCTGCGGCAACGGCGGAAGCGCGGCGGACGCGCAGCACATAGTCGGCGAGCTGATGAAAGGCTTTCTGCTCAAGAGAGAGCTGACCGACGAACAGAGACAGGCTTTTTCAGAAATAAAGGACGGCGAATATCTCGCGAACCATCTTCAGGGCGCGCTGCCCGCGGTTGCGCTGAGTGCGCATGAGGGGCTGAACACAGCATTTGCAAACGACATAGCCGCCGATATGATATTCGCTCAGCAGGTCTGGGCATACGCATCGTCGAGCCCAGACGCACTCATTGCGCTGAGCACCTCCGGCAACTCCGCGAACGTTGTCAACGCAGTGAAAGTCGCCAACGCCATGGGAATCGAGAGCATCGGCATAACCGGAGAAAAAATGAGCCTCATGAGCGAGATGTGCACGGTCTGCCTGCGCCTGCCGGAGACCGAGACGTTCAAAGTCCAGGAGCTGACTCTCCCCGTCTATCACGCCCTGTGCGCGATGGCGGAAGCGACATATTTCAACAAGTAATTTATTTTGAAAGGACATAAATAAATGGCAAATTCTATTCCGAGAGCGGAGCATCCGAATCCGCAGTTTGAAAGAGAAAACTGGCTCAACCTCAACGGAGAATGGGAGTTCGAAATTGACAACAGCGTCAGCGGCAAAGAGCGCGGACTCCAGAATGCGGAGCATCTGAGCTCAAAGATCATAGTCCCGTTCTGCCCCGAGAGCCGTCTTTCCGGCGTTGAGAACACCGATTTCATGAACTGCGTGTGGTACAGACGCGACATCGAAATCAGCGAAAGCGAGCTTGAGGGCATAGTCATACTGCACTTCGGCGCGGTCGACTATGACGCAACAGTCTACATAAACGGCGAAGAGGCAATGCAACACAAGGGCGGCTATGTCTCGTTTGCCGGGGACATCACGAAGTTCCTCAAAGCCGGCAAAAACTCAATAGCGGTCGAAGCGCGCGACGATGTGAGAAATCCGCTAATTCCGCGCGGCAAGCAGAGCGAGCGCCTTCATTCGCACGACTGCGACTACACCCGCACGACGGGTATCTGGCAGACTGTCTGGGTAGAATTCGTGCCTAAGAGCTACATAAAGAGCATCAAGCTCTTCCCGAATCCCGAGAGCTCTTCCGTCGCTTTTTCATGCGAGCTCTGCGGCAGCGGCGAGCTCGGAATAGATGTTCTCTACGAGGGCAAACTGGTCGGCAGATACGACTGCAAAAACGCGGCGGGCTGCGTCAGCGGCGACATGAAGCTCATTGAAAAACACCTGTGGGAGGTCGGCTGCGGCAGACTCTATAACCTTGTTATCACCTTCGGCGGCGACACCGTCAAGAGCTATTTCGGTCTGCGCGATGTCCGCCTTGACGGATTTAAATATCTCATCAACGGCAAGTCCGTTTTCCAGCGCCTTGTGCTCGACCAGGGCTTCTACCGCGACGGAATATATACCGCTCCCGATGACAGCGACATGATAAAAGATATAGAAATATCTCTCGCCGCCGGCTTCAACGGAGCGAGACTGCATCAGAAGGTTTTCGAGCAGAGATTCCTCTATCACTGCGACCGCCTGGGCTATATCGTCTGGGGCGAATATCCGAACTGGGGACTTGACTACTCCGCGCCCGACGCGATTTACGGCATTCTGCCCGAGTGGTGCGAGGAGGTCGAACGCGACTTCAACCACCCGTCGATAATCGGCTGGTGCCCGTTCAACGAAACCTGAGACTACGCAGGCCGCGAGCAGAGAGACGAACTGCTTGAGGCAGTCTATAAAATCACAAAACAGCTCGACAGCACCCGCCCGTGCATCGACACAAGCGGAAATTTCCATGTTATGAGCGATATCTTCGACGTTCACGACTATGAGCAGGATCCGAAGATATTCAAAGAAAATTACGATAAGCTCGTCTCGGACGGCACTCTGTTTGACAGGCACGACAGCCGCCAGAAATACGCGGGCGAGCCCACCTTCGTCAGCGAATACGGCGGCATAAAGTGGGTCGTCGGCGAGCAGGACGAAAATGCCTGGGGCTATGGCAACGCGCCAAGGACAGAGAATGAGTTTATCGAGAGATACAGAGGGCTCACCGAAGCCCTGCTCGGCAACGAGCTGATGTTCGGCTTCTGCTACACGCAGCTCTACGACATAGAGCAGGAGCAAAACGGACTTTACACTTACGACCGCGAGCCGAAGTTCGATATGACCGTGTTTCACGGAATAAACAGCGCAAAGGCCGCGATCGAAGAATAAGAAACAGGAGATAATAACAGTCAAATGTCAAATTCGACCCGCTCGGGTTTCTACAAAAAAATGTTTTCTTTGGCGATACCCATCGCCCTCCAGCAGCTGCTGACCTCATGCGCTCAGCTCGTCGATACCGCAATGACCGTGGGACTCGGCAACGTCAGCACGGCGGCGATAGGTGTCGCGGGACGCTGGGGCTTTCTTTTGAACCTCGCCCTGTTCGGAATAAGCTCCGGCGCGGCGACAATGACGGCGCAGTTCTGGGGCATAAACGACAGACGGAGCATCCGCCGCAGCTACGGCATAGGGCTCATACTCGCGCTTGCCGTGGGTGCATTATACACTGTATTGGTGCTCGCAATCCCGGAGCAGATGATGCGCGTTTTCACCTCCGAGGAGGAGGTCATAGCCGCCGGAGTGCAGTATTTGCAGGCCGTTGCGCCCTACGGAATTTTTGTCGCCATCTCGCTTGTCACGAGCACCGTCATGCGCTCGACCGAGGACGTTCACACGCCGCTTGTCTGCTCGATAGCGTCCGTTGCGACAAACACCGTGCTCAACTACATTCTCATATACGGCAAGCTGGGCTTCCCCGCGCTGAAGCTTCGCGGTGCGGCGATAGCGACGGCCATAGCCATGGTCGTTCAGGCGGTGCTGCTTTTTGTGATAGGCAACGCGAAAAAGAATATCATCCATGCGCCGATCGGCGAATTTTTCAAGAAGGATATTGAATTTTTCAAAAAGTTCCTGCGTGTCTGTGTCCCGATAATGCTCAATGAGCTGCTCTGGGGAATAGGCACCAATGTCTATGCCATGGTTTATGCGCGTCAGGGCAGCGAAAACTACGCCGCATATACGATATTCAGCTCGATAGAACAGATAGCCTTCGTCTTCTTCGTCGGCATTTGCCACGCCTGCTCGATAATGACAGGCAAGGCGGTCGGCGCCGGCAAGGTGGATGAGGCCTACTCCATGGGAAAGCGGTTCATAAAGCTCGTTCCCCTGCTCGGAGTGCTGACGGGAGTCGCCATAATATTCCTGCGCAATCCGCTGCTGCGGATACTGCCCATTGAGACGGAGGGCGCCCGGCAGATGACGTCGACGCTCCTGCTCATCTACTCGCTGTGGATAGGAGTCAGAAACATCTCGTATGTCTGCGTGGTCGGCATATTCAGAGCCGGCGGAGACACGAAAATAGGAATGTTCCTCGACATAGGCGCGCTGTTTTTATTTAGTATACCGATAGTGACCACGCTCGGATTTTTGACAGACGTTCCGTTCTATGTGCTGATAATTGCGATGTATATCGCGGAGGACACGCCGAAATCCTTACTCTGCCTGATAAGATTCAAGAGCCGAAAATGGATAAAGCAGCTGACCGCCGCGGACTCCGCGCCGCCGGTTCTCGGAGAGGACCCGGAGATAGAGATAGAAGAAGCGGATGAGCTGAAAAATTATCGGCAGTAAAATATAATCATAAAAGTAAGCGACCCCGCCGGGTAAAGTCAACCGGCGGGGTCATCTATTTGGGGGAAAATAGAGGTGGAGGTATCGTATTATATTTCGGTCTGCACGCCGATGAACAGCGGCAGGTTCGTTTCGGTGTCCACTATCATATAGACAAACGGACGGTTGAGGCAAACGGGATTTATCGCCGGCATGCTCATTTTGCTGATGCCGACAAGCGTCGCCGCGGCGGCACGCGTGCCCTCCTGATCGACTTCGATAAAAGTCTTGTGCATCACGGTGCCGATATAAGCGCCGTCGTTTTTGTCTATGAGCGAAGAAAAGTTGGCAGATTTGCGGTCAAACGCATCTTCTATGCCCATCTTTTTGAGCGTGTCGATAAGCTGCGTGCTGTACTCCGCCTTGAACTTTGGCATTTTCACATCGACTTCTTCGTTTTTCTTGGCGGACGAGAATATTTTCATCAGCTTTTCGCCGCTGAGAGAGGCTATATAGTCATCGATGTTCACATCTTCGTTCGGCAGGAGTGCCGCGAAAGCGAAGCGGCCGTTCTTATAGGGCTTCATGAATCCGACCGCGTCGCTGTCCGAAAGATATACACTTTCGGTCGAGCACATAAATTCGGTTTTCTTCGATTTGCCGGAATATGAATTGAACTCAAGCTTTTCGATATCGTCGTTTGTGTACGGAGTCTCCCACTTTGCTTCAAACGCAACGGCGTTTATGAGCATCATAACGGCGTCTCTATCGGCATTTTCGATTATCTTCGGTATCATGCCGTCAGTGTTTTTCTTAACCCATGAGTTGATGCTGCTGACGGTCTTTTTGCTCGACAGCGGGGCGGAGAAAATCTGCGCGGAGTAGCTGTCCACCGCCTTTTGCAGAAAAGCCTGCTTTGCTTCAACACTGCTGTCCGTCCAAACGGAGTTTGCGATTTTCAGCTCGTCGCCGGCGCTCAGAAAGTCGCAGTAAGCGCGCATATATTTATTGAGCGCATCGCGGTCTAATCCGCCGAGCGCCCGCTCAAGCTGAACGAGAGTCTCACCCTCGGCGCCGTTTTGCACGAGCGCGAGCGCAGTCAGCACGGACAGCGGCGAGATGAGCGTTGTTTTTCCGTTTGAATAGTTATATTTGAACAGGTCTGCCGAGAATGATGCAGCGGCAGCTTTAAATTCGTCGTCGGGGGCTTTTGAGGCGGATTCGTTCTTTGAAATCCCCTCGGTCAGGTCGCGTACAGCGCCGCTTTTCACGCTCTTGTTATGAACTTTTCCCACGGTCTTTCCGCAGCCGGAAAACGGTAAAATACAGGCGGCAAGCGACAGAACGCTCATGAAAACAGCCAGCATTTTCTTGACTTTCACGGGCGCACCTCCTTAAATATCCGTCTGCGCGCCGATAAAGAGCGGCAGATTGGTCCGGGTATCTATTATCGCATAGACAAACGGTTTTGTGAGCCTCACTTCCTTCGGCTGTTCGACAGGCATTGCCGCGCTCTTTCCTGCGATAACGGCAGTCGCCGCTCCGGCGCGTGTGCCCTTTTCGGCAACCTCGATAAAGGTCTTGTGAATAACATCGCTTATGTAAATATTTTCGTTCTTCAATGTAGCCATGGACGAGAAGTTTGCCCTGTTCCCGTCAAACGCCGTGCTCATGCCCATTTTCTTGAGAGTGTCAATGAGCGAGTTGCTGTATTCGCACTTGAACTTCGGCATCTGCGTGTTGACCCGAGTATTCTTTCTCGAATTCAGCGCACCGAGAAAGCCCTTTCCCGTCAGCGAGGCGATATAGCTGTCGATGTTCGTTCCCTCGTTCGGCAAAAGCGCGACAAAGGCAAACTTGCCGCCCTTATAATATTTGACAAAGCCCGTGGCATTCTCGGTCTCGATATATTCCGTCTCCTGCGAATACATATATTCCGCCTTGACGAGATTGCCCTTGGCATTTTTGAACGTGCCCTCGCGCACACAGTTGTCGGTATAGGGGTCATCCCACTCCGCCTCGAGGCAGAGCGCGTTCATGAGCACCATGACCGTGAGGGGGTCGAACTCGTCGACCAGCTTCTTTATCATGCCGTTCGTGTTTTTGTTCACCCATGAATTTATCTCGTTTACGGTATTTTTTCTTGTGAAATCCGCTTTATATGCCTGCGCCGAATAGAAATCCGCGTTCTTCTGGAGGAAAGAGGTCTTGACATCGAGCCTGCTGTCTATCCAGAGAGAGTTTGCGCATTTCAGCGCGCTGTCCTTGCCGGTGAGCTCGGCGAGATATGCGTTCATATAGGCGTTCAGAACATCGCGGTCGAGTCCGCCGAGAACCTTCTGCATCTCGAAGAGGGTCTTGCCCTCTGCGCCGTTTTGCGTCATGGCGAGCGCGGTGAGCACGGAGAGAGGCGAAACGAGGGTGTTCTTGCCGGACTTGTATTCATCCTTGAAAAGATCAAGCGCAAACGACGCGGCGACATTCGCAAAGCGGCTGTCCGGCTTTTTGGATGAGCCCTTGCCCTTGGTTATGCCCTGCATGAGATCCTGCGCGGCGGCGCCTTTATTGCCCTTGTCAGTCGCGGTGATAGAAGTATCGCCGTCCTTTGTCGGCGTGACGGTGGTGTCATCTGTAGTCTGCGATGTCCGCGATGTTCCGGAATCCGGCTTTTTTGCGCACGCTGCGAGCGGCAGCATGACGGCGGCGCAGAGCAGAAGAGCCGCTAACCTTTTGAGTTTCATTTCTTTCCTCCCCTTTTTGTTCATGCGTCCCTGAGGACGACGTTTGTAAAATGCTTGTTATACACGGTCAAAATCATATGGCATCCGGTTTTCCGTTCGCTCTCCGACTTTTTGAGCGAGACGGTGAGCGTATTGCTTGAATCTGCAACGCAGTCCGCCAAATCATATTCGCAGTCCGCGGTTATTATCACAACGGTGTTGTTTTTAAAATATTCATCGTCCCTGCCCGAAAGCTCGGATTTCAGCTCTTCGCTCAGAGTTCCGTATTTCTCCTGCACTGCGAGATATTCCGCGAGCTTTTCTCGGTTGCTTATTACTATCGCATCGGGCGTGCCGTTGCTTTTTTCTCCCTTCTTGTCGGGGAAAGCCCTGAAATCACAGTTGAGGCGGTCGAAGTCACCTTTTTTGTCGCCGTCAACCGTTGTCACGGCCGCCCCATGATTTTCGGTTGGCACAACACTCGAACCGGATTTAACAGAACCGCTTGAAATATCTGTCGCGATATCGGGCTGCTGATAACATTCCTGATCCTCACTCGTCAGCGGCGCGGACTTATATCCCTCGGGGATGCCCTCGGTCTGAACATAATCCTCGGCATTTATCGGCTGCTCGGCGGGCATGGCATCCTTCATAGAGAACGATGTTGAATGATAAACTGCTGCGGTGGCGGCGGTCAGTGCAATAACAAAGCACGGCACGGCGGTCATTATCACGCGGTTGCGTTTTTTTATTCTTGCGCGTTCCTTTGAAGCGCGCGCATAAACTTCATTTTTGAATTCCTTATCGGTCTTCATAGCAAAAGCCCTCCTTTTCAAGCTCGGTTTTAAGCGCCTGCTTCGCCCTGTAGAGGAGATTCGCAAGCTGCTTTTTGCTTTTGCCCATAATTTTTGCCGCACCGTCGCCGTCCACTTCCTCAAAATAGACAAGATACAGCACAGTTCTGTAATCGTTGTTGAGTCTGTCCATGCACTCGCGCACGGTTTTCGCGTCCTCGCCCCTGTAAAAAGAGTCTATCGCGCTCTCGTCCCAAATCTCTTCTCCCTCGTCAGACACGGTGCGCTTTTTGCGGAGAAAATCTATCGCCTTGTGCCGCGCAACGGAATATATGTAGGTTTTGAATGAGCTTTTGAAGCGAAAACGCCCCGGATGCACGAGAATTTCGACAAAGGTATCCATAGCTATATCCTGCGCCTCTTCGGCGGAGCGGACATAACCTTTGATGAAAAATATCAGTCTGTCTCGATAGGCGTCCATGAGTTCATCAAACGCACTTTGATCGCCTTCGATAAAACGGCGGTAGCTACTCTCACCGTTGTCCATCGGATCAATCCTTTCAGGGCGGCGTCCCGCCTTTCACTTATACTGTCGCAGAAGTCTGCGGATTTTCTCACCTGTTTTGGAAAAAATTTTAAAAAAGCGCGGAGGTTCACAAAAAGCCTCCGCGCTCTGTTTATTCAATTGACTCCGGGCGCAATGAAGCCCTCGCCGAGGATTTCGCCCGCCTCGGTGATGATTATAAACGTATCGGTATCTATCTGCCTTATTATCTTCGTCAGCTGTGGCACCTCGTTTTTCTTCACGGCGCAGACGACCATGTTCTTCTCCTTGCCAGTATAGCCGCCCTTGACCGGCAGGATGCTGACTCCCCTGCCCATCTTCGAGGTTATCGCATCGGATATCTCCTGCGCGTGCTCAGTCACGGCGAGCAACAGCTTGCCGCTGCCCGTGCCGTAGAGAATATAATCGAGCAGGCGGGAATTGACGAAAATAACTATAACCGCGTACATAGCGGACTCGATGGAGCGGAAAACGACCGCGCCGAGGATAACTATTATCGCATCGGCAGCCATAATGACCTTGCCTATCTGAATGTGCGGGAACGCCTTGTGGATGAGACGGCCGACGATATCGGTGCCGCCCGTAGTCGCGCCGCGCATGAAAACTATTGCAAGCCCCGCGCCTGTGCAGACGCCGCAGAATATTGCCGCCAAAATCTTGTCGCCCGTATAGGTCGGCAAAAATTTACTGAAAAGATCGAGCGTGGCGGAGAGAATCACCGTCACCCACATCGTCTTTGCAACGAAGCGCCAGCCGATGAAAATAAAGGCTAAGATCATCAGCGGAACATTGAGCAGAAAGTTCGCCGTGCCGAGCGGAATGAATTCGAAAAGATGGTTGACTATTATCGCAAGACCCGTCGTGCCGCTCTGCGCGATGCTGTTGGGCAATGCAAACGCCACAACGCCTATCGAATAGAGCGAACAGCCGACTATCCAGCAGATATTGTCTATTACCGCCCCTGCCACTTTCTGTCCCGTTGTTTTCGGCGCGGTGGAAAACCTTTTTTCAAGCCGCCTTTTGCGCCGCTCGTATGGGGTCAGTGCCTCTTTCTTTCTGCTTTTCCTGTTCATCACTTCACCTCGTCAGCCTTTTCGGCATTGGAAATATGTTCAAACAGTTCTTCAATCCTCTTATCCTGCCCGCTGAGGTAGAGCCAGCCGAACAGCGCTTCGAGACCAGTTGCGCTGTGATATTCGGCGGAGCTTGCGCTCTTAGGGACTCTGCCGGTATGTGCGTTTCTGCCGCGCCGATAGATATCGGCCTCGTGCTCAGTCAAAACAGGCGCTATAACCTGCGCAGCCCTCGCCTGAGCGGCGGCACAGACCCGCTTCGCCGCGAGCGGATGCAGCTTGCCGACGGGGCGGTTCGCCTGCATGACAAGATTGCCCCTGACGAGCAGGTCAAACACCGTATCGCCTATAAAAGCGAGGGTCAGCGGACTGAGCAAATCGGGATCGGTATTTTTCAGTTCTTCGCTTATTCCTATCAAATGAGAAGCCTCCGTTACGGCATATAGTCGAACTCGAGATCGTAAATTTCAACGGTGTCGCCCTGCTGGATACCCATGCTTTCGAGCTTGTCAAGTATGCCGCTCGAATGCAGCACGCGCTGGAAATACTGGAGCGACTCATAGTCGTCCATATCGGTGCGCTGAAGTATCTTGAGCAGCCACGGAGCCTCGACGATAAATACGCCGTCCTCCTCGCGCACGGTGAAGCCCGTATCTTTCTGCCGCTCGAACATCTCGACGGGTATCTCCTGCGCCTCGTAGCGTTTTATCGGCGGCAGGGTCTTGAGCCGTTTGGCAACTGCGTTTATGACTTCGGCAGTGCCCTCCTGAATCGGCGCGCACATGGTATAGAACTCATAGCCGCGGGAGGTGAAATACTCGCGCAGGCGCTCAATCTGAGCGTCGTCCGCCATGTCTATTTTATTCGCCGCAACGATCTGCGGAAGCTTTGAAAGCTCGGGGTCGAACTTTTCGAGCTCTGCGTTTATCTTCTCAAAATCCTCTATCGGGTCTCTGCCCTCGCTGCCCGCCGCGTCGATTATGTGTAGGAGCATGCGGCAGCGCTCGACATGGCGCAAAAACTCGTGACCGAGACCGACGCCGTCGCTCGCGCCCTCAATGAGTCCGGGAATATCCGCGACGACAAAAGACTCGCCCTCACCCATGGTGACAACGCCGAGGACGGGAGTTATGGTTGTGAAATGATAGTCGGCGATTATGGGCTTTGCCTCGCTGACGACCGAGATAAACGTTGACTTGCCGACATTCGGGAAGCCGAGCAGACCGACATCGGCGAGAAGCTTCAGCTCGAGAATGACCTCCCACTCCTCACCGGGAGTGCCGCTCTTTGCAAAGCGCGGGGTCTGGCGGGTCGGGGTCTTGAAATGGGTGTTGCCCCAGCCGCCGCGGCCGCCTTTTGCGGCAATGAACGAGGTCTTTTCGGACATATCCGCCATAACGGCGTTCGACTCCGCCTCGCGGATTATCGTTCCGCGAGGAATCTTTATGACAAGATTCTCGCCGTTTTTGCCGCGCCTGCGTCCGCCGTCGCCGCGCTTTCCGTCAGGAGCGGTGTATTTTCTCTTGTAGCGGAAGTCCGCGAGGGTCGCGAGGTTATCGTCAACCTCGAATATGATATCTCCGCCCTTGCCGCCGTCGCCGCCGTCGGGACCGCCGGACGCGACATATTTCTCGCGGTGGAAAGTCACCGCGCCGTCGCCGCCGTTTCCGGCTTTGATTTTGATTTTTGCAATATCTACAAACATAGAAGTTCCTTTACTTTTGTTTTCTTTTCGGGGTTATCTACCCTCGCGCGCCGCCTTTATGTTTTCGACAAACTTGCGTGCGGTGTCGGTGATGCGCTGATAGTCGCCGGTCTTTGCGCCTGCGGTCAGCGAGCTGCCCGCGCCGACTGCGACTGCGCCCGCCTTAATCCAATCGGCGGCATTATCGACATCGACTCCGCCGGTCGGCATCATCTTCGCGTAGGGTATCGGTCCTCTTATAGCCTTGATTATCTTCGGGCCGTAAACATCGCCGGGGAATACTTTGAGTATATCCGCGCCCGCCTCCATGGCGGCGACAGCCTCTTTGACGGTCATTATGCCGGGCATGACGGCAACTCTGTAGCGGTTGCACATCTTCACGGTCTCGGGGTCAAAATAGGGGCTGACAACGAAGTTTGCGCCGGAGAGCATGGCTATTCTCGCGGTCGGCGCATCCATGACCGTGCCTGCGCCGAGAATCATCTGCTCAGGCGTGTAGCGCTTTGCAAGCTCCTCGATAACCTTATCGGCATGGGGAACGGTGAAAGTAAGCTCGATAGCCGCGACGCCGCCCTCGATGCACGCGTCGGCGATTCTGCTCGCCTGATCGGCACTCTCCGCTCTTACGACCGCAACGATGCCGCAGTCCTGTATTTTAGTCAGTATTTGTTCTTTGTCCATTTTTATCTTCCTCTCTTATCTCTGAACTCTTGCGCCTGCGCCGTTCATAACGGCTTCGACCTCGCGCTTGCTTGCCATTGAAGTGTCGCCCGGGGTGGTCATCGCCAGCGCTCCGTGCGCTATGCCGCAGTTGACTGCATACCGAGGATCGCCCTCGGTCATCAGGCCGTAGATGAGACCCGATGCGAACGAATCGCCGCCGCCGACGCGGTCGAATATCTCGAGCGAGTCGAGCTTCATACCCTCATAAAGCTTGCCATCCGCCCAGCAGATAGCGCTCCAGTCGTTGACCGTTGCGGTCTTGACGGTTCTGAGCGTTGTTGCAACAACCTTGAAATTCGGATATACCTTAACGGCGTTTTCTATCATCTTGCAGTAGCCGTCAACATTGAGCTTCTTGAGTCCCGCGTCATTGCCCTCGACCTCAAGACCGAGGCAGGCGGTGAAATCCTCCTCGTTGCCTATCATGACGTCGATATATTTGGCTATTTCGCGGTTGACCTGCTGCGCCTTCTCCTGACCGCCGATACCCTTCCAGAGCGACGGACGGTAGTTGAGGTCATAGGAGACGACGGTGCCGTATTCCTTCGCCTTTTTGACTGCGGCGATAACGGTCTCCGCGCTCGTCTCGGACAGAGCGGCAAAAATTCCGCCCGTGTGCAGCCAGCGGACGCCGAGCTTACCGAAGATATAGTCCCAATCGACATCCTCGGCTCTGAGCTGAGACGCCGCAGTATTGCCTCTGTCGGACACGCCGACGGCTCCGCGGATTCCGTAGCCGCGCTCGGTGAAGTTGAGTCCGTTTCGGACGTTTCTGCCGATGCCGTCGTAGCTCATCCATTTTATAAACGAGGTGTCGACTCCGCCCTGGAGAATGAAGTCTTCTATGAGCCTGCCAACCTCGTTATCCGCGAGGGCGGTTATGACTGCGGTGCGAAGTCCGAAGCAGCGGCGCAGTCCACGCGCGACATTGTATTCTCCGCCGCCTTCCCAAGCGGTGAAAGATCGCGAATTCTTTATTCTGCCCGCGCCCGGATCGAGGCGGAGCATTATCTCGCCGAGAGATATTTCATCAAACATGCAATCCTCGGGTCTTTTGAGTTCAAGCTGCATAAATTATACTTCCTTTCCTGCCGGATATATTGATGCGGTATTTCCGCGTGGCTTTCATACATAGTTAGTATACGACGAAAACGCAATTTTTACAATAACAAACGCCAAAAAGAGCAGAAAAATCCCCCGGTTTGAAAAATTAAAACCGAGGGATTTGAAATCATATGCTGCGCAGCGTTATATCTTTTTATAAGTGAGCACGCTGAACTGCGCGCTGACGGTGAGCGAGCTCAATTTTTCGAGCTTCTCCCTGTCCTGCTGCGAGGTTTTGTAGCAATAGGGAGTCATATTGAAAAGGTCGGTTATATCCTTCCCGCTTTCGAGCGCAAAAGTATAGCATATCTTCTCTTCACCGACGAGGCGGAAGCCCTCGATATCATGCGGCGGAACTTCGTTCTCATACGGCGCGTCATACACGGCGCTTTTTAACTCCCACAAATGCTTTTCGAGCGGTATTGCCTTGACGAACACGCCGTCTTTTTTGAGCACGCGCGAAAACTCCTGCGGGCAGGCGGGCGCGAAGATATTTACTATCGCGTCGCATTCGCCGTCGCCCACGGGCAGCTTATATATGCTCGCCACGGCGCGTTCGACTCCGCAGTTTTTCGGCGCTTTTTCGAGCGCGTATTTCGAGATATCCACGCCGAGCACCTGCGGCTCAAGTCCCGATTCATCGAGCCTGCTTTTAAAATACGAAGTATACCAGCACTCGCCGCAGCCCGCGTCGAGCAGAGTGCCGTCGCGCGGGAAATCCGCCGAAAGAGCATCATAAACGGCCTCGCGCAAAGGCTCATAGAAGCCCTTTGAAAGGAAATCGCGCCGCGCGTTTATCATCAGGCGGTCGTCGCCGTGGCGCTTTGCGCCCGATGAGTTGCTCATCAGCAGATTCACATAGCCTTTTGCAGCGATATCAAAGGTGTGCCCTTGCGGACACACCCATATCTTTTCTTCTTTTTTCAGCTCCTGCGAGCATACGGGACAGCGAAAACTCATTTTACCTGTGCAAATTCCTTTTCTGCGCCTTTGGGGGCAAACATCTCATTGACATTGTTCTTGCCCTTATGATGATAAGGAGCTATTTTAAGTATGATATAAAACGGCACTGCGCCGAGGGTATTGAAAACTATGTCGGTCATGGTGTCCATGAGAGCGAAACGCGCGGGATCTCTGGGCTTAAAGAAAGTTCTCGTATTGTTCGCAGCCTTTGCAAGCTCATACGACCAATGCTGGGAATCGCCGCCCGCTATCTGATCGAAGCTGAACTCGAAGAGCTCCCAGCAGGTGGAGATAAAGAACGAGAAGCCGAGGGCGCAGAGCAGAACTATCGGCAGATCGCACTGCTTCTTGTCGCGCTTCTGCATGGCGGTCGCGAGCTCATAGCCCATGAACACCGCCTCCGCTCCGCCGAGCAGGTGGAGAATCTTATCCCACATAAAGATGGAATAATAGAAGTTCAGGAACGCGCCGCCGAAGGATGCGAGCAGCAGTCCGACGGACGCGACGGTCTGGCAATAGGACGGGAGCTGGCGCAGGCAGTTTTTCTCGGGCAGAGCCTGGATTATCTCCCAAGCGAACATTCCGACGAGATTTGCAAACAGCTGAAGCGCCATCTGCGTCTTCGGCAGATCCGAGGGCGGGTTGGTAAACAGAAGGCTCACCATCGCGCCTATCATAATCAGACGGAATATCCACCATACGATGAACTCCCATTTCTTCGCGCTCGACATAAGCCGGCTGAAATAATTTTTCACAAACTTTTCCTCTTTTCTTTGTTTTTCCCTTAAACACACGAGCTAATTATAACATCTGTGAGTTTTATTTTATTCTTAATACACAATATCGGTCTTTTTTGTATTATCCGACAAAAAGCGGGTGCTCAATTTGTATATTCATACAGTTTTCAGGCGAGGGATTTCAGCAGGCGGAAGAAAATATCTTTGAAAGTCAGCGCGCGCACGGCATCGGGCGAGACGATATTATACTCCCCTATCTTCTCGTCGCCGAGGCGCAGCACCACTTTACCGAGCACCTGCCCTTTCTCGACAGGCGCCTGAACGTCGACGCAGAGCTCGACATCGGTCTTTATCTTGCCCTCCTCGCCTTTTTTGACGAGCACGCTGGCGGCTTTCGGCAGGGACGGATGAATCGAATCGACAACGCCGCCTATTACAGCGACATCGGTTATCAGCGACGGGTCTATATCGGGCGTGACGGTCGAATAGTTTGCAAAGCCCCAGTTGAGCATTGCTTTTGCTCCGTTGAAGCGGTCGTCGCTCGTCTGGCTGCCCATGACAACGGCTATGAGATGCGTGTTTCCGCGCTTCGCGCTCGCGGAGACACAGCATCCTGCCTTCGCCGTTATGCCGGTCTTGAGCCCGGTCGTGCCTTTGTAGAACCTGACCAACTTATTCGTGTTGACAAGCTCCGTTGCGCCGCCGCGCAGGGAGTCCATCCAGATAGTTGTGTAGTTCATTATGCGCTCGTGTTTCAACAGCTCGCGTGACATTATCGCGACATCCATCGCGGTGGTCAAATGGGTCGTTGTGGTGTCATCAAGACCTGTGCAGTTATCAAAATGTGTATTCTTCATGCCGAGCTGCCCGGCATGCTCGTTTATCATCGCGGTGAACGCCTCGTCGCTGCCTGCGAGCAGCTCGCCCAGAGCCGTGCAAGCGTCGTTCGCGCTGTAAACAGCAGTAGCCTTGAGCAGATCATCGACCGTCATCTGCTCGCCCTCTTTGAGCCATATCTGCGAGCCGCCTTTTGATGCGGCAGAGGCGGAGGCGGTTACGGTGTCGCTGAGCGATATCTTCCCGCTGTCGAGCGCTTCGGTCACGAGCAGGAGGGTCATTATTTTCGTAACAGAGACTGGATAAAGTTTTTCATCGGCGTTCATGCTCATGAGCACCTTGCCGGAATCCACATCCATGAGCACCGCCGCTTTCGCCTTGACGGTGACGGGCATCGGCTCGTCGGCGAAGCTCACGCAGCAGCAAGAGAACATCAGCAGAAGAACAAGGGCGGCGCAGAGCACCGTTTTCAGCTTACGGTTCATAACATCATCTCCCGAAAATCAAAAGCGGATATAAAAACAGTATTAAAGATATATGCCGTTTATCTGCATCTTAGCCCCGCGGACTTGCACAAGATGGCGAAATGCTGTATAATTTCACTGCAAAACTCAAAGGAAGGGCGGCTTTTGCCGCGGTGATGATATGAAGGTCGCATTCTGCACTCTCGGGTGCAAGGTCAATCAATATGAATCGCAGTCGATGGAGCAGGCGCTGATAAAGCGCGGCTTCGAATGTGTAGGGACGAGCGAAGAGGCGGATGTCTACATAGTCAACTCCTGCACCGTAACCGCCGAGAGCGACCGCAAGACGAGGCAGAATGTGCGCCATCTCAAAAAGCTGCATCCGGACGCCGTTATAGTGCTCACGGGCTGCATGCCGCAGGCGTTCCCCGAGGACGCGCGTCTGCTCACCCAGGCGGATATCGTCACCGGCAACCGCTCGAACAAGCAGATTCCCGACATGATCGATGAATTCTTCCGCACGCGTGAGAGGATCGTTCGCATAGCTCAGCACGAAAACGGCGAAAAATTCTCGGGCGAGCTGATAAACGATTTTCGCGAGCGCACGAGGGCGACGGTCAAAATCGAGGACGGCTGCAACCGTTTCTGCTCCTACTGCGTCATTCCATATGCGCGCGGGCGCGTGCGTTCAAAACCGCTCGAGGACATAAGAGAAGAGACAGCCTCGCTCGAAAAGAAGGGCTTTTCGGAGATAGTTCTCGTCGGCATAAATCTTTCGGCATACGGCACGGACTGCGGGGCGAGCATATGCGACGCGGTCGAGCTCGCCGCATCGTTCGATGGGATAAAGCGCGTGCGTCTCGGCTCTCTCGAGCCCGACCACATGACCCCGGACGTTACAAAAAGGCTGGCTGAATGCAAAAAGCTCTGCCCGCAGTTTCACATATCGCTCCAGAGCGGATGCGACAAGACACTCAAGCGCATGAACCGCCACTACACCGCCGCCGAATACGAAGAACTCTGCACAAGGCTCAGAAGCGAGTTCGAGGACACGACGCTGACGACGGATGTCATGGTCGGCTTCTCGGGCGAGACTAAAGAGGATTTCGAGATTTCGCGCGATTTCGTCAAGAAGATAGGCTTCGAAAAAGTTCACGTATTCCCCTATTCACGCAGGGCCGGCACGCGGGCGGCGGAGTTCCCGGATGTCGTTGAAAACGCCGAAAAAGAGCGCAGAAGCCGCGAGATGATCGCGGCGGCAGGCGAAGTTCGGCATGAATTTTTGGAGAGACAAATCGGCAGAACGGTCGAGGTGCTGTTTGAAGAGAAGCTGCGCGACGGCAGCATTCAGGGCTACACGGCGAACTACACGCCGGTCAGAATAAAGAGCGGCTGCACGCACGGTCTGCGCAAAGTAAAAATCACCGCCTGCGGCGATGACTGGTGCGAGGGCGAGCTGATATAAAGATAAAAAGCGGCACAGTAGTGTGGGGCGGATATCATCTGCCCGCGAATTTTGCACAAATTTATTGACTCGCAACTTACAAGGTTATTTTTTGCACTTTTACTATCACTTTAAACGAAGCGAGCTAACCCCTCAGTCTCGGCTTACGCCGATCCAGCTCCCCTACAGGGGCACCTGAATAGATTCTGCGATAAATTCTCATTTATCTAACCGATAAACGGTGTGCTTCAATATACTTTGCAATAACATAAAAAACCGACCTATAAACACATAGGTCGGTTTAACTTTTTATATCTGCAAAAGCAGTGCGGATATATTTATTTAAGTATCTTTCTGAGCTTGCTGCTCAGGCGCAGGCAATAGAATGTAATCAGCTTTGACAGGGCATAATCATAGAGCAAAAATGCGATTATGCCGAGCAGCGCTATCGCGGGTATCGCCCACTTGCCGAGAAAATCCGGCAGGTCGGGGTCGATGCCCATAAATTTTACCATCAGAAAATACGAAAGCGACATAACGACCGAAAAGGTCAGAATCTTTATAATATACTCGACCGCGCGCGGCGTTTTGCTCTCGAGCACGGATTTGAGCACGGGATAATAGCCGAAAAAGACTGCGTAAATTATCGCCGCCGCTTTGTTTGGGACGACTATCAGCGACAGCACGGACACCGCCGCCCACACGCCGAGCGCCCATTTTTTGTCAACTTCAATGACTATGACCGCGACGAACAGACCCGATATCGCGGGGAGCGCCAGCTCGAGATTCGGGATAATCGAGACTAACGCCATCAGAGCGACAGACAGCGCCGCAAAAACGGCGCTGAGAGCTATTTTTGATGTTTTCTTCATTTCGCGTTTCATATATCAGCCTCAACAGCACGGGATAAGATCGCCGCCCATGCACTCGCAGCAGCAGTCGGCGCAGAGCAAACCGGAGCAGACATCGCAGGCACTGCATCCGCTCGACGATTTGCGGGCGCTGCGGAAGCCGCCGTTCTTCGACGCGTCGAGATTCTCCTTTGCCGCCGCATATTCGCGGTTGTTGGGATCCATTCTGCACGCGCGGTCAAAATTCTCAGATGCATAGTCGAGCCAGCCGCGTCTCTGCTGAGCCGCGCCCTTGAGATAGTACCACTCTGCCGCGCGATACTGCTCGGGAATTCCGTCGAGCAGAACGAGGGCATCCTCTATTCTTCCGCCGCGTATCTTTTCACGTATATCGGACAAATCGGACATATTGCCCGCATAAGACGAGGAGCGCGAAGACGATGAAGAAGAGCCGCCGAGTCCGCCCCGAAGCATAACTATCTGATCATATGCGTCGTTGAGCTCCTGCATTTTGCCGTCGTCCGACGAGTCGCTGTATTTGCGGGCGAGCTCGCGATAAGCGTTTCTTATCTGCTCGTCACTCGCCGTGTCCGGTACTCCGAGAACCGCGAACGGATTCTTTTTCATTCTTCACACCCTCTTTCTTTCTGAATACTTCCGTCTGCGAAGCAAACATTCCGTCGCAGACCACATTTTCTATTATATCCCCGAATCGGTTGAACTTCAGTCCGCCGAGCGCGTTCGCCGTCTCGCCCGCCGTGAGGTCAAGACGCTCTTTGGCAAATTTTCTGAACTCATCGCCCGAGAGGCTGTTTGCATCGGGGAATTTTGCTTTTAGCGGATTATATGATCCGCTCTTTATATCCTTTTCGATATCATCAACGGCATCGAGCAGATATATCCACCTGCCCAGAAGATAGCCGAAACGCCACAGCTGTATTTTGTCCTCGCTGTAGTATCCCTGAGAGAATATTGCGGCGAGCATCTTACTGGACGGATCCGCCGCCTCGTCGAGCGACGCCGTGCCGGATTTTTCGATTTTTTGCTGTTCTTCCATTGCGGCGGCGACGGCGCGGTCGAGCATCTCCTGCCGTCTCGCGGCTTTTTTGTGCATGAGCGAAAGCGCGGGCTTTATAAGCCGGCACGCAAGGCGTTTGAAGAATCCGCCGTCCGCGATATCGTCGAGCAGTTTATAATAAGAGACGATTATAATGACATCGGCACTGCGCTCGAGCTCCGCATCGTCGGTGCATTTGAGGCACTTCTTCGCGGGATTCACGCAGCAGCGTCCTTTTTCAAATCTTCCGCACTGCTCCTGAAGAGCCAGGCGAACTATCGAAAGAAAAGTGAAATCGTAGCTCAGAAGCATTCTCGCTATCGGGGTATAAAGTCTGCCGAGCACTCTGCACTCGGAGCAATATACGCCTCGGTAAAGCTCATAATCCTTGATTTTGAGCTCGGGCTTGAAAGCTTTGATATAGCCTGTCATCTTTTCCCCCAAAAAGTTTTCTGTGTCTCTTTAGCTTATTTTATATCAAAGAACCACAAAATCGGTTAACGCTTTGTAAACTTTTTGCTTCAATCCTTGCAATAGTGCTTTTTCAGATGCTTTACCGCCTTCTCGTAGCCCTCAAAGCCGAAGCCTATATATGTTTTGACGCAGGCAGGGGTTATATATGAATTCTCGCGAAACTCCTCGCGCGCGGAAATATTTGACAGATGCACCTCGACCGTCGGAATACCGACCGCCTTGAGCGCGTCATGTATCGCGATGCTCGTATGAGTATAAGCCGCGGGGTTAATTATTATCGCATCGACTTTTTCATAATACGCCTGCTGGATTATGTCAACGAGCGTGCCCTCGTGGTTCGACTGAAAAAACTCCGGCTCCATGCCGTTCTCTTCGCAGCGCACGCGGATATATTCAACAAGATCGTCATAGGTCTGCCTGCCGTAGATATCCGGCTCCCTTATGCCGAGCATATTCATATTGGGTCCGTGAATAACATAAACCTTCATTTATAACCTCTTCCTTTCAGAATTGAATTGATTTATTGCCTGTTCGGTGATAAAATTACTTCGTAAAGATAAAATCCGTGGCGCAGGTCACAACAGGAGTGAAAATATGATATACACGATTGAAAACGAATTTCTTCGCGTCAGCGCGGAGGACGACGGAGCACAGCTGAGCTCCGTAGAGCTCAAGAAAAACGGAAAAGAGTTTCTCTGGCAGGGCGATCCGTCCGTCTGGTACGGCAGAGCACCGGTTCTCTTCCCGATAATCGGTCAGCTTCTGGACGGAAAGTATCGCTACAGCGGGCGCGAATACGAGATGCCGAAGCACGGCTTCGCGCGCCACTCGGTGTTTGCTATCAAAGAGCAGAGCGAAGATTCCATGACCTTCTCCCTCGCGTCGAGCGACGAGACGAGAAAGTGCTATCCGTTCGAGTTTGAGCTGCTGATAAAATATTCCGTCAGCGGGCACACACTCCGCTGCACGAGCACAGTCATAAACAAGACCGACGGCGAGATGTATTTCTCGATCGGCGCACACCCCGGCTTCAACTGCCGCATAGGCGACGCGATAGAGTTTGAAAAAGACGAAAATCTTCGCACGATGAGAATAGATTCAAGCTCCATTCTTATGGATGAGACTTTCCCGGTAGAGCTCGAAAACGGGCGCACGATAAGGCTCACAGAGCATATTTTCGACAAGGACGCGCTTATCCTCGAGGGACTTAATTCAGAGAGCCTGCGCCTCGTAAGCGGCGACAGAACTGTAAAATTCACCTTCGGCAAAGCGCCATATCTCGGAATATGGGCGAAGCCCAACGCGCCGTATGTCTGCCTTGAGCCGTGGTACGGAGTCAACGACAGCTGTGACAAAAAAGACTCTATAGCCGAAAAGCGCGGCATCGAAAAGCTCGAAAAAGGCGAAACTTTTTCGTTCGGCTGGACAGCCGAGCTTGAGGGCTGAAAAAATTATATCTGACTGCCGTTTTCGCGGCAGTTTTTTTATGCCTTGAAGCGGTATCCCGCGCCCCAGACGGTTTCGATATACTGCGGGTTGGAGCTGTCCGTCTCGATTTTATCGCGGATCCTGTTGATATGGACGGTGACGGTCGAGGTCTCGCCTATCGCATCGAGTCCCCATATTTTATCGAATATGGCGTCCTTGCTGTAGACCACATTCGGGTTTGATGCGAGGAACGTAAGCAGGTCGAACTCCTTGTTCGTGAGCGTGACCTCTTTCTCGTTGACGAAAACGCGGCGGGCGTGGGTATCTATCGAAAGCTTGCCGACATTTATAATATAATTAACAGGCTCTTCGCCCTTTGAGGTCAGACGCTCATAGCGGGAAATGTGCGCCGTGACGCGCGCGACAAGCTCGGAGGGGCTGAACGGTTTGGTTATATAGTCGTCCGCGCCGAGACCGAGTCCTCTTATCTTGTCTATCTCGTCCTTCTTCGCCGAGACCATGAGCACTGGGCACTCCTTGTGCTTGCGTATCTGGCGACAGACCTCGAAGCCGTCAAGCCCGGGAAGCATGACATCGAGTATCACGAGATCATAGTCAGAGCCGAGCGCCTTATCGAGGCCGCTCTTTCCGTCAAATTCTATCTCAACCGTATAGCCGTTCGCCTCGAGATAATCGCGCTCGAGTTCGGCTATATTTTTTTCGTCCTCAACAACAAGAATCTTTTTGCTCATTTTTCGTTCCTCCTATTTTGCCTGCGGCAAATCTATTATCACCTTGAGTCCGCCGAGCTCGCTCTCATCCGCGCGGATGGACGCGCCGTGTCGGTCGGTTATCTGCTTTGTTATCGCGAGGCCGAGGCCGCTTCCGTTTTTGTGACCCGTCCGCGCCTTGTCGCCTCTGTAAAAAGTTTCGAATATCTTATCGCGTTCGTCCGCCGGGACGCCCTGACCGTTATCTTCGATAGATATCTCGGTGTGTCCGTTTTCGCCGTTTCTGACGGAAAGCATTATTTTAGCCGTTCCGTCCTCCGCGCCGTATTTGCGGCTGTTGTCGATAAGATTGTTAAGCACGCGCCTGAACTGGGCGGGATCGATGTTTATCTCCCTGTCCTCGTCGCACTCGAAGTTATATATGAACTTTATGCCCGCCTCGCCGAGGGTGTCGGCGGCATAGGCTGTATACTCCTCGAAGAAGTCCTTCGCCTTTATCTTTTCAAAATAAAACGGCACTTTGTCAAGGCTGAGCTTCGAGAGCATCGAAAGCTCGGAAACGAGGGTGTCCATGCCCTGCGCGGTGTCATAAATGACCCCGACATAGCGCATCTTTTTCTCGTCCGTGTCGGCGATACCGTCGAGTATGCCGGAGGCGTAGCCTTTTATAGTGGTCAGCGGAGTACCGAGATCGTGTGAGATGCCGGCGATAAGCTGCATCCTGTTCTCTTCGTATTTCTGCTGCTGTTCGACCGACTCCTTGAGCCGCTGGCGCATCTCTTCAAAGTCCGCGCAGACCTGACCTATCTCATTTTTGGAGCTATAGGGCACTTTATAGTCGAGGTTGCCGTCGCGCAGCTCATGGGTAGCCGTCTGGAGTATTGTCATCGGCTCCATAATGCTCTTGAGCATGAGAATGACGAGCAAGCCGTTTGTTATGATTATCGCGACGACCGCAACGACCGCTGCGATGGCGATGACGTTATTGCCCTTTATCGGTATGCCGGAGCTGCCGCTGTAGATGCTGGGGCTGACTATTGCGTTTAGATTTTTGTTGACTACAATTATTTTTACAATACCCTCGCCCTCGACGGAAAAGACATCGGTGACGACCGTTCCGCTGTCGTCCGAGGTGACGAACGGGCTGTTTATATCGCTCAGGCTCTTGCCGCAGATATCAATGACCGCGCCGACCATCTCATAGACATCCGCTTCCACGGTCTTGTATATTATCTCGTCGTTCGCGAGGATCATAATATCCGAGCCGTCTCTCTGAATATTCGCACATGCGCCGAGAACGGCGTCGCTTATTCTGTCCTCCATGCCGCTGCCTGACTTGGTTATCCCCGCTCTAAGCGGAGCGATACGCTTTTTATCCATCGCGCCGAGCCTGTCGGTATCGCTCTTTTTCGGAGTCTTTATCTTGTCCTCAAGCGACGAGACATTGAACTGCGTCTTATAAAGCAGATAAGAGCCGAACGACGGGTCGAACGACATCTTCGATGTCGAAAAATATGTTATGGACAATGTGGTCAGCAATATGACCGCGGTTATAATAGCCACGGGGACGATGACCATAAGCATATTTGACACGACAAGTTTGTTTCTGATAGACATATTTTTGAGCACGGATATTCTCCTTTTTTGAAAAGGTTTTCCACCGCCGCAAACGCGGAATATCGAGGCATCTGCGGTCAAAAATAAGCTCGGTGATGATATTGAAAAACGGGTTTCGCTATGTCTTTGTCTTTCTCCTCGGCGCGGTAATATACAACCTCGTCGAGGTGATTTTCCGCGGCTACACGCACTGGTCGATGTCCGTAGCCGGCGGCTCGGTGCTGCTGATTTTTTATCTTCTGAGCGACTGGCTCGCCGCGCTCCACCCCGTGATAGGCGGCATGATAGGTGCGCTCGTGATAACCTGCATCGAGCTTATCGCCGGGGTGATATTCAACATTCTGCTCAGGCAGGATGTCTGGGACTATTCGAATATGCCGCTGAATTTTCTCGGGCAAATCTGCCTGCCGTTTTCGGCGGTTTGGTTCATTCTCTATTTCCCGGCGGAATATCTGTGCCTTGCGCTCAAAAGAAAATTTGAGCCGAAAGAGCGAAATCAGTTCGAGGCGATGTAGTCGGCAATGCCGTCTACCGTCGCCTGGGCGAGCCTCTCCTGGACGGAATCCGACCAGAGGAGCTTGCACTCTCTGATATTGCTGACGAAGCCGTATTCTATGAGCACGGCGGGGCACTCCTCAATTCTCGTCACGCGGAACGGATACATATTCGTGCCGCGGTCTATCTTATTCAGAGTCGCCGAGCCTGCACCGGAATATATGCTGCTCTTATAGGCGGAGACTATCCGCTTATGAACAGCTGACGCCAGCGGGAACGAATAAGCCTGATAGTAATATGCCGTAGTGCCCATCGGGCTTGCGCTCTCGCTCGAGTCGCAGTGGACGGCGATAAACATATCGGGGTTCTTCGTCCTGCCCATATTCGCACGGGCGTTGAGAGAAACATATGTGTCATTAGAGCGCGTCATAATTACAGTTGCACCGCGGGCTTCGAGCTTCGCTTTTATCTTCTGGGCGAGGAGCAGGTTTATCTGCTTCTCGTATTTTTTGGAGCTGTTGGGGTTATATGCGCATATCGCGCCGGAATCGTTGCCGCCGTGACCCGCGTCTATCATAATGACACTGCCGCTGAGCGACGAAGCGGGCTTCGCCTTGATCTTGAGTGTAAGGCAGCCGTCCGAAGTATAGCCGACGGAATAGCCGTAGAATCTGCCGGGGGTCCTGAGAGTCAGGCGCAAGGTCAGTGTTTTCGCCTTGCTGTCCGTTATCCACTGGGCGGCGGAGACTATCTTGCTGCCGGAGACATTGATTTTGCCGACAACATTGCCGGAATGGCTGAAGGTGATATCAACATATTTTCCGTTGAATGCAGTCACGGCATAGAGCGAACCGCCCGAAGCCTGAGACGAAGGGATATATGACTGGTTCTTGACCGCGACATTGAACGGAACCTTCCAGGTGAAGCCGAATTTTATAGTAGTCGCGTCGGAGTTTGAAGAGCTCGAAACTACAGACACTTTGTTCTGCGGAAGATTATATCCCTGAGCTATCAATTTTGTCTTGCTCGCAAGTATATTTCTGCCGCTGGCGAGGCGGTAATATTTGCTGCCGCCGTAAGTGTATTCGCTCGAAATATAATCAAACGTTCCCGCCGGGAGCGGAGAGCTGTAGGGCACGCAGTCGTCAACTACATTCGCGGGCATCGTCTCGCAGAGCGAGGTTATCTCACACATCTTCGATCTGCCCGCAACGCCCGCATAGGCGTAAGGAGTGAGCATCTTCGACGGGTCGAAATCGACATTGCCGCCCGTGCCTCCGTCGGTAGTGTCGGACGGTTTATCGGTTGACGGATGCTCGGTGGTATCGGGCTGGGTCGGGGTCGGCTCGGGAGTCGGAATGACCGCGCTGACGCTGACGCTCGCGCCGCTCATTGTGGCGGAGAGTCCATTGAAGCTTGCGTATACTTTTATTCTTCCGAGCGACTGCACTTTTGACGTGCTCGCGGGAATTGAAATCTTGCCGCTGTAGACGGCGAAATCCGAGTTTTCGTCGAGCTTTGTGCCGTTTTCGTCCTGAACAAAATTGGAATGCTGCTTGAGTTTCACTTTCGTGCCGCCGAGGCTCGCTGTAACATCCGAGCCCTTGAGCGCGGTCGCGGTGACGGTGATGCTGCTGCCGCCCGGCACCTCCATAGATTTTGTCGGGGTTATCGACTCGAGTATTTTTATTTCATATGTAACGGTATATTTATGAGTCTTGCCCTTATGTTCAAAGCTGAATTCGTTCTTTCCGACCTTGAGTTCGGACTCGAACGAGAAATCGCCGTTTGCTTCGCGTTTTACATCTTTGCCGTTGAGCTTCAAGGGACTCAGCGGGCTGCTTGAGCCTGTAAATGTTATTTTCGATTCGTTTGTGGTCTTTGTGCTGCCCTCAAAATTTCTGAGTTCAAAGTCCTTTTCAAGCTCTTCGCGGCTGCGCTCCGCGATATATTTGAGAATTGCCGAAGCGAGTGAATTATCCGACGAAAAAAACTCATAGTCATACATGACCGTTCCCACGCAGGAGTCGAGCGAATCGCAGGCATCGAGCTGTTCGGTTATCATCATCGCCTCATCCGTGCCGTCGGACGCAAAGAGATCTGCACGCACAGCCGCCGCGAAGCTCAGCCCGCTCCCGCGCGCGGAGTCGTTCACCTGCTCGAGCGAAGAGACATATTTCTCGCCAGCCGAGGACTTGTCCGCCGGGAAGCTTATAAGAAAATCCGCGAATCTTGAATCGAGCACGGCCGCGCAGTCCGCCGCGTTTGAAACATCGGCAAAGAGCGCCGCGCTGACTTTTTTATTTTCGGAATGGAGAGTGCCGACAGCGTTCTTTCTCTGCTCGGCGGTCATATCGCCGGAGAACGCCACACAGTCGAAGCTGCTTCCGAGCGAAGATAATTCGTCTTTTCCGAACTCGGTGCCGCCGTAAACAAGGCAGACATAAAGTCCCTGTTCTTTCGCTTTTTCGGAGAGCGCTGAAATGACATCTATTTTCCCGTCCGAGCAGGCAAAGCCGCTCTCTTCGGGGACTGCAATAAACACTGAATCAAAGCCCTTGTTTTTTATATTTTCCGCCGCTTTCGCTATTATATCGGAGTTTGTCTTTGTATCGGAAGAGGACGAAAGACCGAGCTTGTCCGTTCTGACGAAAATTGCGGAAAGCTTCGCGGGGCGCGAGGTGACGAATTGGACATTGCTGCCATCGTCGCCGGTAACTTCTGTCGTGCCCGGCTTTTTGCCGCCGAGGAACGACAGGATTTTATCTGTTCCGACTATGCCCGCGCCAACCGCCATGCTGACGAGCAGCAGGACAGCGACGGACATTACTATTACGGCATTTCTCTTTCCCTTCGTCATTTCATTTGCCCTCCGTCAGAAAAGTTTTCACCAAAAAGGATGTGATATCCCCAATTTATAATAAGACAGTGTACATTATAACATATTTTCGAGATTTTGCATTTCTTTTTTTGCGTTTTCGTTGATTTTTCCGAACATATATGAATATGAAAAAAGCGCGAATCCGCAATAGGCATTTAGCGGACGGACGAAAGACAGCTGGCGGGCGATAATATCACTGTTCTCCGCCCACTCGGAGCTCCCCGACCGGGCATTTTTATCCTGAGTCCCGCATTTATAGGCGGCAAGCCCCCAGATTATCCCGACGCGCCCGTCGGAGACAGAAGCCCAGCGTTTTGCAGTCTTTTCAAACGGCAGAGACTGATTTTTAAAGCCGAAATAGACCTGCGGGATAATATAATCGGCGTAACCCGGAGTGGAGAGCCACAGCTCGACATCCGCGAACAGAGCGTTTTCGTTGCCGTCGATATTGCCCGCGGGACTTATCGAAAATATCTTGTCGTTGCCGTAGCTTTTAACGAGCGAATAAAGACCCGCCGCAAACGCACTGACGCTGTCGCGCCGCCACTCGTTGAGTCCTTTATCCCCGCCGCCGGAGACATAAGCTTCATATTCCGCGCGGTCTATGCTCTCGTCGTGCGTGGGATAGAAATAGTCGTCGATATGTATGCCGTCGACCTCGTAGCCATCCAAGATTTCGCGCACACCGTCATATATCAGCGCATGGACATCGGTCGATGCGGGGTCGAAATATATTCCGTTTTTGAGCTGGATAACTGCATCCGTACCGATGAGCTTTTTCGCCGGGCTCCCCTGCGGCAGAGAGTCAATATTATCGGACGAGCTGACGCGAAACGGATTTATCCACGCGTGAATTTTGAGTCCGGCTCTATGAGCACATTCGACCATCACTTTCAGCGGATCGAAGCCCGGGTCACTCCCCTTGCAGGAATATTTTGACCACGGGAAAAGCTTCGACGGATAGACGGCATCGGCAAAGGCGCGGACATGGACAAAGACCGTGTTGAGCTTCATATCCGCGACATTATTAAACATCTCCTCAGCCCGCTCGCGGAATTTTTCTTCGCCCTGAGCTGCATCAGGCAGCTCGTAGCAGCTTATCCACACGGCGCGAATCTCATCAGGCTTCGGAGTGTAAACGGCGGAAGTTTCCGTTGTGCTATCGCTCGTCTGTTCCGGAAGTTTTGCGGGAATCCGGGCGCAAGAGCAGAGCAGGCAAAAAAGAACAATGCAGGCAAAAAGGCGTTTCATTTTTTATTTCTCCTTTGTTTTTTGTCTGCTACATATCTATGCGTGTCCCGCATAAAAAAGTCAGAAGCCGCTGCAAAACACAGCGGCTTCAATAAAAAATATATCTTATTTTATATTCCCGTCAATGACATCGCGCAGGCTCACGCCGTCGAGATATTCGTTGATGACGCGCTCGAGTCCCTGCCAAAGCGGAAGGGTCAAACAATCCGCGCAGCGCGGGCACTCGTTGGACTTACTGTCGAGGCACGCCACGGGCGCAAGGCTGCCCTCGGTGAGGCGCAGTATATCGCCGACAGGGATATCCTCCGGCTCGCGCGCAAGGCGGTAGCCGCCCTGGAATCCGCGCGAAGTCTTCAAAATCCCGTCGCCCGTTAAGGCGGGTACAATCTGTTCGAGATATTTTTTCGATATATCCTGCCTTGCGGCAATATCCTTGAGAGCAACGAAGCCGTCGCCCTGATTTTCATACAAATCGATAAGCAGACGCATGGCATAGCGTCCCTTTGTGGAGATCTTCAATCAAATCACCTCTTTTTGGCGAGTATAGCACAAATTCCGCCGATTTTCAAGCAATCAGTCGACAACGACCTCTCTGTGCAGCTCGGACGAGTCATATATCGCCTGCATTATTTTGGAAGTTCCGATGGCGAGATCGATATCGGCGCGGTTATGCTCATGATTTATAACGCAGTCGACGAACGAATTTATCTCCGCTTCGTAGAAATTGTTCGTTCTGAACTTCGGCTCGCTACGCATGAGCATGCCGTTCTTGACGGAATAGATAACAAAGCCCTCGCCGTATTCGAGCCTTATGCCCGCCTTGTCGCCGATGAAATCGATATATGTCTCATCCTCGCCGATGTTCTCCGCCCACGCGCCGTTGAAGGTTATGGTCGGGCCGTCGGTTCTGACGACGCCGGTAACGGAATCGTCAACATCGAAAACGCCGTCCTTGTCGGCGGTATTCTCCGCCCACATGTTCGTATAGACATAGTCTTTTATGTTCTTGCCGAGCTTGCAGAACGCCTCGCCCGATGCGGTCAGGGGCTTGGGCTCGCCGCAGCAATAGAGAATGAGGTCGAGATAATGCACGCCCCAGTCTATCAGCGCGCCGCCGCCGGACGCCGCCTTGCGGGTGAAGTCGCCGCCGATGCCGGGAATGGAGCGATTCGCGCGGAAGCTCGCATAGACATGGTAGACCTCGCCGAGCTCGCCTGCGTCTATAAGATCCTTTATATGATTGACTGCGTTGCCGAAGCGGTTGCACACGCCGATGCTGAGAATTCTGTCCGTCTCATGGGAGACTCGCTGCATCTCGAGCGCCTCAGAGAGCACGCGCGCGGCGGGCTTCTCGCTGAGAACATCCTTGCCCGCTCGCATGAAGTCTATCGCTATGACCGAGTGCAGGTCATTATGGGTGCAGACGGAAACCGAATCAAGCTCCGGGTCGTCAAGTATCTCGTGATAGTCATAGACCGCTTTTCCGCAGCCGTATTTTTCGACCGCAGCGTCCGCTCTCTCGGGGATAATATCGCAGAAATACTTTATCTCCGCCTTTTCGTTTTTCATATATGCGGGGATATGCGCAGAGTTCGCTATCGCGCCGCAGCCGATTATCGCAACCTTGATTTTTTCTGACACTGAAACTCCTCCGTTTCAAGTTTATTTATCTATACATAATAATACCAAGACGGGCGCCAAAAGTAAACTCCGGCACAAAAAATATATACTTTTTTATTTTTTCGTTTAAATCGGACATTTTTTGCTTATTTGTTTCTTGTCTTTTCTCAGTGCAGGTTATATAATACAATTACATAATTGTTTCAATTTTTATCTGGAGATGATGAAGTGAGCAAAGTATCCGATTTTCTCAACTCAAAAATCGTCAAGAGCGATGTCGGAGAAGAGACCGTACTGACCTGGAAAGAGACGCTCTCTTATGCCCTCGGCCGCGGCGCGCAGGGCATGAACACGAGCATGACCAGTTCAAAGTACATAAACTTCTTCCTGACCGATGTTCTTTTCAAAAAACTCCCGAACCCCATGGGCGTTGCGTCAAAGATCAGATTTTTCTGCGGCATCTTCGACGCGATAAACGACCCGATGATGGGCGTTCTTGTTGACAAAACAAGGACAAAGGACGGTCAGATGCGACCCTATATCAAATGGGCGCCGCTGTTCGTTTCGCTTGTCATGGTGCTGTTCTTCGTCGGCAGCGCAAACGCGAGCCCCGTTTTCAACATTATTTACACCACCTTCCTTTTCGTCATGCTCGACGTCACCTACACGGCGTTTGATATCCCGATGGGCGCTCTCGCCTTTTCGATAACCCCGAGCGGAATCGAGCGAACGAAGCTCTTCGGAGTCAGTTCAATAACCCGCTCCGTCGTCGGCGCTCTGCCGCAGGTTTTCGTCGCGGGCGCTGCTCTGCTCCCCTATTTCAAGAATCACACCCCGCAGGCATATCTGACCTCCGCGATAATCTCCGCTGTATTCATAGTCGTGCTCACGCGCCTTACATATCACAACACACGCGAGCGCGCCCAGCACCAGTCCGACACGCCGAGCGTCAAGGAGTGCTTCGCGCTCCTGTTCAAGAACCGTCCTCTGCTCATGCTCTTCTTTGCAAATATCTTCTTCCTTATCTGCAAGATACCCGAGCAGATTTCGTTCTACTTTGTCGCCGACCTTCTTTTCAACAGAAAATACAATGTCTTTATAGATGTTATCAAATTCCCGGGCTTCCTGCTCGCGGGTATACTCGTACCCAAGATAGTCGAAAAGCTCGGCAAGCGTGCAGACTCGCGCAGATTCTTCCAAATCTGCTGCGTCAGTGCAATAGTGCTCCACCTGCTCTTCGCGCTGACTACTTACGGCGGTCTCGTCAACAAGCCCGCAGGTCAGTCCGCTTCGATATTCACGGCGATTCTTGTTATTCTCTTCACCGGTCTTACCACCATCCCGCTTGAGTTCAAGAACCTCATGCAGAAAGAGATGGAGGCCGAGACGGTCGACTACATCGAATGGAAAACAGGACGCCGCGTTGAGGGCATCATGCTCTCGATAATGAGCTTCACGGGAAAGATTGAGAACACCTTCGCTTCGTCCATCGGCATCGCCATTCTCGGCGTTGTCGGCTATGTCAGCCACACAGAGGGCTCACTGATTCAGAACCACAGCACCAATCTCGCGCTGTTCGCAATGACAACGATAGTCCCAGCAATAGGCTATCTGCTCATGCTCATACCTATACACTTCTATAACATCACCGGCGAAGGACACAGAAAGATGATGTCCGAAATCGCCGAACGCCGCGCATCTATAGCAGCCGAGACTGCCGCCGAGATGCAGAGCGCAGGAGAGACAAAATGAATCCACGCTTCGTTTTCATAGCCGACACTCACCACTTCTCGCGCACCCTGTCAGACGGCGGCGAGGCATATGCCTACCGCAGCGAATCGGATCAGAAGTGCCTCGAGGAGACGGGCGAGATAATCGACGCGGCTTTTGAGAAGATACTTGAAGACCCGCCCGCCGCGGTGATGATAGCCGGAGATTTATCCGACGACGGCGAGCGCATATGCCACGAGGAGTTCCGCGAAAAGCTGCGCGAGCTTCAAAAGCACGTTCCCGTATATGTCATAACCGCGACGCACGACTGGTGCTGTGACGAGAATCCGCGCAGATTCACGGACGGCGAAGTCACAAACGACGTTGAGACAGTCCCGCACGAGGAGCTGAGCGAATTCTACCGCGAATTCGGGCTCGACCGCGCTATAAGCTCATACAAGACACATCTCGGCATATACTCATATGTCGCGCAGATTGCCGACGGAGTCCGCCTGCTCGCGCTCAACGACGACCAGAACGGCAAAGGGCGCGCGGGCTACACCCCCGACCACATGGCGTGGATCGAGGAACAGATACGCAAGGCAAAAGAGGACGGTCAGCTGATGATCGGCATGGAGCATCACCTGCTCATCGCGCACATCCACCCGTTCATCACGAGCGGCCACTGCGTCGGCGACCGCGAAGAGGTTGCCGCGAAATTAGCGGACGCAGGGCTTCGCTATATGTTCGTCGGTCACTCACATATTCAGAGAATAGATACATTTGTATCACCCTCGGGAAATCCGATAACGGAAGTAAACATAGGCTCGCTGTGCGGCTATCCCGCGCCGATAGTCAACGTCACTGTAACGGACGACAACCGTCTGCACATAGTCACGGAGCATCTTGAGAGCTTCGAGGGCGCAGACGACGCGCAGGAGTTTTTGAAAGCGCACGCGGTGCAGATGATAGACCTGCCGCTCAAGGGCATACTCGTTAGCCGCGAAGAGTTCGGCAAAAGGCTCGACGCGCTCGGTGCGAACGGCAAGAAGATATCAGCGCTGCGTCCGATAGCAAAGCCGATTGCAAAGCTGCTGCTCGAATCCGATGTGATGAGCTTCTACAAAAAAGTAAACCGACTGACCTTCGGCAAAATTCTCCGCAAGGAGGACGCCGAGGAGCTCGCGGACATGAAAGTTATCGACATTGTTCACAATGTCCTGCTCTCGTTCCTCGACGGCGGCATGAACAGAGTCGAGAGGGACAGCGCATACTACCGCCTCGTCACCGGGACGATATCGATTCCCTCGCGGATAATGAAAAACAACTCGCTGTTCAGAAAGCTAAACGAGTGCGCCGACGCGATACTCACGGGCAGCGACCCCGACCCCGAGGACGCAATAATATAAAAAAGACAGGGCTTCCGTTAAAAATCGGAAGCCCTGTTTGATTTTCTGCTGTCAATGGAAATCCCACGAATCGATATCGGCATAGACATCGTTGATATGATTCGTGTTGCCGTATTTCAGCGTGCGCGTGTATATCGCAAGCCCCGAACGGTAGCAAAGCGGGACGAACGGCATATCGGCATTGAACGCATCTATAAATGTGTTCACATCGGACGAGCCTGCGAGAAACGCCGAATACGCAGTGCTCGCGGCGCCCGAAGTGTTGATGCCGTAAGCCACGCTGCCGCCGCTCTTGAGAAGCGGCGAAAGGCTCATATTCTCGGTGAGCTTGACCTCGCCTATATACATATCATATTTGCCGGACGCGACCGCCGAGCGGTAATCTTTTTCGCTCAGCGCGCTGACGGTGACGGAGATTTTTAGCTTTTCGAGCATCTCTTTTATGCTCTGCGCCGCCGCCGATTTGAAGCCGTTGTCTTTGTTGACGACTATCTTGAGAGTGAGCTGTTTTTTGTTTGCGTCCGCGCGCACGGCGTCATTTTTTGAAGTATATCCCGCCTCGTCAAGCAGCTTTCCCGCCGCTTCGAGGTCGGTTTTGACTGTATAATCTTTGCCGGAGATAACATTCCAGTCGGGGTTGAACGGAGTATACGCCGCTTTTGCGTGACCCTGGAACGACTCGTCGGCGAGCTTCGCCCTGTCAATGGCAAGCGCCACCGCCTGACGCACCTTCTCGGATGAGAGCGCGGAGCTGCTCTTGTTGAAAGCGAGATAGACTAAATTATTCATCAGGATATCTGCGACCGACGAGGAATAGCGGGTATAAGAGCCGCCGCGCAGATCGTCAAAAGCGAAGCTTATATTGCCGATGGCGAGGGTATATTTGAGCATGCTCAAATCTTTGACATCATAGAGAGTGATGCTCGTTTTCTTCGGCGAGAAGTTGCCGCGCGCGCTGCTCGCTTTGAGATAGCCGACGCCGTTTTCCGAAGAATATGTGTATCTGCCTCTGCCCGCAGCGCCGTCCTCGGTCGAGCCGCCCTTTGTGACAGCAAAGGTCAGACAGTTGACGGCATACGGATCGTCATCGGCGAGAGAAAACACGACGCTGTTTCCGCTGACTTTTGCGCTGCTGAAATTCGCAAGCTGAGTTTTATATGCGGGCGATTTCTTCGCGCTCTCAAACGAGGCGACAACATCGGAAGCCGAGACGCTCGAACCGTCCGAGAACTTTGCAGACGCAAGAGATACCGTCAGGGTTCGACCGCTGCGGCTGTAATTCGACGCGAGAAGCGGCTGAGGATTATAATTTTTGTCGAGGGCAAACAGGCCGTCATAGATAAGCGGCATCAGCTGCTGGTTGAGCATACTTGTTGCCGTAAAGGGATTGAGCTTATCGCCTTTTGAATACGGCAGTTTGAGGGTCTGCACCGCTTCGACCGCTTCGGGCGGCATGGTGGTTGTCTCGTCCCCGCCGTCCTTTTTGTTTGAACAGCCGCTGAATGCGAAAGAAAGCGCGACCGTCAGCACAAGTATCGCCGCCGCGGCGCGGATAATTTTTTTCTTCATACTTATCTCCTCTCGGGGAAGTGTAAAGTTATATAGCTTTACGCTATTTTATCAGATCTTTGATTATCTCGCTCGCCATTATCATGCCTGCAACGGGCGGAACAAACGATATACTCCCGGGCAGTGCCCTGCGTGAAGTCACTTCGGCGGTCTCATTCGGCTTTATCGGCTGCTCGGGTGACCAGACGACTTTCAGGTGACTTATGCCTCTGACCTTCAGCTCGCGGCGCATCACGCGGCACAGCGGGCAGACCGAAGTTTTTGTGATATCAGAGACCCGAAAAAGCGTCGGGTCGAGCTTATTTCCCGTGCCCATGCACGATATCAGCGGTATCCCCCGCCTCTGCGATTCGACAGCTAACGACAGTTTTGCCTGAACAGTATCGACCGCGTCAGCCATATAGTCATAGCGGTTCTCGAAGAAATCCGCAGAATTCTCTTCGAGATAGAACCCGTCGATAATATTCACCTTGCAGTCGGGATTTATATCTTTTATTCTCGCCGCCGCGACCTGAGTTTTTTTCATGCCGACCGTTGAAGAGAGGGCGTATAGCTGGCGGTTGATGTTGGTAATCGCAACCTTGTCATTGTCGATAACGGTCAGCTCGCCGACTCCTGCGCGGGCGAGCGCCTCCGCAGTATAAGAGCCGACGCCGCCGAGCCCGAACACCGCAACATGGCAGCGGCTCAGCTTTTCGACCGACTCCCCGCCTATGAGCATTTCACTTCTTGAAAAGCGTGAAAGATCCAAAACATCTGCCTCCGGTAGTTTCTTATGGGATTATTGTACACCATGGGCGAAGATTTTGCAATTTTTTATTGATAAAAGCGCGGTTGCGGTTGTTTTTTTGTCCGCCAGAGGTTATAATTAAATGAATATCAATCAAAATAAAGGATGTCATTTGAAATGAAATTAGGAATAGTAGGTCTGCCGAACGTCGGCAAGAGCACACTTTTCAACGCCATCACAAACGCGGGCGCGCAGTCCGCGAACTATGCGTTCTGCACCATCGAGCCGAATGTCGGCGTGGTCGCAGTGCCGGACGAGCGGTTGGACAAGCTCGCCGAGATGTATCACCCGGACAAGATAACCCCCGCGACAATTGAATTCGTTGACATAGCGGGTCTTGTGCGCGGCGCATCGAGAGGCGAAGGTCTCGGCAACAAGTTCCTCTCGCACATAAGAGAGGTCGACGCGATAATACATGTTGTTCGCTGCTTCGAGGACGACGACATTGTCCATGTTGACGCGACTATCGACCCGAAGAGAGACATCGAGACGATAAACCTCGAGCTCATCCTCTCCGACCTCGAGATGGTCGAGCGCAGGATAGACAGGGTCGCAAAGCAGGCGAGAAACGATAAATCCGCAGCCGCCGAGCTCGAGTTCCTCAAGAGACTCAAAACCGAACTTGAGAGCGAAGTGCCCGCGAGAAATGTCGAGTGCGACGAGAACGAGCGCGAATTTTTAGCTCAGATCGCCCTGCTCACCGCGAAGCCGGTAATATATGCCTGCAACATGAGTGAAAACGATTTTGCAAACAATATTGATACAAACCGCCACTATCTCGCGGTCAAAGAAATAGCTGCCGCAGAGGGTTCGGAGGTTCTGCCGATCTGCGCGGAGCTTGAGGCTGAGATAGCCTCGCTCGAAAAAGAGGAGCGCGAGATGTTCCTGACCGATCTCGGAATCGAGAAAGGCGGACTCGATCTACTCGTTCAGCGCAGCTATCACCTGCTCGGTCTTATCTCATATCTGACCGCCGGCAAGCCCGAGGTCAGAGCCTGGACGATAACCCGCGGCACAAAGGCTCCCCAGGCGGCAGGAAAGATTCACTCCGACTTTGAGCGCGGATTCATACGCGCCGAGGTCATAAGCTTCGACGATCTCATCGCCTGCGGTTCTCTGACCGCCGCAAAGGAAAAGGGTCTTGTCCGCAGCGAGGGCAAGGAATATGTCATGAACGACGGCGATGTCGTGCTGTTCAGATTCAATGTGTAAAAGGAGTTAATTATGGCTGAGGACAACAACATTCTTGATTTTTATCCCGACGGCGAGGAGGATTCCTGCGCCGAGGACAGCTATGTTACTCTCGTTGACGACGAGGGCAACGAGGTTGAGATGTCGGTAGTCGACATAGTCGAGCACAAGGGCGAAAATTATGTCATTCTCCTGCCCGTTGAGAACATCGAATCGGGCGACATGCAGTTCGCCGTGATGAAGATCGAATACGACGAGGAGACCGATGAATACACCTATGTGACCGGCAACGAGCCGGAATACGACGAGGTTTTCATTGAGTTTCGCGAGAGACTCGAACAGGAGCTGAGCATCATTGACGATGACGGCGGCGAGTTAGACAGCGAAAACGAAATCGATCATTTCGACGAGGACAACTGATAAAATAACAAGCAAAAGCCGCCCGACTGTAATAAATACAGCCGGGCGGCTTAATTTTTTATATCAATCCGAGCTTTTTGAACGCGTTATAGAGTCCGTTTGAATTTATATCGTCGGTCACCATATCGGCGGCCGCGCGCAGAGCCGGAGTTCCGTTGCCCATGGCGACTCCGAAAAAGGCGAAGTCCATCATCTCAAGATCGTTGTCGCCGTCGCCGAAGGCTATTGTCGCGCTCTGAGGCGCGTCAAAGCGGCGCAGTATCTCCGCCATGCCGGTAGCTTTGGTATATCTGCTGTCTGTCACCTCGCCGCAGCGGTCACCCATGCTGCCGAAGCTGTATCGCACGACGCTGAACCTGTCCCCGAGGTCGGCGGCAACATCGGAAAGCCCTTTCGGCGCTCCGTAATATATGAGCTTTTCGGCAACCGTGAGTTCAGGCACGCTCTCGACTATTTTTGTCATGCCGAAGAGCGAATCTATCTTGCCGCGGTCGATTCCGTCGGCGAGATAATGCTCAACTATCGCGTCCCCGCACCACTTTTCGAGCATCAGCGTATGCTCTGTCTGCACGCAGTACGGAGTGTGCGCGGCGGTGAAATAATCCGAAAGAAAGGTTATATATTCTTTTGAAAAGCAGTGCTGAGCTATGCACTCGCCGTCTGCCATAACATATGCGCCAGATGAGCATACCGCGCCGTCGAACTCCACTTTTTCGAGAAGCCACGGATATATCTGCGAACGCTGTCTGCCAGTGCAGACGAAGAGCTTATGCCCGTTTGATTTTGCGGTTTCCAGTGCCTTGAGCGCTGAGTCGGCGAGCTTGCCCTGAAAGTCGACAAGCGTTCCGTCTATATCAAGAAAAATATATTTGCAGTCCATGCATTTCCTCCGAAAGCGTTTTCATTATGATAGCACAACCCGCGCTTTTTGTCCATTGCCGATTGAAAAGTCCGGTGCAGTTATAGTATAATCTTTTACACAGGGAATTTACAAGGCGGTGGAAAGCATGACTGATATCGAACACGCAAAACAGCTTCTTACAGGCGAGGGATACACATGCGTCATTTGCAGAGGCGATGACATACACACGAGCGAAAAGCGCGGAGTCGCGCCGCTCATTGAGCTTTTAGACAGCAATATTGATGTCCGCGGATATTTCGCCGCAGATAAGACGGTCGGCAAAGCGGCGGCGATGCTGTTCGTATTGCTCGGCGTCGGCGAAATATATGCCGTAGTTATGAGCCGGAGCGCCAAAAAGATTCTTGACGGGCACGGGATAAAATATTCCTGCGGCGAAGAGGTCGAATATATAATAAACCGCAAAAAAGACGGCATGTGCCCGATGGAAAAGGCGGTTATGGACATTGACAACCCCGCCGAGGCTCCGACAAAAATAAAAGAAACTATCGAAAAAATGAGAAAGGGCGGCTGACATGAAGCTTCATTACATGGGCAAGTTCAACCTCGACCCGGACAGCCTGCCGCAGGCGGAGCACAAGCCCGGCGCGGTGGAGTTCAAAGAGGCGGACAGCATGAAAAAACTGTCCGTTATCGCGAACGCCGTCGCCTGCATAATACTCGTCATTCTCGGCGCGGCGGCGTTCTTCAGAATTGTTCCCGTTGCAGAACCAAAATCCGCGACAATCACCTGGTTTGCGGCGCTCCTCGGCTCTATAGTGATAATCTTCCCGCACGAGCTGCTCCACGCCGCCTGCTTCAAAAAAGACGTGTATCTTTACACAAATCTCAAGCAGGGCATGCTATTTGTTATCGGCACGGAGACGATGAGCAAGGACAGGTTCATATTCATGTCGATGCTCCCGAACATAATTTTCGGCATCGTCCCCTATGTTATCGGCATGATTTTCCCGAAGTTTATATTCCTGACCATGTTCGGCATGATCTGCACAAGCATGGGCGCGGGCGACTACTACAATGTTTTCAACGCCATACGGCAAGTGCCGAAGAACGGAAGAGTCTATATGTCCGGCATGCGGTCGTATTGGTATGTGGAAGAATGAACGAAAACTCGATAAACAGTTAACCGAGCAGTAGATTTTCACTGCTCGGCTTTTTACTATGCATATGCGGACATTTAATCAAGGGATTCCAAAATTTTTTCAATGGCCTCCGCATTGATTTTCTTTCTGTCTCCTTTTACAGCAACAGTCATATTGCATCTTCTGAAAATATACTTTGCGGCGTCGATTATCTGCTCCTTAGTTACTCTGAACCTGCCGTAAAATTCATCCGAATAATCTATCGGCTGCGTTTTTAATATATGGTTGTAGTAAGCCATATTCCAATTCAAATTATCCGGATTATCCAAATCCAGTTCCCAATTAAACATCTCATAATTAAGATTCGCTTCAAAGTTAAACCGACCGTCTTTTGCCGCATTTAACAACTCGACAACCGTTTTGAAAACGTCCTCAATCTTATTTCTGTCAACTTCAAAGCTGAAGTTAATATTGCCTACATTGTCATATTGCTCAAAAGTGCTGTCGTATGAATAAATAATAGGATTGTCCTCGGACAGATAATTATACACCAGCGCTTTATCGCCATTGAACAGCAATGCATAAAGTAAATCATAGACTCCGCCTGGATATTTTGAACAATCAACATCAAATCCTATCTGAATATAGTGCCAATAATTATTTTTGATCCAAATTTTCTTTTCCCTATGAAAGAACTCGTTATTAACAGTAACTGTATTCGTAAAGCCAGGATTGCTTTGAGAAATATCAAGCTCACTGATTTTTTTATTCAGGGCGTCGAGATTCTTATCAGAGATATTGCCGGTCGCATATACAAAACAATTACCGGCAGAAAGTACCTTTTGTCTGAACTCGTTTATCTTCTTGACAGAAACTCTGTCAATCGTTTTGCAATATCCCAATACTATCTTTTCAACTTCGCTGTTTTTCCAAACTATGCTGTCAAAATAAAAATCGAGTGAACTGCGCCGATCTTTTTCTCTGATTTCGGCTTTGATCCGTCCTTTCTCATTATTGAAATCATGCGAGGTCAGCTTGATTTCATCAAACAATCCGCATAAAATCTCAATGGCAAAATCGAACTCATGCTGAGGGCCGTCTATAGTAAAGCTCACAAACTTCTTATAAGTTGAACCCTGAAAGCACAAGCCGTGCATTGCAAGGAGCTCATAAAAATTTTCGTATTTATTTTTAATATTTCTGAAAACGACATGTTCAAAAAGATGGCTGATGCCGTTATTGGACAAGTCTTCAAAAATGCTACCGGCTCTCACATATAGCGACAGGCAGAAGCTTCTGAGATTCGGATTTGTCAAAGAATATATAGAAATACCGTTGACCGAAACCGAGCGTTCGTTCATACATAATCACCTCTTTATACAATGATTATATACTATTAGCTTCAAATTGGCAATATAGTAATTGGGTTGAGCCGGACACAGCTTGGCTGCATATACAGCTGATGGTGTTCGGGCAGCTTATGTATCGCTAAGCCAATTTGGACTCGAACCAAGGACGCATACAGTCAGAAATATAGTCGCCTTGCTCGCTTGTTTCTTCCTGCTCGGAGCACCACTTCATCTGCCGCAGGCAGCGCGGTGCTCCGAGCCAGTTAACAGTGGTCGTGACACGAATATCAAACAGTGTCATTTGATTCCATGCAGTGTAGAACCGTGATTTTTCCCATATAACGCAATTAATAAACGGTTCGCATGGTGCGAAAAATCGCTAAATAATAATAGTGTTAGACAATTGTTAGACGGTTTGCTTGCTGTTGTTTTATATAGCGGAGTGGAGCAGTTGGTAGCTCATTAGGTTCATGCCCTAAAGGTCGTGGGTTCAAGTCCCGCCTCCGCAACCAATATCCCGTGTGCATCCTTGGCCCAATGGTAGAGCGGCTGCCTTGTAAGCAGCGGGTTGCGTGTTCGAGTCACTCAGGATGCTCCAAAAATCCAAGCGCGAGAAGTTAAGTATCGGGCGTTCCGGGACGAATCGGGCGCACAAGTTTGCGGACGGTAAAACGACGGCTGACGAAAAGACGTGACTTGGATTTTAACTTAGGTTATCAAAAGGCTCATTCGCCTTTGTATAGGAAGCGTTACGACGTTTCCTTAGTTTTACAAATACCGCCCATATGGGCGGTTCAATTAGACAACTCCATTTTGTCGGCTGCTTGCAAGCGGCTTCAAAATTTCATTCCTCCTTAAGCAGAACTTTGGGCGGGTATTATGCAAGCGATATCCGCCCGAGTCCTGCAATACAGCGCTTTGGTGTAAGGGCAAGCACATCATCTGCGGCGGCACAACTTCGTCCATCGCCGCCAAATATCTGGGTAAGCCGCTCAAGGCGAGCCTCAATTTTGAACAGAGCGATGTTCCGCCGATTGCTGAGATCGAGGGCGTTGATCTGGTGACCGAGGGAGTCATAACGATAAACAAGGTCATTGAGTATGCCAAAGATGCGTTAGGCAAGAATGAACTGTATGAGGAATGGGGCTTCAAGCGCGACGGCGCTTCGCTCATATGCCGCATGCTGTTCGAGGAGGCTACCGACATCAACTTCTATGTCGGCAGAGCCGTCAACCCGGCTCATCAGAATCCCGATCTGCCTATCAATTTCAATATAAAGATGAACCTTGTCAAGGAACTCTGCGCCTGCCTCAAAGAGATGGGCAAGAGAGTCAAGGTCAGCTATTTCTAAGGGGGATATTAATGAGAAAATTCGACACTAAGGTACAGTATCTTAAATATAAAGTCCTGCGCGAGGTCGCGCGGCTTGCATGGAACGACACGCTGCTTGAAAATCTTTTCGAGATACCGAAAACCATCGTCCCCGGCAACACGCCGACCATGCGCTGCTGTGTCTACAAAGAAAGAGCGATACTCAGCGAGCGAGTCAAGATAGCTATCGGCAGCAACCCGAACATTATAGAGGTTATCGACATCGCCTGCGACGAGTGTCCCATGGGCGGATACGAAGTCACCAACGCCTGCCGCGGATGCCTCGCCCACCGCTGTGAGGATGTCTGCCGCTTCGGCGCACTCTCTTTTGACCGCGAGCACGTTGCGCATATCGACAAGACGAAATGCAAGGAGTGCGGCGCGTGCTCCAGAGTCTGCCCCTACACCGCGATTATAAACCGCAAGCGTCCCTGCGAGATGGCGTGCAAGATAAAGGCTATCAGCATGAACGAGAACAAAGCGGCGGCGATAAACTACGACAAGTGCATATCCTGCGGCGCGTGCGTCTACCAGTGCCCGTTCGGTGCGATAACGGACAAGTCATATATGCTCGACGTTATTGATATTATAAAGAAGAATTCTTGAAATCAAGCAGAGCGTGTTTAAAAATAACGACGAGCAGGCGGACAAGCTGCGCCGCGAGCTCAAAGAGAAGGGCGTATTCCTACTCAACCTCATGTCCTCGCCCGGAGCCGGCAAGACGACTACCCTCAAGGCAACTATCGCCGCGCTGAAAGACAAAGTCAAGATAGGCGTTATGGAAGCGGATATCGACAGTGATGTTGACGCGAAGAGAATTGCCGAGACGGGAGTCAAGGCAATTCAGCTGCACACCGGCGGAATGTGCCACCTCGACGCGGAGATGACAAGGCAGGGCCTTGACGGACTTGAGACCGGCGATGTTGAACTCGCAATACTCGAGAATGTCGGCAACCTCGTCTGCCCCGCAGAGTTCGACACGGGAGCCGTTAAAAATGCGATGATTCTCTCCGTGCCCGAGGGCGACGACAAGCCGCTCAAATATCCCCTGATGTTCTCCATATGCGATGTTGTTATCATCAACAAGATTGATGTTCTCCCCTATTTCGACTTTGATGTCGAGAAGTGCAAGGAATATATAAAGCGCCGCAACCCGAACGCCAAGGTATTCATGATCTGCGCCAAGACCGGCGAAGGCATTGACGAATGGGCGCAGTGGCTTCTCGGCGAAGTCAAGAGCTGGAGAGGCGAGAAGTAAAAGATATAAAAATAAAGGCAACCGAGCAGTAAGATTTAAGTCTTACTGCTCGGTTTATTAATTGCTGGAATGTCTGGTCAGAGAGTTTATCAATGACTTTTCTTCGCTTTTATCACGCCTTTGACGGTCTCGAATGCGTGGAGCGAGCCGACAAGCGGATGGTAGAGCATGATACGCGGACCGGAGTAGCGCATGACGGCTCTTATCTTTTCGCGCATGGCGGGCTTATAGCAATGGCACGGGCACTGGGAGCAGAAATTCTTTTCATTCCCCCAACGGCAGTGGTCGAGCCTGTAAAGCGCATAGTCGCACAGCTCCCGGCACTTGGGGCAAAGTTCTCCCCTTTTTGTCTTGTGCACGCCATGACAGTAGATTTTCACCATCTCCGGCAGCATCTCTTTTTCGCGGGTTATTCTGTCTTTTGTCTCTTTCTTGCTCATGATAATCTGCCTCTGTAAACCGTATAAGCCTTGTCGGCTATTCTCGAAGTTGATTTTCTGTGGGAGACGAGCACTATGCTCTTGCCCTTCTTTGCCTCGTTTATCGAGCGCAGGATATGACCCTCGTTGAGGCTGTCAAGGTTACTCGTAGGCTCGTCAAGCATAATAATCGGCGCGTCGCTGAGGAACGCCCTGGCGAGACCTATTCTCTGCTTTTCGCCGTCGGAGAGCAGATCTCCGAGCTCGCCGACATTTGTGTCATAGCCCTTGGGCAGAGTCATGATGAAATCATGGATAGAAGCTTTCTTCGCCGCTTCAACGACCTGCTCATGCGTGGCGTTGTAATCGGCTATTTTTATATTGGACTCTATCGAATCGTTGAAAAGCTGCGTCTCCTGACTGACAAGGCTCTGGTTGCTTCTGAGGCACGAGGTCTTTATATCTCTGATATCCTCGCCGCTCATCTTTATGCTGCCCTGCTGAACATCCCAGAAGCGCATCATGAGCTTGAGCGCGGTGGACTTGCCCGAACCGCTCGGGCCCGTGATACTGATTATCTTGTCCGGCTCGACAGTCATATTGAAGCCGTCAAGAATTTTTTCATCGCCGTAAGCAAATCCGACATCTTCGTTTTCCATGCCGTCGAAAGCAACTGTTTTTCCGTCTGTGTTTTCTTCAACCACTGGGGTCTCATCGAGTATGCCGAGAACTCTTTCGCCCGCCGCGAGAGTGTGGGTAAGATTGCCAGCAAGTCCCGAGAGCGCGGCGACGGGGCCGAACGAGCTCATCATCGAAACGGTAGAAACTATCATTCCGTCGAAACCGATAACGCCTTTTTGATAGAGGGCGATACCCGTGAGCAGCATTGCAACGGAGAAGAAGATTATTGCGATATCCGTAACGGCGCCCGTGTGTCCTTCTATCTTCTTGAGCTTATTTTGAAGCGAGTTCAGCTCGTCGGTCTTTTTGTCCATTTCTTCAAGGCGCTTGTCGGTGCTGTTATATCTTATCGACTCAAGCAGTCCGCGCATACTGTCGAGCACAAAGCCCGAGAGCGCGCCGGAGCCGTCTCTGTAGGTCATGCCTACATTCTTGTTGACCCTCGAGGACACCAAAGGAATCACCGCGCCGACCGTTATATAGGCGGCGAGCGCAACGAACGAGAGCCAAATGCTGTAGCGCCCGATAAAAATAAGCATAATAAGGCAGGTCAGTATCGCAATGCAGGTCGGCGATATCGTGTGCGCATAGAACACTTCAAGCAGTTCGATGTCGCTCGTTATGACCGAGACAAGGTTGCCTTTGTCTTTACCCTCGAGCTTCGCGGGAGAAAGCCGGCGCATGGCTTTGAACACCTTGTCGCGGATAAGAGCCAAAAGCTTGAATGCTATATAATGGTTGCACGCCTGCTCGCCGTAGTGCAGAAATCCCCTGAGAACGGCAAAAATTATGATGCAGATACAGCCGGTCTTTATTGCGATTCCGCCGCTTATTTTTGCGGCGGTGAGCAGGGTCAGCGAACCCGCGACGGTTATCTGAATGGCGCAAAGGAATCCGAGCACGCCGAGCAAAACCGCAAGACACATAAAGCCGGAAAGCGGCTTGACGAGGACTATGAGTCTGCTCATTATACGCAGACCGCTCTGTTTTCTTTTCATACCGCTGCCGCCTCCTTTGAATATTTTTCAAGCTGAGCCTGAGTCGAATACATTGTATAATACTTGCCCTTTTCTTCCATGAGGTACGAATGCGTGCCGCTCTCCGCGAGGCATCCGCCGTCGAGCAGAAGGATCATATCGGAGGTGACAACATTTTCGAGCCTGTGTGAAATGAGCAAAACCGTCTTTGTCTTTGCCATTTCGCGGATAACTTCCATGATGTCATTTTCGCTCTCGACATCGATGTTCGAAGTGACCTCATCGAAGATATACACAGGTGTGTCATGCAAAAGCGCGCGGGCTATCGCGAGGCGCTGACGCTGACCGCCGGAGAAGTTGCTTCCCTGCTGAGAGAGAGCCGTATCAAGCCCATCCTGCGAGGAGAGGAACTCCCAGAGATTCACTTTTTCGAGCGCGTCTATGAGTTCGTCGTCGGAAGCATTCGGGCAAGCCATGAGCAGGTTGTCCCTAACCGTCCCGGCGAAGATATAGCTGTTGAAATTGACGGCGGTTATGTTGTCCATGAGCGCCTTTTCGTCAATGTCTCTCACTTCAACACCGTCTATCTTTATGCTCCCTTTATAGCCCTTTGTTGTGCCGCAGATAAGAGAAGATACCGTGCTCTTTCCGCAGCCGGACTCGCCGACGACGGACACCAGGCTGTTCTTCGGAATGTCCGCCGAGATGCCGTTGAGCACCGGCTTTTCCCCGTCATAGGAGAAGGTCACGTTTTCGAGCCTTATATCACTGTCAAAGCTTGCGGGAATCTGCGTTCCGCGCTCGTCCTCGGGAGTATCGAGAATCTTGAAAAGCTTGTCGCTCGCCGCCATACCGTTCATCGCAACATGGAAGAACGAGCCGAGCAGGCGCAGGGGCAGGAAGAAATCCGCGGCAAGCATAATGATAAGAAACGCCTGCGGCAGTGTTATCGTTCCGTTTGCCGCCTGAAATACCGCGATAACAACGCCGACGGCGCTGCCCGCATATGCGACGATATCCATGACGCTGACGGAGTTCAATTGCATGGTGAGCACCTTCATAGTGATACGCCTGAACTCCTCCGCCTTTTCGTTCATCTCGACGTTCTTTCTCTCATCGGCCTGATATACCTTGAGGGTCGTGAGTCCCTGAATATTCTCAAGGAACGTGTCGCCGAGATTGACATATACTCCCCAGTATTTGCTCAGCAGCCGTTTTGCTATCTTCTGCACCGCGACTATCGAAAGCGGAATCAACGGCACGCAGACGAGAAGCACGAGCGAGGCTTTCAGGCTGACAAAAGCGAGCACCGCGAAAAGCGTTATCGGCGCAAGCATGGCAAAGAAGAACTGCGGCAGATATTTTCCGAAATAAAGCTCAAGCTGATCGACACCCTCGACAAAAACCTGGAGCACCTCGGAGGTTGAAACCTTCTCATGATACGACGCACCCATGCGGGTAAGCTTTTTGTACATCTTCCCGCGCAGGACTTTTTTCACCTGTGCCGACGCCAAAAAAGATGTCTTTGAACTGCACACTCCGCAGATATAGCGTACCGCCATAACTGCGGCTATACCTGCGAGATAAGGCATAAGCACGCCGACCGACATTGTCGCGCCGTCGAGGATAAGTTCGAGAATATGTGCGAAAATAAACATCATCACGATATTCGCGCAAAGCCTTATCCACTGCGCGAGCACCGTAAGGGCAATATACTTCTTGGAGGAAGGCACCTGCCCTATGAGTCTTGTTTTTATCATCTAATCACTCCCCAATGATTTTGAACTGTTTATTGAGATAGCTGTCGGCGAGATTTCTGTCCCCGTGTTCGGCTATTTTTCCGCTGTCCATTATGAGCACCCTGTCGGCCATGGCGGCGGCGCATCTGCGGTCGTGCGTAACGGTGACGACCGTGCAGCCGTTTTCGCGGTTCAACTTATTGACAGCCGAGACTATTCGCTCAAGATTATTATAATCCTGTCCAACAGTAGGCTCGTCGAGGAACAGCACTTCCGGCTCGCCCGCGCATATCGCCGCAAGACCGGCGCGGCGTTTCTGTCCCTCCGAAAGGGACTGCGGATGCCTATTTTCAAGCCCCGAGAGGCCGAACGCCTCGATCATCTCCCTTGCTTTCTGCTCCGATGATGCCCTGAAAGAGGCCTCGGCGAGCAGTGTCGGCATGAAGAGCTGATATGTTGGATTCTGATAGACAAAGCCGACCTTTTTGAACCACGCGGCGTTGGGCTTTCTTCGCCCCGGCTTTTGAACTATATTTTGTTCGAGCGTGCCTGATGTGAGCTTGTTGAGCCTTGCGAGAGTCCGCATGAGCGTAGTCTTGCCGCAGCCATTCGCACCGAGCAGAACAAGGCATTCACCTTTATACACATCGATATCGAGCGAATCAAGGATATTTCTGCCGCCTGCGCTAAACACCAAACCACGCCCGCTTATAACCGGTGAACCAGCAGTGTGTGCATTGTTCTCCGGCTCTATGACCCGTTCGGAACGGGTAACGGCATCTTTATCGGTGCTCACTATGACATTTTTATCTTTTATCCACATGACCTTGTTGACATACGGTCTGACAACATCGAGCCTGTGTTCAACGAGCAGCACGGCATATCCGCTTTTGGCAAGTGAGCGAAGCGCGCCGAGCAGGACATGCGCGCCCTCAACGTCAAGGTTTGCCAGCGGCTCATCAAGAATTATGATTTTCTGCTTCATCGCGAGCGTCGAAGCGGTAATCAGTCTCTGCTTCTGCCCGCCGGACATAGTCCGCGTCTTTGCGTCGGGCGATATTTTCATCATATTTGTGCTCGCCTCTATACGCCGATCTATTGTCTCGACCGGAATATCGAGGTTTTCGCACCCGAAAGCTATTTCGTCGCGGACGATATCATAGACTATCTGCTCGTCTGCATTCTGGAGCACCGTGCCTATAAGCCTTGCGCGCTCGCTGACTCTGACGTCGGTAACATCCTCGGAATTTACATAAATTTTTCCCTCAAGCTTTCCCGGCGTTATAAACGGAATCATGCCGTTGATTATTGAGAGCAGAGTGCTCTTGCCCTCGCCTGATACGCCGGAGAGAAGCACAAAGTCCCCGTATTCGAGAGTAAAATTGACATTGTCAAATATTTTCTCTGAGCCGTTATATGAAAAGCTGATATTTTCAAGCCTCAACGCATCCACGCCGCCACCCCCAGACCCGCGCAGGAAATAATCACTGCGACGAGAAATATTATGTCGCGCGCACGAAGCTCGACCTTACCGTAGACGGTTGCGGGAGAATTATCGAGTGCGAACGCCCTTGTCTCAAGCGAAAGAGAAAGCGTATCGGAAATGCCGATAATGCGCATGACAAGCGGAATGAAAAAAGCTCTGTAGAGGCAGTCAGGGCGATACCATTTGACATTCGCGCCGCGCACCCTTATCGCCTCCCATATGCGCCTTATCTCGGTGACAAGTATCGGGATGAAGCGGAGGGTGACCAGCATTCCGAGCGTTATTATCCGCGGACAATGCAGCTGATTCATGCAGCGCGTGAGATCCGCAGGCGGTATTGTTATCATCGGCACGGCGCATATCCCGAGCAGGAGTGCACGCACGACGGTCTGCCAAAAGGCGTCGAAATTGCGATTAGTTATAAAAGCCAATCCACCTATCACGAGCCCGAATGCGAGCATTGCGGCGCTCATTTTCCATGCGCCGCGAAACAGTCCGAAGCAGCAATAGAGCACGAACAACACGTCGGCAAAAGCAAACGCCCAAAGGCTCTTTGAAAACAACATTCCGCACACGAGCATGCACAGCGACGAGACGAAAGCTATGAGCGGATAGAGCGGTTTTCTTACACTGAACGCATCAAGCATTTCCGTCTTCTCCGTTGGGCTTGAGCTTGCCCGCCTTTTGCAGTTCGGCGGCTATTTTCATGCCGATTGCCGCACCTATGAAGCCGAGTGCCACGGTGCCGAGCGAAGTAAATATCGAAGCTATCGGGCGCGCGAGCAGCTGCTCATAGCTCTGTCCGTTGAGCCAGATGCTGAAAAGCACTGAAATCGGCAGAGAGAGCGGCATATATATTCCCGCCGTGAAAAGCACGGAGCCTTTCTTATTATAACCTCTGAAGAACAGGAGCATCAGCAATTCCGCGATGATAGCCGCCACAAAATTATTGAAGAACATGACGGGCGAAAAGAACACGAGCGGAGCGCCGGAAAACAGACCGATTATGGTCAGCGCGCCGGGCTTTCTGACTTTCATCATACCTATCGCGCAGAAGAGCGCATATATCGGAGCTGCCGCCATATTGCGGAGTCCGAACAGAGTCGTGTGCATAACGAGCGGCATGGTTATTCCGCCGCAGAGCGTCATCGCCGCCGAAAGAATTGCAAGGAAAACGAAATCCTTGACCTGAAATTTTTTGAAGCATTTGTTCATTCCGGTTACTCCTTTATTGCTTTTCTCTTTATCACCGTTGCAACTATGAGCACAACTATAACGACCGCCGCAAAGACAGATCCGATTATCGCCGCAGTCTTTTTGCTTCCGCTGTTATTTGAAGTCGTCTCGGAAACGGATTCGGCAACAGATTCAGAGACAGTTGAAGCCTCATTTTCCGAGATGCTCTCCCCTGTTACCGTCTCGCCGGCAGAATCGGTTTCGGCAGGTGCAGAAGCCGTTGTATCAACCGAAGCTTCGCCTTTTGCGCTTTCAGTCGGCTTCGCGGGAGTCACTGCATTCGGAGCAGTAACAGCGGCGGAGCCGATATCCGCAACTTTTTTAGCGCTTGCATAGTCGATATGTATTCTCGCGGAGGGCGACATCGGCATAACGGGTGCGGCGAACTTCACGCCGACGAACTCGCCGTTTCCGACCATCGGAAACTCAAACGCGGACTGATATGTCATGCCCGCTATCTTAACGCTCCCTGCGGGCTTGACTTCGACCGTGTCGCCCTCAACTCCGCCGTTTTTGTAGTACCAGAACTGCATACCCGAGACGCTCTCGGGCGTTGCTATAGTCAAAGTCTTGCTGCCGTTTTTCACGGTCAGCAGTGCGGTATGAACAAGGTATTTGTCGCCCATAGAGGTCTTGTCCTTCTGAGCGTGGTACATCTTAACGCTGACTTCATACACGCCGTCCTGAGTCGGAGCCAAAGCCGCAAAAGCCGGCAGAGCCGCGCATATAATTACCGCAAGCATCAAAACAACTGCGGCAACAGCCGACATTTTTCTGTTCATGTTTCTCCTCCATTCAATTAGCTTTTGCTAACTGCAACACAAAAAGCAAACGCCGTTTCGGCGTCACAGTACTTTTTCTCGATTAGCATTAGCTAACTACAAATCTTAAAGTCAGCCGGTTAGCCATTGCTATCCGGTTCGATAATATTCTACCAATCATTCGGCTTTATGTCAATATCATCGGCAAAATTCCGTATATCTGCCCTTTTTCGCGCTGAGTCAAACGCAAAAATTATGTAAAGTGGAGATTAATTGGGTCTGCTGTTAGTGCGGCAGACTCGGTATTTGAGTCGGTAGGTAAAGTAAAACAGAGCAGAAAGATTCTAGTCTTACTGCTCTGTTAGTTAAATAAAATTCACTTAGTACAATGATTTTTTAATAAATGAAGTGTTTGCTCCGCAAACATGAAGCGACAACTTCGTTGTAATAAAGTGCTCGCTATGCTCGCACGAAGTAAAGCGCGCTTTTAATTTTCATGCGGTTTGACCGCACTTCATTAGCGTAGTGACTTCATTTTTCATGCACCGATAAAAAGCGTGTACGCTTCAGACATAGAATCTTCCGTCAAGCAGATGCAATGCTGCGATATCAGACAGGGATTTATGGAGTATGCAGGTAATATGTCATTCACTAACTTAAAGGACTGCCTCTATAAAAACGGATATACCGGCAATCACTCCGGCAATCACTGAGACACATAATGATAAAAGGAATCCACTCAACGCACCATAACCGGCAGCTTTAGCCTTTGAAGGGCTTGTCTCCTTCCACACTAAATAAAGAATAAGTCCCACAATAGGAATAAAAAAGCCCAAAACTGACCATCCAAAGTTACTTGAAGCTTCTCTTCCAAGATTACTTAAAGCCGTCTTAATTTGCGGAGCATTATTTCCCGGCACATTGTTTTCTTGCGCACAGCCACATCCGGGACAAATCACGGCTTCGTCCATAATTTCCTTTCCACACTTTGAACAATACTTCATTTCAAATCACCTCTCAGTATTTTTTGTTGACAACTGACGGTATCATTTTATCCTACTTTATCCTACTTGTCAATAGTAAATAAGATTTTAGCGTATAATTATTTTAGAGGTGATAGTTTTGAAACCATTAAAAGAAAAAATAAGCATAACCATTGACAGTGATATTTTGGAAGCATTACGAATTTTTGCAGAGGATGACGATCGTTCGTTATCTCAATATATAAATATTGTTCTAAAGGCACACATAGCCGAGAAGGCGTCACACTCTACTCATTAAAATATTTAACTGTGCTTTATTTAAAACAATTTTTCCAAAAAATGCCTTAAAGGTGCAAATCATTGGAAATTTCCCCCATTTAACGAGTGATAAATATTGAATAAAACAAAAAATCCCGTCTTTCGACAGGATTTTTTGTTTTTGTGCCCCCATTGGACTCAAGTCAACGACCCTTTCGGTCAGAGACATAGTCGCCTTGCAGGGGTGCCCAAAAAGGCTTGCCTTTGGGGGAGAGGACGAGGTACGTAATGAATGAGTTTTCGCCAAAGGCGGAAACGAATGATATGGAGCAACCGAGGACGAGGAGCGCTTCGCAATGCTCGTTGTTTCTTCCTGCTCAGAGCACCACTTCATCTGCCGCAGGCAGCGCGGTGCTCCGAGCCAGTTAACAGCCGTGTGGCTGTGTGTGGCAGAGTCACTGTTTGGGTCAGTAGATAAAGAAAAAAGAACAGGAAGATTCTAGTCTTACTGCTCTGTTAGTTAAATAAAATTCACTTAGTACAATGATTTTTAATAAATGAAGTGTTTGCTCCGCAAACATGAAGCGACAACTTCGTTGTCATAAAGCGTTCGCTATGCTCGCATGAAGTAAAGCGCGCTTTGATTTTCATGCGATTTGACCGCACTTCATTAGCGAAGCAACTTCATTTTTCATGCACCGAAGGTGCGCTTAATTGAAAAAGCACTTGCAAATGCAAGTGCTTTTTTGGCTCCCCCTGTTGGACTCGAACCAACGACCCTGCGGTTAACAGTGGTTGTGACGCGAATATCAAACAGTGTCATTCGATTCCATGCAGTGTAGAACCGTGATTTTACCTATATAACGCAATTAATAAACGGTTCGCGTGGTGCGAAAAATCGCTAAATAATAATAGTGTTAGACAATTGTTAGACGGTTTGCTTGCTGTTGTTTTATATAGCGGAATAATTTGTTATAAAAGTTGTCAAAGTTTAGTTTTTGTGATATAATCAAAGTACCTTGGTAATAGTATGTATCGGGGTGTTATGTATGGAGATGAAGAAAGGAAAATCAATACGGGAGGAAGTGAGTGCTTTGAGCACTGCAATAAAATTGCGTGAAAATGAAACGCGGTATCTTAGAGATATGGAGAGGTACATTAAAAGGCTTGAAGACGAACAGGTAAAATCAAAAGAGAGTGCTTATCGAGAAGCTCAAAAGGCTTTAATACGCACTGGTGTAATGGATAAAGACGGGAAGATGAAAAAGAAGATTGTTTCTTGGGAGTAAATCAATATGTATTCAAAACTGCCCAACCTTGTACTTGGATTTCACGGGTGTCATCAAAGCACTTTTAGAAGTGTGGTGCATAACAGCGAGCAGCTCCGGCAAAGTTCAAACTCTTATGACTGGCTCGGCAACGGTATATATTTCTGGGAGCAAAATTATCAGAGAGCTTTTGAATGGGCTGTTAATCGTTATGGTGAAAATGACGCCGCCGTAATCGGCGCGGTTATAGATTTAGGCAAATGTTTAAACCTAACAGATAGCGCCGCCACAGGTATACTGCGCAACGGTTATCAGATCCTGAAGGTTCGTTGTAAAATAACAGGTGAGTCTCTCCCTAAAAACAGACCTTCTTATAAGTCCACCGATATTCTTTTGCGAGATTTGGACTGTGCGGTAATAGAGCAGGTTCATGACTTTAACAAAGAAACCAACCAAGAGTCGTTTGATTCCGTTCGTGGTATTTTTGTTGAGGGTGGACGAGTTTATGACGGGTCTGAGTTTTATGAAAAGACCCATGTACAGTTGTGTATTCGCAACCCTAATTGTATAAAGGGATATTTTTCGCCATTATCCCCTAACCAAAACTTTTCCATGCCGTGAATAAAAGAAATTAACGCCGTCACATTTAGTGGCGGCGTTTCTCGCTTTTAGAATGAGTAGAGAATTATCACCTTGAGCCGTTAGATGACGGCAAGTGTCGAGTTACCATTGTTATGAAGTAACCCCTCACCAAGTACACCCGCAGTCCTTGCACTTAAAGCTCTTGTTTATCTTATTAGAAAAGATACCGAAGAACCCCACAGATACTGCGCGGTCAACGACGTCGAGTTTTTTGATGTTAGTTGACCCGCAGGTGGGACAGTGGAGTGTGTTGGCGGCGGCTTTCTTAGCATTTTGTCGGGCTTTAAACTGCAAGTCCGCCTCAAGCAACTCTTTATCCTTTTCTTTCATTGATTTTAGAGAGGCGTCCCAGTCGAAGCGCGGGTCTTGGTCTATGTTAAACATTTCTATTCGAGTGCGCCACATATTTTCAAAAGTTGCGTCTATATCTATATTTTTTTGAGTCGCATAGTCGTCGATCTGACTAAAAAACTCATCATTGCTCAACCCAACATCTATAAAGTCTCCTATGAAGCCACAATATTTGCATACCCCGTTTTTGTATTGTACAAGGTCAGCGTCGCTTGATAGATGTAATTTGTTTCCACAATGAGGGCAAAAAAATATTTTCGCCATTTGTATCTACTCCCCTTTGTTATAATATTATTTTGCTTATCCCCAAAGCAGTATAATATGAAAGATATTCACTACTAAGGGTAACGGTACTTCATTTGGTGATTTAGCTATTTTTGGAGCTCAACTCGATGATATCAAGAAAAAATATCAAGAGATGACAGCCGGTATTAACTGGGACGGCACGTTTAAGAGCGGTATTACTCATGCTGCATCTTGGGGTTCCGCTGTGCGTCAAGAGATAAGTAAGGTAAAAAATGGCGCCAAAGAGACTCGAAAAGAACTCGCTGCAATGATAAGCGAGTCTGTTGATTTAGAGACTGATGCTGGAAAGAAAAACAAGGCTGATGTCCGCCTATACAAAGATGCCTCTCTTGATGAAAGAGAACAGATCTATGAGAAAATGAGTAAATCCATGCAGGATTATGTTGATTCTTGCAAGGGTGGCGAAGAAACATGGGAAGGCTTCGTAAAATATCAGAAGAACGCCGCCGCCCAAATAGAGGCTACAGGTGTTAAGTCAAAACTCGCCGCCGTCGGACTCAATATCTTCAAAGCCGCCGCGGGTATGCTTGTAACTGTTGTTGCTCAGTTCGCTATTCAGAAGCTGATTGAAGGGTTTGATTATCTTGTCCATATCGAGGAAAAGCTCGCACAGAAATCAAAGGA